>JAAUYB010111351.1_pt1 | contig 24714 bp, 19 predicted proteins | sample 7278071 | NCBI WGS metagenome assembly JAAUYB01 (sample SAMN14350121, study PRJNA611818) | marine sediment metagenome | isolation source: surface marine sediment (1.8m) | place: French Polynesia: Moorea | collected 2018-08 | reverse complement strand
GGTCCGTAACAATAAGAGATTTAACGCACAACTTTTTCAAAATAATCCAATCCAGGCCGCGAAGCAGCCGGATGCCGGGGCGGTTTCTCGGCGCGGCCTCAAACCGCCCCCGGCTTTCTCAGGCTTCTACCGGCCCAAATCCAGGGCAATCATGATCCTTTTGTCGCGCATGAAGAGCTTGTTTCCCAGAATCGTGGGCACCGTCCATGCCGGCTTGGCCAGGTATTGTTGCGAGGCCAATAACTCGAACTTCTCCGGCGACAGCCTGGCCAGGCTCAGTTTTCCCGATTCCGTAAGCAGAATCCACTTGTCGCCCACCTGGATCAGGTTGGCCCGGTCGTAACCGCGCTCGCGCCACAAGAGTTTACCGGTAGTGATATCCATGGCCATCAGCACCTTGTCGTTGGCGCCGTATGCGGTTTTACCGATCAGTACCGCGTTGCTGTGGAAGATGTTGAACAGGTTGCTCTCGGCCACCTGCTCCACGCTTTTGCCGTCCGCCGACAGCTTCAAGGTCTTGGAACCGCTGCCCCGTTGCGAGACTATCAGCAGGTGATCGCCGCCGTCGTAGAGCGGTTGCGCCGCGTGAACGTCGTACTGATTGGTGTGGGGGACGCGCCAGATCACCTTGCCGTCTGCCATGGAGACGGAGACCGCTTCCTTCTTGGCCATGAAAACCATCTGTGTCATGCCGCCGCGCTTGAAAATAGCGGGCGCGGCGTAGTTCACGGGAATGGGTTCCGATTTCCACTTCACGGCGCCGTCCTTAAGACTGAAACCCACAACGCCGTGTTCTTTGCCGCCAAGCTGAACCATCACCATGTCCTTGTAGACCACCGGCGCGGCAGCGGCGCCGAAGCGCAGGACCTCGGCGCCCATTTCCTCGCCCAGATGCTTGCGCCAAACCACTTCGCCGGACCGGGCGTTCAAACAGTGAAGCTGTGAATCGAAGGACAACACGTACAACCGGCCCTTGTGCAACAGCAGCGGGGCGTTGGGGCCTTTGCCGAATTGAAGCACCTGACTTTCCACGGTTTTGGTGGGATACTTGCGCTCCCAGATGGTCTTGCCGTCCTCGGCGCTCAGGGCAACGACCACCTCATGGCCGTCGTCGTAGTATGCCGTATACAGGGTTTTCCCCGCACCCACGATGCCGGTGTAACCCGGACCCAGATCACGTAGCCACAACTCCATGGGGCCGTCTTCCGGCCAACTGTCGGCAATATCGGCTCTTTCCAGGCGGAAATTGCCGTCGGGCCCGCCCCAATGGGGCCAGGAATCATTGGCCGCCGTGGGAAGAGCGGTGGTTATCAGCAGGATGAACAGGGCTTGTATCGATCGCATCGGTTACTCCTCGTCTTGAGAGATTTGCTACATTCGGTTCTATTCTATTTCATTTCGCATCTTATGGGAAAACAGATGCAGGTTATAATGTCTTCCCGATTAAACGCGTTGTCGCGGATCGCCCCCAGGAGAACGAACATGTTATTCAGTCTGTTGCTGTGTCTGGCATTGGATACCGGTATGGTTGAAATCGTCCCGGAAATCTATGAACCCCTGCGCCGTTACGAGATCGCCATGGCGCCGGACGGCTCGCTTTACCTGCTTCATTTCAGGAATAAGAAGGTCCTGCATTACAGCCCCGACGGAAAGCTTCTGAATTCGTTCGGCAAGAAGGGCAACGGACCCGGCGAGTTCCAGTTCCCGTTCTACCTGTCCCTGCTCGACGGCAAGGTCTATGTCAATGATGTGTCGCAGCGCGCCCATCACATCTTCGACCTGAAGGGCAACCTGATCGGCATGTACAAGACACCGGAATTCGGACTCAATACTCAAAAAGTCAAGGACGGATGGATCGCCGCCCAGTTGACCGCCATGAATCCCCAAATTCCCATCGCCACCTTCCGCTTCAACGAGAAATTGGAAGGCAAGCAGGAGATCGACTCCTGGCCGCGTCCCAAGGGCGCCAACTCTACCATTCAGATGCGTCCTTCCGGCGGCGGGAAACCCATCATGATGTTCAACCCCGTGCGCGACCGCCCCCTGTTCAAACGCGACCGCGACGGCCGCTACCTCTATCTTTATTATCCCAAGGGTTTCCACATCAAGGTTCTGGACGGCAACACCGGCAAGGTGGTCAACACCATTACTCGCGACCTGCAACCCATTCCCTTCGATGAAGAGTACGGCAAGCAGCAACTGGCCGATTTTAAGGAGAAGAACCGGGGAATCGCCATGCAGGCAACCCTGGAAGGAAATTATCCCGATTACTTCCCCGTCATCCGCGATATCTTCATCAGTCCCGACAATCACCTGGGTATCCGTCGCTGGTCCGCCAAAGATATCGAGAACGGCCCCATCCTGGTCATCGACAAAGACGGTAAGGACGTGCAAACCGCCTATCCCAAGCACCTGGCCCGGCGCATCATGTACCTGCACCAGGGTCACGGCTGGTTGAATGTCTTCGATCCCGAGGACGAGGAAGCCATACTGATGCGCGTCCCCATGGACAAATTGGAAGCAACCGCCAAGGCCAATATCTTCGACAGCTCCGCGGAGAAAGCCCGCCCCATGGTCCGTAGCAACTGAAAAACTTCCCCAAACGAGGCCGCGTTTCCTCATTTGGGGAAGATTTACCTTTTTCCGTGCGCAAAACCGCCGGCATCCGCCTTGCTCCCTGGTGGTCCATGATTCCCAGTCATGGGAACCAGCTTTGACCAACCAGGAGTAGACGCACATGATATTGAATTTGTTGCTATGCATGGCTCTGGACACCGGCTTCACCACTATTCAGCCGGACGATATCTATGAACCGGTCCGAAGGGGCGAAGTTGCCCTGGCCGATGACGGCTCGATCTTTGTTTTGAACCACAAAGGCAAAAAGGTCCTTCACTACGGACCCGACGGCACGCTGAAGCGGACGCTGGGTACCGCCGGGGACGGCCCCGGCGAATTCGGTTTTCCCCTCTCACTCTCTCTGATCGGTGACCGGCTCTATGTTTTTGACGGCGCCCAGGGCGCGTTCCAGATCTTCAAAACCGACGGCTCCTTTATCGACCGGGTGCGTATTCCCAATCGGCGCATGGAAGTGGTGCGCATGGAAAACGGCTGGATCGGCGCAACCCTCATGAGCATGAACCCCGACGAACCCATCGATGTCTACTGGCTGGACGAGACCATGGAAGAGCAGACCAAAATAGGCTCCTGGCCCAAACCCAAGGGCGCCACCCCCGGCCTGATGGTGCGCCGTACCGGCGGCGGTGTCCCCACGGCGCCCTTCAACCCGGTGCGCGATCGCCCCGACCTGGTTGCCGATAGAGACGGCCGTTTCGCCTATCTGTATCCGGGCGGCGGTTTCCGAATTGCCGTGATCGACGGTCGAACCAAAAAAGTAGCCGGCACCATCAAACGCGATACGAACGACGTACCCTTCAACGAAGACTACGGCATGAAATTGTTCGAGGAGTTCAAGGAGCAGAACAAGCGCATGGCCGTTCGCATAAAATTCGAACCCAAGTTCCCCGAAAGCTTCCCGCCGATCCGCGAACTCTTCATCACCGCGGACAACCACCTGGCCGTCCGCCTTTGGACCGGCAACCCGGAAAAACGCGATTCCGTCACGGTGATCAGCGCCGACGGCAAGGATGGAGACCCCGCCTACAAAACCGACCTGGCCAGACGCATCCTGTTCATCCGTAATAACAAGGCATGCCTCAATATTTTCGATCCCGAGGATGAGAAACCCGTTCTAATGTGGGTGCCGCTGGAGAAGTTGGAACAAACCGCCGAGGAACACCCCTACGACGAAGACGCGGAGGAACCCCGCCTGATGGTCCGACACGGCTGAGCATACCGATCATGGGGAGACCAGGGTCTCCCCTACGCAAAGTCGATGTGCGCGCCGTTTCCGTCGGTTCCATTCCCGGCGACAGGACCGGGTTGAAAACGAAACGGGGCTTCGTTCTCGGGCGGTGGTATTGTCAAAATGAAAAACACAACACGACGGCCGGGAACCTGGCTTCCCATGCTTGAAAAAGGAGTTTTAGTCACGAGAACCGGACATCTGGAACTTCGAAAGCAGTATCATCCCCTGATTTCGGCGCCGTATGCCGTCGAATTCACAACTCCGCGCCCGGTTCGGAACCTCCCCGGCCGAGAACCTCGAACACATTTTCGCGAAATACAACCGGGGTTGACGCCTCGTTGAGCACTTTTCCGGGATTGGAACCGACTCCGCGTCGTTCAGGTATAACCAATCCCGGGAACGGAACCACCTGCCGAGGTCGAGAACGGTTCCGTTCCCGGGAACAGAACCCCCTCCGGGCTGCTCAGGTATACCTGTTCCCGAGCGAAGCACTCCCCTTGTGCTCGCAAAAAGGCCAATTTGCGTCCAAACTTGTACACTTCCCGGCCGGCGGCGCTCTTAACAAACAAAATGGGTGTAGAATCCCAAGGTAAACAGAAAACCGGGTCTCGGGGGAACTCCGGCTCAAGTCGGCTCGTTGGCTCCGGTTCGGTTGAAAATCGGGTAAATACTCTATATGATTCAAAATAGCGCTTCTTTTATCAGGCTATAAATCACGCCTGAACCAATCCGCATGTTTATTTTTCGGATTCCAAATGCTTTTATCGATTTTTTTTATTCTTTGCTCTTACCGCCCCCAAGACTCCCAAACAACGGATGAGCCTCGCCTTGTGCAGAGTTACCGATTCGAGCACATCAGTTCACAGAAGTACAGCGCCAACACCAATATCGAATGTATTTTGCAAGACAGCTTGGGTTGGATGTGGTTCGGAACCGAGAGCGGATTGCTGCGTTTTGACGGCTTCGGCTTCAAAGAATGGAAGAACACCGCCGAGAAACCCGATGTTCTGGCCGGTGACAAAGTCCGATCTCTTTACGAAGACGATCGCGGTTCGCTTTGGGTGGGAACATCCAACGGGCTGAGCCGCTATGATCGCGACAGCGACACATTCACACACTTTCTGCCTGACAAAAACACACCAGGAAAACTAACCTACGGCGACTTGAGAGCGATTGCCGGAGACCATGAAGGCGCCGTTTGGATAAGCAGCGCCGGCAGAGGGCTTTATACTTTCCAACCTCACGACTCGGATGAAGCGATAAGCTTTCAATATTTTCACAAGGGAAGCGCCCGGGGCAAGCTCATCAGCAATTGGGTCCACGCACTCTTTGTGGATAGGGCCGGTACTCTTTGGATCGGTACCCTTGACGGCCTGATGCAGCGCGAACCCGCCGGCCTCCCCGAGGTTCACAACCTCCCCTTGAAAGCCGGCGAAAGCCAGATCCTGGCCATTTACGAAAATCGCGGCGGTTTTCTCTGGCTGGGCGCTCAGAACGATATTCTGCGTTATGATCGAAAAACCGGCAAGCTGCGCTCGTTAAAGGATAAGTTGTCAACCCTTCAACTTACCGGCCCTCTTTATCCCGCCGCCATAGTGGAAGATCTCGACGGCCGCATCTGGACCGCCACCTATAGCAACGGCCTTGTGGTCTATGAGCCGGGCTCGGGAAAGATACAACAATTTCTGCCGGATCGCACGGCGCCGGCGGCGCTTCGTTCCAAGCTATTGACCTCGCTGGTCATGGATCGAACGGGCCTCTTGTGGATCGGCTCCAAAGACAGAGGTCTTTTCATGCACAATCCCGAAACGCGGCGCTTCGGGCATACCCTCATGGACTACCCCGGCAAGAGTCTCCGAGATCTCGGCGTATCCGCCGTTTACGAAGAGGAATCGGGTGATTTATGGTTGGGCGGTAGAGAAGGCGTTCACAAGTTCGACCGGGATGGGAAATTGACGGCTCGTCTCACACATGACCCCCGCAAGCCAGAGCAATCGATTTGTTTCGGTAGAATTACCACCATTTTGTCGGACCATCGGGGAGATATGTGGATCGGCACGAACGGCGGGGGGATCAGCCGCGTTTCTCGAGGAGGTCTCGGGCCCATCCAAAATTACCACAACGACGGCCCGGAAAGCCTTGCTCACGATGCGGTCAATAAGATATTCGAGACCCGTCGCCATGAACTTTGGATCGGCACCATGGGCGCCGGCCTCGACCTCTTCGAGGACGGGCGTTTCGTTCATTTTTGGAAAGGACCCGACAGTATCAGTCACAACACCATCAACGATCTGACCGAGGACCGAAAGGGGCGGCTCTGGGTCGCCACCGGGGATGGTTTATGCTTTCGCGAAGACGGAGTGTTCAAACAACTGAGGCATGATCCCGACAATCCGCAATCCATCGACGGCAACCAGGTTTTTCATTTGCTCAACGGTAGGGACGGCAAGCTTTGGGCGGCCACACAACGAGGTCTGAATCGTCTGGTTCAGGACGGCGACGGTTTTGCATTTATCCGTTTCGGAGCCGACGACGGCCTGACCGGCAGCATCATGGATATGCAGGAAGATCACACGGGCAACCTGTGGATCAGCACCTCCTCCAGTCTGATGCGGTTCGACCCGGAACGGCGTCTGTCGCGGATCTACGACACCCGCGACGGCATGCAATCGGACAGTTTTATTCGCGGCGCCGCATTCAGCCGTGCCGGCGGGCGTTTGTTCTTCGGTGGAGAGACCGGTTTCAACGCCTTCAACCCGGCCGATATCGAGGACAATGCCATGCCGCCGCCCATATTCATCACCAGCCTTCAACTATTCGATCGGATTTTGGATCACAGGGCGCCCGGCTCGCCCCTTACCAGACCCATCAACCGGACACAAAAAGTCGTGTTCGATCATAACGATAATTTTCTGACTTTCGAGTTTGCGGCGCTTGACTATGCGGCTCCCGAACGGAACCGTTATGCCTTCAAAATGGAGGGCCTGGATGAAGTTTGGCGCTACACCGACGGCGAAAAAAACCATGTGGCCTATGCCAATTTGGCGCCGGGTAACTATGTTTTTCAGGTGAAGGGCAGTAATCGCGATGGATATTGGCAGGGCCCCCCCCGCACGTTGCGCGTTTCCATCACTCCGCCTCTCTGGGCAACACGTTGGGCCTATGCGCTTTACATTCTTCTTCTGGTTCTTCTGGTAAGTGGTTACCTGCGAACGCAAAAACGTCGCCTGGCCAGGGAACGGCGCATCAATGAGGATTTGGACCGAAAGGTGTCGGAACGGACCCGGGATCTGGAAGCTAGGAACCGGGAGATCCTACAGCAACAGCAAAAACTGCGAAACATGGACCGGTTGAAAACCCGATTCTTCACTAATTTGTCTCATGAATTTCGGACGCCGCTGACCTTGATGCTGGGACCCATGGAGGATATTCTCGATCAACGTGAGGCGCCTCCCGCAGAGATGAGATCGACCATTCAATCGGCCAGGCGCCATTCACTGCGGTTACTGCAAATGATCAACGAACTGCTGGATGTTTCGAAACTGGAAGCGGGCCAAATGACCCTACGGGCTCAAGAGGCCGATCTGGCTGCCTTCGTTGCGCTTTGTGCCGCCCCCTTTCAAGCCGTCGAGACGAAAGGTGAATGCCTGAAGCTTAAATTGCCGGATCAACCGGTTCCGGTATTTTTCGATCCCGGCCACCTGGAGAAGGTTTTCTCCAACCTGATCATGAACGCTTTTAAACACATCCCCGAGAACGGTCGAATCGTTATTGCGCTGCAAGAGGAAAAGGACCGGGTCAAGGTCAGCGTGCAGGATAATGGTTCGGGTATTCCCGCTGATCGACTGGAACATATTTTCGACCGCTTTTACCAAGCGGAGAGCAACGCGGCTTCCCGAGGAACGGGGATCGGTCTTTCCCTCGCCCAGGAGTTGGTAACCCTGCACGGAGGACAGATCGAGGTGGAAAGCGAAACCGATTTCGGCTCTACCTTCACCGTGACCCTACAAAAGGGCAGGCAGCATTTAAGAGACGATCAATTGGTTACCGGTGACGGCGAACCGGCGCCCTTACGATTGGAGGAAGTCCCCGCCGACCCGGCCGATCTGATCGCTCCTGTCCGGGTCGATGCTACCTCGGAAAAAAAAGGCCGACTCTCCATATTGCTCATCGAGGATCATCTGGAGATTCAAGCCTATCTGCATGAAATCCTGGATACCCACTACGATGTATATTCGGCCGATACCGGAGAAAAAGGCCTGGCCGAGGCCCTGGCTAAGATCCCGGACCTGGTGATCTGCGATGTCATGTTGCCCGATATCGACGGCCTGGACATTTGCCGGCAAATCAAAAAGGACGAGCGCACCAGTCATATTCCCGTCGTCGTTCTGACCGCGCGCACCACTGCCGAACAAAATGTTGCGGGCTTGGAGGCGGGTGCGGACGCTTATATCACCAAGCCGTTCTCCAGCCGCGTGCTGCATTCCCAAATCGAAAACCTGATTCGTAACCGGCGCCTGCTGCAGGAACGCTTTTCGCACAAAATTACGGCGGCGGCGACGGAGATAGATGTCGTTTCAAGCGAGGAGAGCTTTGTGCACAAAGCGGTATCCATTATGGAGGCACACCTGAAGGAGCCGGATTTCGGCGTCAATGAACTGGCGGTGGAACTGGGTTTAAGTCGGCGTCAACTTCACCGAAAGCTGACGGCCATTACCGCCAAGACGCCTTTCGAGATTTTGCGCGGCATTCGCCTGGACCGCGCCGCCCAGCTTTTGCGACAAAACACCGATCAGGTGTCCCAGATTGCCTATCGAGTGGGTTTCTCGCAAACGAAACACTTTTCCAAGCTGTTCCGTGAGGCCTACGGTCAAACACCCTCTGAATATGCCGCCCGTTACAAATCACAGAAGTAAATGGTCTCGAAGCGGTGTTTTCAGAGAGGAGCCATAACCGGACTTCTATCTTCGATCCAGAAAGAACCGGCCCCGAACATCCCCACGGAATGCCGGGGCCGATCTTCCTCTATTCAAGAACCGTCACAAAAGTCGATGCATTAAGTCATTCAATGAAATCTGTTTCACGGCTTTAATTGGAAAATAGTCAACATGTGCGGGGCTCCCTGGTGCAATTCTGACAGGCGCAAGGGTCCGAGCACCCTGAATTGTTGATAAACTCGCCGCCCTGAATACCCTGACCACGCTTTTTATGTTCAAGAACCACAACAAAGCTGGAAACATTTAATTCATTGAGAGATAGTTTCTTTTTCATCGATTTCCTCCTAATTGAAAAAGGCCGGGCCCCATTATAGGTTCAATCCACAAAAAACGAAGGTCGCGAATGAGACATGATTGGCGCAGACCCGGGACATGACTCAAACGAAACCAATAAATGACTCAATCGAACCGGCATCGGCGCCCCATGGGTTTCAGCGAAAGCAACGGCGCCGATTGGGACATGCTTCCCCCCCACGGAGGAAATGTCCTCGGTGCACCCAAGCCCTGTCATCATTCGGCGATGCATCATCACCTACAATGGCTTTGCGATTAACAAGCCGTCACCTTCACCTCGCTTCAATGCTTAATCGCAAAACCACGAACAGGAGACTACGAAAGTGTCTGAACTTTCCAAAGAACACCATGTTTTAACCGGCAGAATCCTTGCCGATCAAAAAGAGTTTGCCCTGTTCGAGACCCAGAGCGGCCGAGTCCACCGCTTGAGCGGCCCGGCGCGCGGCTTGTGTGAACGTGCGCTTCATTACGATATGAACCTGACCCAGGCGTTGAACACCCTCGATGTGGAGCAAAAAATCAAGGATGCCCTATCGGCCAGCCTACAAAAGTGCGAAATCTTCGGCAGTCCTTTGAAAAACAGCATTCGGCGGAAGATCCTCAGGGGCAGGATCGAGTTGCCGATTTTCCGTGAGGCCTGGGTTCAGTGGGCTTGCTCCATGATTCATCGACAACGGTTTCTCTTCCTGGGTTTCCTGCTGATCGGATCGATCATGGGGGCGACCTATTGGACGGCGCAGGGCGGGTCGCTTTCAATGGGAAGGGAGGGAGTCAGCGGTTCTGTTGTTTTCCTGTTCTTTCTACTGAATACTTTAGTTCATGAATTGGGGCATGCCTATGCCTTGCACCACCAGGGTCAAAAACCCGGGGTCATTGGTTTCAAGATCCACGGACCCATGTTGGCAGCCTATACCGATGTCAACCGGGCATGGATGTTGGAGCCCCGGGGCAGAGCTGTGGTCAGCGCCGCCGGTCTGATGGTTCAATGGCCGATGACCTTCATTCTGGCCGGCTTGCTGACTGCCCGGTACGGCGTCGAAACAGCCGATTTCTTCTTCTCGCTTACCCTGATCACGATTGCCTTCATGGCGCTGCCCATTAGGGAAAACGACGGTGACTGGGTGCTCAAGGACCTGATTGCCGGCGCGCGGAACAATCTCTTCAAATCCGCGCTCACCTGGCTCCGTCATGTCTTCACCGTGATTGGTTTCGGCTTCTTTGCCGTGGTTCTGTTTCGGGCCTGGTCTATGATACTTCCCACGCTGATAGAGAAATTGATTCAAGCGAACGGTATCGACGGAATGACAGTTCTACTCATTCTGCTTACCGTCTTCATCTTTCTGGGAACACTCAGCTTTACGGGTATGGTACTGCGTGTCGGACGCGGTGTCCTGGAAACGTTGAAAAAAACGAAAACGGCGGCTGAGCCTGCTTGAACATTCGGATAAGGAGTTGCACAAATGACAACGACATGGATTTGGAATACCAATGCTCGCATTATTCCTCATAAAGGGGATCAGACCATGGTGTTCAATAACGAAAGCGGTTGGGCCGCAAGATTCAACGGCAAGGGCCTGTTGCTCATCGAGGACATCTACCGGAGGAAATCCCTTGTCAACGGCGACGAGCAAAGCTATCCGCCGGTCCTGCTGAAGCTGCTCAAAGACAAGCGCGTCCTGATCGATGAGACCACGGCTGACGACTATTACACTGACATCAATCAGAAGTTGAAAGTTCTGCTTGACGATGTTTGGCGGTTGATCATCCTACCCACCGAGCGCTGTAACTTCGATTGCTATTACTGCTACGAGGAACGGATCAAAGGGAAGATGAAAAAAGCGGTAGCCGACGCCACGGATAAACTCGTCGCTCGCATGGCCTCCGAAGCGCCCGTATTCAAGCTGGATTTCTTTGGCGGCGAGCCTTTTCTGGCCCCCGATCTGATGATCCGTTATCTGAAGACCGCTTTTGAAAATGCGCCGGATAAAACTCGCTTTAACGCGGCGGTAACGACAAACGGTTCGTTGATGACGCCTGAATTGCTGGCGGAGATGACGGCTTATCGGCTGCACAGCTTCCAAGTCACCCTGGACGGACCCAGACATATGCACGACAAACAACGTGTTGGAAAGAACGGTAAGGGGACCTATGACCAGGTAGTACGAGGAATCAGGTATCTGTACGAATGTGACAATCCGAATATCAATGTCAGTGTTCGAGTCAATGTTCATGCCGGTCTTGCCGAACAATATCTTCCTTTACTTGAAGACCCGATCATCACAAAGGCCATGGGGGATAAACGCTTTATTTTCTCAGTCCACGAGATTTGGGAATCCAGCAAGTTTCAACTTTCTGAAGAACACAAAGGCACCATGGCCGCTGTGCAAAAGCTGAAAAATGCCTTTGCCCAATTTGAACTAACGTCTAAGGGACCCGAAAAAGCAAAGCCGTTGCTTTCCAGTCCCTGTTCAGAGGCCTGTTACGCGGGGAAACCGAATCAGTTCGTCATATACCCCACGGGGCATGTGGGTAAGTGCACTGTTATTTTGGAAGATAACCGCAATTACATCGGCCGTGTCAACGCCGACGGCTCTTTGGAAATCAACGGGGAGAAACACGATTTTTGGATAGGGCAAAACGCACTTAACGATGCCGGCTGCCAAACTTGCGCCTACCGCATTACCTGTACCGGAATCGGCTGTCCTATCAACAGAGTTAAGCCTGGTGACGGCACTTGCACCTTGAGAGATGCCTACGACAAAAAATGGGCGCATGCTCTTATGGTGTAAAAACATCACCAATTTTCACTGACTTTTTGGAGGATTTTATGAGTAATCACAAGGAAACTGTCATCTCAGAAGCTGAACTGCTTGAACTTGGGATCTCCGAGTTTGAACCGCGCATGGAAATGGCTTTTATTCCTACAAGCGTATTCAACGAAATCGTCGTCAACGGCGTTGCCGGCTGTAATGGAGACCTCAACACCGTTGCCGGCTGTGACGGCGGAACCAATCTCATTTGCTTTTAAGCTACTATAGATCAATAAATGGGAAGGCCGAAGTAGCATGAGACCTACGCTCCGACGTTGTTCGCGTAGGGCGTTACACCGGCCGAGTGTTACCGCTCGGCCTTCCCAAAATCCCCGAACAACCGAATTCCCATTGGGGATTTTTGGGGGCTTTATGGGTAATCACAAAGAAATCGTCATTTCAGAAGCTGAACTGCTTGAACTCGGAATCTCCGAGTTTGAACCCCGCATTGAAATGGCTTTTGTCCCTGTCGATGTATTACAGGGCACCGTCATCAACGGCTTTGCCGCCTCTGCGGAAATCGGCATCAATCCCATTGATGCCTGTGGGTCCGACATCGGCATCAATGTTTTTCTATGTGGATAAGCCGCTAGGGATAGGTCGTTAAATGGGGAGGCCGAAGTAGTATGAGACCTACACTCCGACGTTGCTCGCGTAGGGCGTTACACCGGCAGAGTCTTACCGCTCGGCCTTCCCAAAATCCCTGAACAACCGAATTCCAACTGGAGATTCAAACGTTTTTTGATGTAAGACGCTTCAAATTGCTTCTATCCACCTGACTGTCACTCCGGAACTTGGATACCCACCGGCCATCTGGTCGGTGGGTTCTTTTCGACCCTGGAGGGCGTCGCCTGGAAGCCGACAACCTGCCGGCTATAATAAGCCACATGGGATTGTCGGCTCTTTTTCCTGCCCTGAATGTTGTCAACCTGCAAGTCGGCTTGCAAACGGGGGGTAGAGTATTCCCGGGTGCGCGGGCGCACCCGGGAGGTTTTGCTTAACCACAGATTTTTTTACATTCCTCATAACCGATTTGGCACTGTTTGAAACAGGCGTAATCGGAACAGTTGTTTTCGCAGATTTCCAGCCAGGTGCCGCAGTCGATGAAGCAATTGACGACGGATACGGCAAATAGTTGAGAGGCGCCCGCGGCCAACATGCCGGCCATGGTCAGGGTCAACAGAACTTTCTTCATGGTGTCTCCTTTTCGGTATGCGAGATCGGCCCCGAAACGGGGATTGGATCGGGGCCTTTGTTCCTAACGCGAATTTTCAACAGGTTTGTGATCATACAACCGAAAAAATGCCCTCCCTGGCAAGCGCATCGTGGCAGTCGGGGGACAATTTGGGTACATGCCGGTTGATGTGACCCTTTTTATTGTGCCCCCGTCGCACTTAAGCTAAATTAATGCGTCCGTTCGTCGATGCATCTGGTAGGCTCGCATCACCCGTGAGATTTTTTGCATGAGGCAGTTATGATCCCAAAACTACGTGTCCACGCCCCCGTGATGGAAGATTGCCGACAGTATCTCGAGGATTTGGCCCGCGACGGTTTTCAGGGAGACATTCGCACCGATCTGTCTTCCCGGCTGGTGGCCGCTACCGACAACAGCATCTACCAGGTCCTGCCCCAGGCGGTGGTCTTTCCCAAATCCACCGACGATGTGGTTATCCTGTTCAAACTGGCGCGCCGCGATTTCTACAGCCATCTCACCTTCAGTCCTCGCGGCGGCGGTACAGGCACCAACGGGCAATCCCTGACGCCGGGGATTATTATCGACTGCTCCAAGTATATGCGCGAGGTTCTGGAGATCAATGTCGAGGAGCGCTGGGTCCGCGTGCAACCCGGCGTGATTCTGGACCAGTTGAATGCCGAACTGAAACCGCACGGCCTGTTCTTTGCCCCGGCCCTGTCGCCCTCCAACCGGGCCACGCTGGGCGGCATGATGAACACCGACGCCTGCGGCAAGGGCTCACGGGTCTACGGCCGCACCAGTACGCATGTCCTGGGTATGACCACGGTCCTGGTCGACGGCTCCGTCTGTCCCTGCGAACCCCTGGATAGCGAGGCCCTGACCCTGGCCAAAGATCAACCGGGCACCCTGGGCGAGATCCACCGCGTGGTCGACGATATCGTGACGACCAAGGCCGATCTGATCGAGGAAGTGTTCCCCAAGATGGACCGCTTCCTGACCGGCTACAACCTGGCCAAGGTCTACGACGACGAGGGCCGGTTCCACCTGGACCAATTAATCTGCGGTTCCGAAGGGTCCCTGGCCGTGGTCACCGAAGCCAGGCTCAATTTACTGCCCATTCCCGAACACAAGGGCCTGGTCGCGGTCATGTACCCGGGCTTTAACGAAGCGTTGGCCGACGCCATGGCGCTGTTGTCCACCGAGCCGGCCGCGATCGAGACCATCGACGACAAAATCCTGGAGCTGGCCCGCGGTGACGAGATCTGGTTCCATATCAAAGGTCTGGTTGGCAAAAACCCCGAGGTTCGCACGATCAACCTGGTGGAATACGTGGGTCACAGCCACGAGGAAGTCCAGGAAAAAATGGCGCGCCTGTCCCCCGAGGGCGAGGGACGGCTGGACTGTTACGCCACCTTCGACAACGCGGAAATCAAGGTACTCTGGGACCTGCGCAAGAAGGGCGTGGGCCTGCTGGGCAATATGCCCGGCGATCGCAAACCCATCGCCTTCGTGGAAGACACCGCGGTGCCGCCGCATAACCTGGCCGCCTATATTCGCGAGTTCCGCGCCCTGCTCCGGGAACACGACATCGACTTTGCCATGTACGGACACGTGGACGTGGGCTGCCTGCACGTGCGCCCGGCCCTGGATATGCAAGACCCCTTGGACGAACAACTCGTACGTAAACTGTCCGATGAGGTCGTCGCCCTGGTACAAAAATACGGCGGCGTGATGTGGGCCGAACACGGCAAGGGTTTCCGCTCGGAGTATACCCCGCTGTTCTTCGGCGAGGAGTTGCACCGGGATCTGCGCCGCATCAAAGGCGCTTTCGATCCCGCCGGACGCTTGAATCCCGGTAAGGTGGTCCTTCCGGACGACATGGAAGAGGGCCTGGTCAAGGTAGAAGCGCCGCTCAAAGGTCACTTCGATCGCCAGATCGCGCCCAATGTGCAGGCCGTTTTCGCACCCGCTATCGGCTGTAACGGTAACGGCCAGTGCTTCAACTACGAACCGACCTCGGTGATGTGCCCCTCCTCCAAAATCACCCGTGACCGCATTCACTCACCCAAAGGACGCGCCGCCCTGATGCGGGAATGGCTTCGCCTGTTGAGCCGCGCGGCCAAAGACCCCCTGAGCCCCGTCGACTTCAGCGGCGAGGCGGGCAAGGCGCAAGACACGGATCTCCCCGACGAATTCAACAAGCCCGCGCCCTGGCTCACACGACAAGGCAACATGACCGGCAGCGAGGATGATTTCAGTCACGAGGTCTACGCGGCCATGTCAGGCTGCCTGTCGTGCAAGGCCTGCTCTACCCAATGCCCCATTCACGTGGACATCCCCGATTTCAAGGCCCGCTTCATTCACCGCTACCACACGCGTTATCCCAGACCCTTACGCGATTACCTGGTGGGTCGATTGGAATCCAACTTACCTCTTCAGGCGCGCTTCGCCGGCCTGGTGAACTTCATGACGGGCCTTCTGGAAAAACAAACGGCCGAACGCGTCGGCCTGGTAAACCCGCCGCGCCTGAGCACGCCTACCATGAGACAGGAAAAGAAGCGCCGCGGCCTGGCCGATGTCACCCCGGAAACCCTGCGGGACTTGGATGCGGAAACCAGGGCTCGATCGGTTGTCTTGATTCCCGACAGCTTCAACGGCTTCTACGACACGCCGGTCTTGTGGGCCGCCTATGACCTGTTGGACGCGCTGGGTTTCAACGTCTACCTGGCCCCATGGAAACCCAACGGCAAGCCGCTGCACGTCAAGGGGTTCCTGGAAGAGTTCCGCGAGGTGGCCGCCCTCAACGCCGAGACCTACCGAGCCCTGGCCAAATACAAGGTGCCCTTGATCTGCGTAGAGCCCAGCATTGCCCTGACCTACCGCGACGAATACAGCAACTACCTGGGAAAGAACACGGTCGTCGAGGTTCATTTGATCCAGGAATGGTTGGCCGGCCAAAAACACCGGCTGAAAGCACCGGAGAAGGAAGGCAAACGCTACGCACTGCTGGGCCACTGCATGGAAAAAACGGCCGTGCCCGACTCCCAGCAACAATGGCAACAAATCTTCGCGGCCCTGGGCTGCGAACTGGACATCGTCCCCACCGGCTGCTGCGGCATGGCGGGCACCTACGGCCACGAGATCGAGCACCAGAAGGAATCCAAGGGTATCTTCGACCTGAGCTGGGCACAATGGTTCGACGACACCGAACGCGCCCAACGCCTGCTGGTCACGGGCTACAGTTGCCGCACCCAAGCGGCCCGGTTCGCGGGCGCCAAACCCAAGCACCCGGTCCAAGCCCTGCTGGCGCACCTCGGCAACTGAAGCAAAGCCGGCAAAAAGGAGGAAGGCATGGCCATTCCGGCAGATTCCATCACCGAATATCACGAGGAGATCGGAGCCGTTATCGGAAAGATTGAAATGCTCGAGAACCAACTCTCCCAGGGAATCATCATTCAACGCGCCTATTTTGAACAGACGGTCGCCCCCCTTCGAGCCAGGCTGACCGAATTCCGAACAGGAAGAAAAACAAGCAATTGATTGAACCGGTGAAGTAACTGAACAACACCAATTCTCATTTCCGGCGTTTTACCGTCCATGCCTCGATGTTGCGGTCGGCAAAGACGACGCCCACGCAAATCACCTTCTTGCCGGTCGCATTGTATTTTTGAACGTATTGCTTCTCTTCAATCTGTCCCAGGGCTTCCTCGGGTGAACCGCTCATCTTGAATTCGAAAAAAAACACCCGATCGCCCAACTCGATCACATGATCGATGCGTCCAAGATTGGTTCGCTCCTCCGCGCTGATACGCAGGTTGAGTAAGATGAAGACGGTATGGAATAACGTTTGGTAGTACTTCTCATGGGTCAGTTGAATGTCATAGGGGATATTGGCAAAGAAACCGTCCCGCAAAATTTCGAAGAAAGTACGGCCGCACCAGTTCATGGATCAGAGCGGTCTTGTCCACATAGACAAAATCGTTGGTTCTTATGTCCCGAAATGTTTGGATGCCAATCGGCAGAAACTCCTGATTCGCCTTGTATGGGATTATAGCGGCAAATAGAGCGGCTCCCTTCCCCAAGTCGAGAGTTTCCAACAGGGGATCTGTACCCACTTTGCACCTTTCGGCACAAATCCAGACGCTGAACCGGAGCTAATGAAAAGAGAAGGTAAATGACCGGCCCGAATCCAAACTTTGCGGTGGATGTTACGTATAGTAATGATGCATTAATATCTTTTGGGAATAAAGAGCCGCGAAATGAAATGAGGGTCCGCAATTTAAACTATTGACCTCGACTATTCGCCCCCATTGCTTTAACCACTCAAGCCGCACGAAAACCATTTCGTGTGTTGTTCTATGTGGAGACATGCCATGAAATTCTTATTCCTAACGCTACCCGCCTTGATTTTAACGCTTGGATTGACCGCTTTGTTGAGCACCGGTCCCGTTGAAGCCGCCGGCGGATGCCCCGGTGTTACCGGCTGGCAATACGATGTAACTCGGGCGGCCGATACCTGCGACCAGGCTAAAAACATCCTCAGAAGTTATCTTGAAAATCTGGCCCATCAGTCCTGTTCAGACCTATATTCCTACAGCATTGTCATCGAGCCCACCTGCACCACGAACATCTGCGGCCAAAAGGTCGCCAAAGGCGATCTGTACATGTGCTGCATCGAACCGTAACCTGACGACAGCGCGGGGCTCTCCCAGTCGAGGGTCCCGCTTTCGGGTTACTTATCACCGTCTCGTTATCCCGGCTGACATCCGGTTTTGTTCGACAAAGACGGCGTGCCGGGCATCGAACCGCAGCATGGGCACATATCGGCGGCCTGAAGTACCGCCGTTGACCGGATCGATGACCCGACCCCGATACTCAACCCAAGCGTGTTCCTTGCCCCCGACTCGGGGGACCCCCTGATGTACGGCGCCCACCACCACCTGGGTCGGAATGTCCATCCAGGCGGCAATCGCGTGGAACAGAATCGCGAAATCCTCGCAATCCCCCTCTTTGCGTTGCAAGGTTTCGATCGGAGTCTGCCAGTAATCGATCAAGTCCCCCTCCGCCCGGATTTTCAGAGCGAGGACGCGAGCGATCTTCCTCAGCTTTTTCTCGGGGTCCGCATCGGATACCTTCAGTTTGTGCAGGCTCTTGGGCAACACGGAGCCTAAATCTTCCACCCGGAGCAGGGTGCGGCGATCGATCCAATCGTATTGTCCCCGACAGTTCAAACACACTGCCGGGCCCGGCGTTCCCTTCACAACCGCCAGTTCATAAAGCGCCGACAGATTGGGCAAATCAAGCCGTGTATCCAGAGCGCCGTCCAACCTGTCCGCAAATCCTAGAAACAAGGCAAGCGTCTTCATGGGCGAGCTTAAACTCAGTACTGGATGTTCAGGCCCGTTAGCGGCGCGATACAGGCTGAGGATATGCGCGGCAACCTCCGTTTCGTCCGCGATTCGGGGTTTTTCAGGTAGTTTTCCCTCGATTTCCCATTGCAGCAGCGCGTCCGCCCGTTGGTCATTGGTGAGACCTCGCACGGCGAGCACTTGTTGGAAACGAGCGTGGTATTTCTTGTCGATCTCCGTGTTGGATTCGGCATAAAGATCGAGCAACAATGTTTTAAGCAAACCGGAAGAAGAAACCGGCTCCCCGGCAAATACGGGATATAGGTATAGACAGACCATTGCCAATGAAGCAATACGGTTCATTGGGCACCTCCGCGGCAAGCATCGGGAGGATGCATTGGGAATTTCTTTAGCAACGAGTGCCGTTACGATCAGGTCACTTTTCTACACCATAACGAAAAGAACAACACGAGAATAGAATATGCATAGTCATTTGTATGCACCCTATAGATCATCGATCTCGTATCTAAGGTCCCTATGTCAGACAAATAAGGAGGAGAAATAGTTGAAAAAAATAAAAAATTATCCTTAGACCGATCGAATCGGTCTTACGGGGTCCTACTTATAGATACGAAAAAGAAGCACAAATGGGATCATTTCTTTTTAAGAAAGGCAGAAAGGCGCCTTAGTTTTGTTTATGATAGGAGGATAAAGTGACCTTAGCTTTCATCCGGCAAATCTTCCCAGATAATGCGCTCCACATTGCGATCGGCAAAATTGATCCCAATCAGGGTAATCGGTTTTCCCGTTTTCCGATACCGTTGGTAATAGCCCTTACGGTGGATTTGCTCGATAGCGGCCTCTGCCGTTTCCCGGTATTTCATTTCGAAAACATACACGCGCTCCGCGGTCTCCAGAACATTGTCGATGCGGCCGAGGTTGGTCTTCTCCTCTCCCCGAACGGCCATGCCCAGCATCACGAAGACGATGTGGCAGATGGATTGATAATACTTTTCCATGGGGATATGCATGTCATACGGCAATTCCGGGAAGATGTCATCATGCATGGTTTGGAAAAACCGTTGTTCGTCGCGCTCATCCAGGGCCGCAACGAGATTGGCCAGGGGTTGAACAGACCGACCCCTGCCGATCGTCGTCAAAGATTCCAGAAGGTAGGAAAAGAAGGCCTTGCGCACCTCGTAATTGGGATAACCCAACCGATAGGTTTTTTCATAAACGCCCTCCACCTTGCTGATGGTCAGATACCCTGTTTGCATCAACAAAGAGGCCAGGTCCATATTTTCGATATCGAAATTGTCGAAGGCGCTAGCTTGCAACTTGTGCTTTTCCAGGTCGGCCAGGTCAAACCGGTGGTCCTGCCGAATGACTTTCAGCAGGAACTCGGGACTGCCGGTGGCGAACCAATGGAAGTCGAATTGTTGTTGATTCAAGGCCATCATCAGCGACCAGGGGTTGAAAACGGCGATCTCCTCGGCAGTGAACCGATAGCCGTTGTACCACTCGCGCAATTTGCCGCGTACCTCCGGGACCGGGCGACCCAGTTTGGCGGCAAGTCCTTGGAGATGCGGCCCCAAATCGCGTTCCAGTTCCTCCTCCGTGATGCCGAGCAGAGTTGCGTATCTGGCATCGTGGGAGATATCGACCAGGTTGTTGAGACCGGAGAACAGGGAAACCTTGGAAAACTTGGAAATCCCCGTGACAAAGACCAGGTGCAACAGGTCGTCCAAGCCCTTGAGCACACTGTAGAAATCTTTCAACTCCTCGCGATTGTGTCGGGCCATTTCCGGGTTTTCCACCAGGTCCAGGATGGGTTTGTCGTATTCATCAACCAGGATGACCACTTTTTCATTGGCGGCGAGCGACCTGATAATGAATTCGAAATATTCACACGGTGTCTCTTCCAGCTCCGGCGCCCTCAAATCGGATTCCTGAGCCAAACGCTGAAGTTGGGTGCGCAAAGCGTTCGCGAGTTGCCCTTGCTTGCGGCCGGTCGTTGCGGAAAAGTCCAGCCGAATGACGGGGTGAGGCGGAAATGCATAGTTCTCGCGGGTGATGCTCAATCCCCGGAACAGATCGGCGCGACCCCGGTAGAGCGCATATAGAGTGCTCACCAATAGAGATTTGCCGAAGCGCCTCGGTCGCGACAGGAAGAGCCTTTTGCCGCCTTCACCGATCAATCGAAAAATGATGTCGGTTTTGTCGATATATAGAAAGTTCTGACCCGGTTCCCTGATGTTGGCGAAGGTGTGGGTGCCGAGTGGTAGATTCAGAAGATCCCCGGGGGATTCATGCGATGTCTCGGCGCCGGCAGTTGTTTTGGACACAAATGGCCCCCGCTCAAATCATTACGTTTAGCATAACCATAGAATCTGCCTGTTTCAACCTGTTTTGGTCCGCTTGTCACTTAATCGATTTACCGCGTGAATCGAGGGAATAAAACGTCACGCCCTGTGGTATAAAGACCCTGCCTTCCCAATCACCAGTCTGGAGGTGCCCTATGTACCGCCTTTACGATTACAAGACATCCGGCAACGGTTACAAGGTAGCCCTGCTCCTGACCCAGCTGAAGCAACTCTTCGCCTATGTTGAAACGGACATCCTGGCCGGGGAAACGCACACGCCAGAGTTCCTGGCCAAAAACCCAAACGGCAAGGTCCCCGTCCTGGAAACCCCCGAGGGCGATCTACTGAGCGAGTCCAACGCCATCCTGGCCTGGCTGGCCGAGGGCACTCCCTTCCTACCGAGTGACCGCATGGGCCGTTACCAGGTCCTGCAATGGATGTTCTGGGAGCAGTACAGCCACGAACCCTACATCGCCACCTCCCGCTTCTGGCTGCACCATCCCGACGCCGAATCCTTCTACGCCAAACTGAACGAGCGCAGACCGGGCGGCCTGAAGGCCCTGAAACTGATGGAAGATCACCTGAGCCGACACGATTTTCTGGTCGCTGAAAGCTACACCATCGCGGACATCGCCCTCTATGCTTACACCCACGTGGCGCCCGAGGGCTGCTTCCCACTGGACGACTACCCGGCCGTACGCGCCTGGCTGGAACGGGTCCGCAATCAGCCGAATCACATCACCATCCAAGAAAAGGTACAAGCCTCGTAAATGGAAAACCGGGTCGATCAGGCCCGGTGTTCCAACTGGAACCGAGAAAAAGATTCGCGAACTATCTCACGCCCGGTTCCCTCAGGGATCTCGGGCAAAACGGTTTTCGCGAACCGCCGGTAAAGGTAACTGAAGAAGGCCGAATAGGGTCGGCTCGGGGCGCCGTCGTGTATGAGTGCCTCGAAAATGGAGAAAAGCCATTTGTCATACCAGGCCAGGCATTGTTGTTTTTCCTTCTCCGTTTTCAGTTGCGCCATGTCTTCCAGGGCGCAAGTCGCCGCTTTTTGCAAAGATTCCCGGTACCAATTGGCTCTTTCCAATCGGTCTTTAACCAGCGGGTCTCGGTTAAGTTTGCAAATGGTAATGGTGGTTTCGCCGCGAGCATTACCCTTGCGCGCCTTCAAAAGACCGTAGGGGCTCCAGGCCAGGTATTCGGCCGGATCATCCACCTCGGGATGCAGCAGAAGCGGCGCCTCTAAGAGGAGACAAGACGCATCGACCCTCCAATCCTTTCTATCTTCGGGATGCGTGCTCAACCTGGTCCCTTGGATGGGAAACTTGCCGGCCTTGGCGCGGTTGCATTTGGCGCAAGCCGGAATGAGATTGGACCATTCGTAAGCCAACCAGTAATAACCCGGATGCGCCTTGTCATCGGCAACTTCTTTTTTGGGCCGATAGTGTTCCACCTGCATGGCCGCCTGCGCCGTACTCGTACCTTCACAGTAGGCGCACTTTCCATGGTAGGCCGCAATGAGTTTTTCAAACACCTCGGGAGCGCGATAGATAGAGGTACTGAAAGGATGATTGCCCTTGTCCGCAAGGCGTCCGGTTGCGTTTTCCTTGCGATTGACCTCGATCAGGACCGCCGGTTCTTTTCGGTAGTCTCGCTTCACCTTGATCATTCGGAGGCCTCGTCCTGCTTGAAACGCGGGAAGTCCGGCAGAATATTGTTCTCCGCGAGGCGCTGCAATTTGGCTCGCCGTTCCTCTTTGTCTTCGATTTCCCAATAATTGGTCTCGGTATGCAAGGTTTTGAGGTCGACGTTATGCGGGTTGATCAGCGATTCCATATCGAACAGCGGCGAGGTCAACAAGGTATTGGGCAGAAGGCGGGTCACATCGAGATCCAAGCGCTCGACGCTCGTACCCGTTTCCTTCGTACGCGTTACCTTCAGAAAAACCGATTCCAGGGGCGCGCCCATCAGGGGTATGGGGCTGTGGGTGGTGGCAATGAACTGAACCTTGGGAAATACCCGCGAGAGTATGCCGGGATAGCGGGCCTGCCAGTTCGGATGCAGGTGCACCACCAATTCATCGATGAGCACGATGCCGAACAGATCCTTGGGATCGACCGTTTTCGGCTGCTGCTCCATCAAGCGGATGGTCATATCGCCGATCATGGCCAGGATGCTTTTATGCCCGGCCGAGAGATGATGCGCGGGCACTCGTTGTCCTTTTTCTATATACCAGACATCCTGGCCTTCGAAGAGGATATCTTCCACGTTGGGCATCAGTTCGACAAGCATCTTTTTGACGTTGCTTATTCGATCATAGGCAAGAGGATCTTTTCTATCGCCCGCGTCCAGACGTTGTCTTTGGAACCATTCCTCGATATTGCGCAAATGAACTTCTTGCCGATGCAAACCGGCAACCGGGCTCTGTTCCCTCTCGTCTTTAAGGCTTTGCATTCCTTGAATCAACAGACGAGAGGGACCGTAGGCCAAAAAAGAGCCAGGTTTGGAGACAGGGCTCCATTGCCCGTTATTCCAGCGGAACCGATTGATATGGTTCATCTGATTGGTTTGGTATTCCAATTCGATTTGGCACTCATGCCGCTCTCCCAACAGATGTCGGGCGTCTTCATCGCCCCACATGCCGACGGCCAGGGCTTGTAGAAGGGAGGTCTTGCCGTCGCCGTTATCGCCCAGGATGAAGATCCATCGGGTATCGATCGGGATATCCGAAATGTGGCATTGCTGTATACATTGAAACCGGTTGACCGCGAATTGTTTGATGGAAAAAGGCAGGGCATCAGTTGAAGAATCATGTTTCAAGTCAGGCGATGTTTGAAAGATCAATCGTAGCGGTAGCGGATCTTCAGGTTCACCAGGCGGTGCTTCACGGCCCAACTGCATTAAAAGCCTCGTCAACTCAGCATGATGGTTATTGGGCTCCCGAAAGTCAGCCCAGGTAAGCTTCCCCAGCCTCGATGGCAAATGTGAATCTTTGTACATGATGGGTAATAGTTTCCTTCGAAGCCCAATAGGATCATCCGTTTGAGCTAACAACCCTTCAAATTCACTCCATTCAGACGCAAGCCAATTGGGAGAAAGCACGACTATTACACGACGACTGGCGGCTACCATGTTTTCCATGTTGATAATCGACGGAAGGCCGATTTCGAAGTCTCTGTAGTCAATCGCAACATTGAGACCCGCGGCCTCCAACCGGGGCAAAAGCCAATCTCGAGCCCAACTATCTTTATGGGAGTAACTGATAAAAAAGTCGAATTGATAGTCCAAACCGTTGACCCCTTACCATTTGAGGCTATTATAGCCCAAAACCCCAAACAGCGAGAGATTAGGTGTGAGGGCTCATCATAATCGCGTGCCGATCCCAAAGAGACCGGAATCCCGGTTCGGCTTCCGTGATTGCCTCTTGAATCCGCGAAGGTGGACGACATCGTTTTCTCTACTGACGTCGCATCGTATCAAACGGGCGTCCGAAGTCCTGCCTAGGGAAATATGCACCCCTCGGCCTCTTTATGCAGGCGTTCCGAAGGAGCCGAAATTTTCCACGATCGTGGAAAAATTCAGAGACATTTTCCACGATCGTGGAAAAATGAGAAAACGGGTCTACATCTTGTGGATTCAGAGAATCTTAAGTTTCTGAATTTAACGGTGTCTTTTCCGCGATCGTGGAAAAATGAGTCACGAATTGGTTGATCGAACCTGTTTGATTGCATATTTTGATCGAGTTAGTCGCATTTTGAATGCTGCTCAAGCATATTATGCCAAAAATTTTGTGAGGATTACGTTTACAAATTCTATGATGTACCCCGGTAGCCTTCTAT
>JAAUYB010060043.1_pt1 | contig 24853 bp, 26 predicted proteins | sample 7278071 | NCBI WGS metagenome assembly JAAUYB01 (sample SAMN14350121, study PRJNA611818) | marine sediment metagenome | isolation source: surface marine sediment (1.8m) | place: French Polynesia: Moorea | collected 2018-08 | reverse complement strand
GTGTCGGCCAGCGAGTGCGCGACCTGGCTGAGACGGGTGTGCGATCCCGGACAGTCGATCAGGATGAACGCGCAGCCCTTTTCCAGTCCCGCGACGGCCATCGACAGCCGGCGGTCATAGATGTTTTCACCCTGCGCAAGCGCTTGCTTTTCGATCTCCGGCAGTTCGCGGAATTCGGGCGTCGGAAGGTCCATCTGGTGCTTGGACAGATAGGTCAGTCGGTTCTCGAGGTAGCGCGTCAGGCTCTTCTGGCGCAGATCGAGGTCGATGACGCCGGTCAGATGCCCCATACGCGACAAGGCCGTCGCCACGTGCATCGAGACGGTGGATTTGCCCGCGCCGCCCTTTTCGTTCCCCACGACGATGATGTGCGCCATGGCCTGCCCCTTTTTTTGATCGGCCCGCACGTGCTCCGGGCCTTGCCTGCTCTGAACCACTATATGTTGTGGAGGGTCGCATTGGAAGCGGGCGTTGTGTGGTTTTTGAGTTATGTGGCCGATCGCCCGTTCCGGCCGCGGCTTTGGCGAGCGGAACTAGCGGAAGAACCTCAACGGGGTCAGATTTGTGTGCTGAGCGCAGCGAGCGCCACTACGCCGAGCATAGCTGCCGCCATACCGATATTGATTGCGCGGTGGGTGCGGGGGGCCAGTTCGAGGCGTTCCAGCATCGCCCCGGCAAAGAGCCAGACCAGATGGATAGGGATCCAGATCGCGTTGACCGCGAGAACCTTCACGATCGCCTCGGTCCAGAGCGCATCCGGATAGAGGATGAAACCGGAAAACAGCGTGGTGTTGACCACGTACGCCTTGGGATTGATCGGCTGCAACAGCAGCCCCGCAGCGATGCCAGGGTCGCGCCGGGCCTCGATGAAGCCGACCCGAGCACCGGCGAATGCAATGCGTGCAGCGAGGTACAGGAGATAGCAGGTCGAAGCGACGAACAGCACCGTGCGGATCACAGGATTGGCCAGGATCAATGCGGCGAGACCAGTCACCACGGCGAGGATCACCAGGTTGTTGCCCAGGAAAAGCCCAAAAACATACCGTAGCCCGTGGCGAAACCCGTAGGCCGCACCCATGCCGGCGGCGGACATCACCCCTGGGCCCGGGGTGATGATCAACAGAAAAACGGCGACGACAAATTCGAGCATGGCCCGGTCATGGAACCGAGCCTTGGGAAGTGCAAGCGCTCAGATGGCGCTGCCACGCGCGCCGAATGTCCTTTTGTAGACCGCGGCGCTGTCAGTTGGCCTGCGCGATCGTCGTCGGCGTGTAGATCAGCCAGGTTTGGTCCGGCATCAGGATACTGCAGGAGTTCGACGCAACTCGGATCCGCTTGGGCCGTTGCAGCTCTCCGCGCCGCACCATGCCGGCCAGTTTCGCCGGGCAGGGTGGAATGTCCATCGATCTAAGCCCGCGCTGGCTGAGACATTGCCGGACATAGCGTTGGCGCAGGCTGGCATTTGTGTCTTCGCTGGCATAGCCATAGCCGTTCCAGCCGATTTGCACGTTCGGTGGTACCGACTGCGCGCCTTTGACCTCGCAATCGAACATGATCTGATCACGAGCGGCGAATGTCATACCGTCCTTCACCCAATGGTTGGAGGAAAGGCACCCCGGCAGCAGCAGAAATACGGCGAAGGCAGCGAGCTTCTTCATCGGTCACCTCGAACATCGCACCGGCCGGCTGTTTGGCCGTCGAACCGGCGATTGGATCATGGATGTTTAAGACTTAGGAAAGGCGGGTTAATCGGTGGTTAACATCAGCGACGGGGCGGATTTCGGGGCAGGGCAAATCCGTATTGATCCGGATCAGCGGCCACAACGCAGACCCGATGGCCAAGGTGGAACCCGACAGACTGGCGCTATGTTCGTTTACCTTCAGCCCTGTTGATCTGGGGGTTGTCGTTGGGAGCAGTGCGCGATAGCCCCGCCAGCGATGACCCGAAAAGAGCATCCCTCGGGCGCACCGTGGCGAAACTTCTACGGCCGCCGGCACGGCAAGGGACTCCGGCCGAGCCAACAGGCCTATCTGGACAAAGACCTCGCGGCGCTAAGCCCGGGGCCGGTGAGTTGGGACGAGAACCCTGATCGTACGCCACTCGATCTGGATGCGCTCTTCGGGGGCCGCGATGTCTGGCTCGAGGTTGGCTTCGGCGGTGGCGAACATATGGTGCATCAGGCGGCGGCGCATCCGGAGGTCGGGCTGATCGGGTGCGAGCCATACATCAACGGCGTCGCCATGCTTTTGGGCAAGATCCGCGCCGCCGGGGTCGGAAATATCCGCATCCATCCCGGCGACGTGCGCGATCTGTTCGACGTGTTGCCGGACGGATCCGTGGCCAAGGCCTTCGTGCTCTACCCCGATCCCTGGCCGAAGTCGAAACACCACCGCCGGCGATTCGTGACGCCGGAGTATTTGCGGCCGTTGCAGCGGGTGATGGCACTGGGGGCGGAGGTTCGGATCGCCACCGACATCCCCGACTACGTGCGCCAGGCGCTCGAGGAGATGCCGCGGCATGGGCTCGCCTGGCTGGCCGAGGGGCTGGCCGATTGGCGGCGGCCGTGGGACGACTGGCTGCCGACCCGCTACGAGCAGAAGGCGCTGCGCGAGGGCCGTGTGCCGCATTATCTGACGTTTCGGAGGGACGGGTAGGATGGGGTGGCTGTAGTCTGGCACACCTATGGCGATCCTTGCCAAGGTTAGGCCATTGCTCGCACGGCCCCCCGGCGGCCCGCGGGATGCCGCAGCGACTTTTGAACGACGTGCTTTTATGGCAGCAAGGTACATCTTCCATTGAAGCTAAGCGCCTCGGACAGCCAAAGCGGCAGCCCACCCGGGCGGGCCGCCGCTGGGCCGGGGCGCTTCGCGCTGTTAACCCGGCCTAGGCAGCGTATCGTGTGACTGAGCCAGGCCTGAATCGGTAGATCGATCCGCCCCAACCGCTCCCACTCCCGCCCAATCGCAGCGAGATCGCCGCGCAGGGGCTTCCCCTTCCCGCCAGGGCTGCGTAGAGGAGGGCCGTTCAACGAGGATCGCGCGTAATGTCCGGCCACGGCCCTGTGTTTCCGATGACTGCCCGGCGGGCCGGCCCGCTTACCGGCATGGCCGCGGTGCCCGGCGACAAGTCGATCAGTCATCGCGCGCTGATCCTGGGCGCGCTGGCGGTCGGCGAGACCCGAATCTCGGGGCTGCTGCAGGGTCAGGACGTGCTCGATACCGCCCGGGCGATGCGCGCCGTCGGCGCCGAGGTGACCGACCACGGCGGCGGCAACTGGTCGGTGCATGGCGTCGGCGTCGGCGGCTTTGCCGAGCCGGACAACGTGATCGACTGCGGCAATTCCGGCACCGGCGTGCGGCTGATCATGGGCGCGATGGCGACCTCGCCGATCACCGCCACCTTCACCGGCGACGCCTCGCTCAGGTCCCGCCCGATGGGGCGGATCACCGCGCCGCTGGCGCAGTTCGGCGCGCAGGCTTTCGGGCGAACAGGCGGGCGGCTGCCGATGACCGTCGTCGGCGCCGCCGCGCCGGTGCCGGTGCGCTACACCCTGCCGGTCGCCTCGGCGCAGGTCAAATCGGCGGTGCTGTTGGCGGGCCTGAACGCGATGGGCGACACGGTGGTGATCGAGCCCGAGCTGACGCGCGACCATACCGAACGAATGCTGGCGGGCTTCGGGGCACAGGTGACGGTGGAGGACACCGACGCCGGCCGAGTGATCGCCGTGACCGGGTTTCCCGAGCTTGAGCCGCAGACCATTGTGGTACCGCGCGACCCCTCCTCGGCAGCGTTCCCCGTCGCGGCCGCGCTGATCGTCGAGGGTTCGGACGTCCTGGTGCCCAACATCGGGCTGAACCCCACCCGTGCGGGCCTCTTCACCACGCTGATCGAGATGGGCGCCGATCTGACCTTCGAAAACGAACGCGACGAGGGCGGCGAACCAGTGGCGGACCTGCGCGCGCGGTTCTCGCCGGACCTGAGCGGCGTCGAGGTGCCGCCCGAACGCGCTCCCTCGATGATCGACGAATTCCCGATCCTGTCGGTGGTCGCCGCAAATGCGACCAGCAAGACGGTGATGCGCGGCGTCAAGGAGCTTCGAGTCAAAGAGAGCGACCGAATCGATGCCATGGCCCGCGGGCTCGAGGCCTGCGGCGTGACGGTCGATGAAGAGCCCGACATGCTAACGGTGCACGGGCTGGGCCCTGGGGGCGTGCCGGGCGGAGCGACGTGCGAAGCGCGTCTCGACCACCGCATCGCGATGTCGTTTCTCTGTTGCGGCATGGCCGCCAAGCGTCCGGTGGGCGTCGACGACGCCAGCCCGATCGCCACTTCGTTCCCAGCCTTCGAGGCGCTGATGTCGGGCCTTGGCGCCGGGCTCGACCGGGCGGGCGGATGACGACCGGAAGCTGTCTTTGCGGCCAGGTCCGCTATGCCGTCGCCGGCCCCTTGCGCCCGGTCATTGCCTGCCACTGCAGCCAATGTCGCAAGACCAGCGGGCATTTCGTGGCCGCGACCTCGGCGCCGCGCGAGACGGTAGAGATCGCCGGCACGGTCACCTGGTACCGGACCTCGCCCGAGGCCCGGCGCGGCTTCTGCGGCACCTGCGGGTCGAGCCTGTTCTGGGACGGCCCCGGCGCCAACCTGTCGGTTCATGCCGGTACGCTCGACGGGCCGACCGGGTTGCACCTGGCGGGGCATATCTACTGCGCCGCCAAGGGCGACTATTATGAGATCGCCGACGATCTGCCCCAGGCCGACGGCAGCGATCCGGCGCTGACCACGATGGTGGCCGGCTGATGACCCGGCGCGGCTGGTTCTGGGCGCTCTTCGCCGTCACGCTAGCGGTCTATGCAGCGATGCTGCTTTGGACCCTGCCGTTGATCTCGCGCGAGGCGGGCGGGCTGCGGCCCTTCGACCTGCGCCCCTGGGGCTACTCCGGCGAGGCCGCGCAGGCGTTCCTGGACGCGCTGAGCGCGGCGGGCCGCGCGACCTATCTCGGCACCCAGGCGGCTTTGGACCTGGTATTTCCGCCGCTGATGGCGGCGACGGCGGCGTTGGCATTCTCGTTGATCCTGCCGCGTCGCCCGGCCTGGCTCTGGGCGGCTCTGATCGCGCTGCCCTTGGTGGCGATGGGCTTCGACTGGCTCGAAAACTGGCGGGTGCGCGGGCTGCTGCTGGCCGAGGCGCCGCCCGACAACGCCCAGGTCGCCGCCGCCAGTCGCGCCACCGTGCTTAAATCGGCGGCCTATTCGCTGGAATATCTGGCGCTGTTGGCCGCCCTGGCCGCCGCGGCCTGGCGCAAGCGGCGGGGGCCGCGGACGAAAGCCTTTGCGGTGGCGATCGACGGGCCCGCCGCCGCCGGCAAGGGCACGATTTCCAAGGCAGTGGCCGAACGCTACGGCTTTGCCCATCTCGACACCGGGCTGCTTTACCGCGCGGTCGGGCGGCGGGTGCTCGACGGCGCCGATCCGGTGGCGGCGGCCGAAAAGCTGGCGCCCGAGGACCTGGACCGTGCCGACCTGCGCTTGCCCGAGGTCAGCCTTGAGGCCAGCCGCGTGGCCTCGAACCCCGAGGTCCGTGCGGTGCTGGTCGCGTTCCAGCGGCGCTTTGCCAGACGGGCCGGCGGCGCGGTTCTGGACGGGCGCGACATCGGCACGGTGATCTGCCCCGGCGCCGAGGTGAAGCTGTTCGTGACCGCCAGCGACGAAACCCGGGCGCAGCGGCGCTATGAGGAACTGCGCGGCAAGGGGCACGAGGTCACGCTCGATCAGGTGCTGGCGGATCAGCGCACCCGCGACGCCCGCGACCGCGACCGCGACGCGGCGCCGCTGAAGCCGGCGGCGGATGCGGTGGTGATCGACACCACGACGCTCGACATCCGCGCCGCGGTGCAGCGCGCGGTCGATGAAATCGACAGGGTCAGAGGGGTCTGGTGATGCAGCAACGGCAGTTGGGCGCGGGCGGGCCGATGGTGTCGTGCATCGGCGTGGGCGCGATGAGCTTTTCCGATTTCTACGGCGCCACCGACGAGGCGGCGAGCCACGCCATCCTCGACGCCGCGCTCGATGCCGGGGTGACCCATCTCGACACCGCCAATGTCTATGGTATGGGCCGGTCCGAACGCGCCATCGGCAGCTATTTGCGGGCCCGGCCCGAGGCGCGCGACGCGTTCACCATCGCCACCAAGGCGGCGATTGCGCGCGATGCCGAGGGGTGGCGCTATTTCGACAATTCGCCCGCGCATCTCGCAGCCGAACTGGACCAGAGCCTCGGCCGGCTGGGCGTCGAGGCCGTGGATCTGTTCTACGTCCACCGCCGCAACCCTGATGTGCCGATCGAAGAGGTGACCGGCACGCTCGCGCGGCTGGTCGAGGCGGGCAAGACCAAGGCGATCGGGTTCTCCGAGATCGCGCCGTCGAGCCTGCGCCGGGCCCAGGCCGTGCATCCGATCGCGGCGGTGCAGTCGGAATACTCGCTGTCGACCCGGTCGCCCGAGATGGGGCTGGTGCAGGCCTGCGCCGAGCTCGGCGTGTCGCTGGTGGCGTTCTCGCCGGTGGGGCGGTCGCTGTTGACCGACAGCTCGTTGAGCTTCGAAGCGGTGCAGTCGCTCGGGTTTTTGAAGCCCAACCCGCGGTTCATGGCGCCGAACTATGCCGCCAACATCGCGGCGACGGATCGGTTCCGCACCCTGGCCGCCGAGATGGGCGTGCCGGCGGCGGGGCTCGCGGTGGCGTGGCTCTTGGCGCAGGGAGACCACGTGATCCCGATCCCCGGCACCCGCTCGATCGCGCATTTCCGAGAGCTGGTGCAGGGCACCGAGGTCGCGCTCGACGCCGCCGACCTCGCCCGGATCGAAGCGGCGCTGCCCATCGGCTGGGCCCACGGCGACCGCTACTCGGCCGACCAATGGGTCGGGCCGGAACGTTACTGCTAGGGCGGCGGGTCCGGGCCTCGTGACGCCGGTTTAGCGAACGGTGCCGGGCCAACGGCATCGCTGGCGGTGTTCGTAGATTATTAGCCAATATTCAGGAAGATGTGGCCGTCGCTGCGCCCGGTCGGGCGCAATTAAAGCCATTTGGCCAGGGAGCGTGTGTGGCCACAACATTCGAAGTTCTGTCTCTCGGCACCGGTCCGTTGATCGATACCGTCGAGGGCAACGTGCTGTCGGAAAACGCCGGCGCGTTGGTGGGCATGACGTTCGGCTCAGCGGCCTCACCGCTGGGCTTCGGTGCGCAAAAGACGTTCTCGCCGGTCGATTACTCCGGCGGCACGGCGAACATGTACGACATCGACAACACCGTATCGAACGACACGTTCAGCATCGACGGCGGGCCGGCGCAAACCTTCGACGGGCTGGCGGTCTACGAAGCGATGCTGCACTACACCGACGGTACACCGCCGGTGAAGATCACCGCGGTCGTGATTCAGGACACCGCCGGCAATCTCTACCTGGCACCGGAATCGAGCGCGAACGCCGACTACACGGCGATGACCGCGGCACCGATAGAATCGCTGACGCTGGGGGCGGTCTACCCCATTTCGTCGGGGCGGTTGCTGGCCGACCGGCAGTACACCGACTTTCTGTGTTACGCGGCTGGGTCGATGATCGCGACCGATCGCGGCCCCAAATCGGTGGAGCGGCTGAAAATCGGTGACCAGGTCGTGACCCTCGACAACGGCCCGCAGCCGATCATATGGCTGCGCCGGGCCGAGCAGCCGTTGGAGGCGCTGGAAGAGCGGCGCAAACCGGTGCTGATCCAGGCCGGCGCATTCGGCCCTGGGCAGCCCTCGCGCGATCTGGTGGTGTCGCCCCAACACCGGGTGCTGGTGGGCGGGCAAGGGCAGCTCGCAGCGCTCGACACGGGCGAGGCCTTCGCCCCGGCCAAGGCGTTGACCTGTCTGCCGGGAGTGCGGCATCTGGCAGGCCGGCGTCGGATCACCTGGCTGCACTTCGCCTGCGCTGGTCATGAGGTGGTGCGCGCAAACGGCTGTTGGTCGGAAAGCCTGCTTTTGGGCCCAATGGCGCTGCGGGGGATGACGGCGCGCGAAAGCCTAGTCCTCGGCGCCGTCTTCGGCGGTGACACGACCGCAGGCGCCCTGAATGGACCTCCCGCTAGACCGTGCCTCCCGGCCGCCGAAGCTCGCCGGTTGATCGCGGAGCATGCCGGCGTGGTGCGGCGGGCGGCCTGAGTGGGGACGCCCGGCGCAGGCATCGGGTGAGGCCACGGGGGGCTTGTGAGAGCGCAACAATCAGCCATGGCACGGGACCGCGATTTGCCTGCAGCGCGGATTGCGGTGCCATCTTGACCACAGGGAAGGCCTGCACTGTGGCTGGCAGGGCTCGGTTGCGCTTCGATGCCGGAACTTTCGGTAGCGCGATCCGAAATTCGAACGCGACCGTGGGTGGACCCGAGCGTCAAGCGCACGATTTCGCTGGCGACGGAGCGCAGCCGACCACACACGCCGGTGGTCGATCTCTCTTTCCGAAACTATCAGCCAATGAGGAGGGACGAGCCGCGAAAATTCTCCCGGGCGCGAGAGGCGGCTGATTGGGGCAACCGCCGCCTAGGCTCTTGCCTATCATCGCCCCGCAAGCTATAGCGCGCTCCGTCGATAAGGCGGGGAAACCGCTGGGACGGGCAGGGCCGGTGGACCGGCCCTGTTTTGTTTCCAAGGGCCGTCCTGCCGGATCGACGAAACCCAACAAAGACCCGCGGAGACAACCGTGCGGCCGGACAAAGCAAACTGAAGGAACCGAAACACTTGGCGAATACATCCATGGAGGAGTTCGAAGCCCTCCTGAACGAAAGCTTCGAAATCGACACGCCGTCCGAAGGCAGCGTTGTCAAAGGCAAAGTCATCGCGGTCGAAGCGGGACAAGCCATCATCGATGTCGGCTACAAAATGGAAGGCCGCGTCGAGCTCAAGGAATTTGCGGAACCGGGCGAGGCGCCCAAGGTCGAGGTCGGCGACGAGGTCGAGGTGTATCTCGACCGGGTCGAGAACGCCCGCGGCGAGGCCTCGATAAGCCGCGATAAGGCGCGGCGCGAGGAAGCCTGGGACCGCCTGGAAAAGGCCTATGCCGACGAAAACCGCGTCGAGGGCGCGATCTTCGGCCGGGTCAAGGGCGGCTTCACCGTCGATCTGGGCGGCGCCGTGGCATTCTTGCCGGGCAGCCAGGTCGACGTACGCCCCGTGCGCGATGCCGGGCCTTTGATGGGTCTGAAACAGCCGTTCCAGATCCTAAAGATGGACCGCCGCCGCGGCAACATTGTGGTCTCACGCCGGGCGATCCTGGAGGAAAGCCGCGCCGAGCAGCGCGCCGAGGTGATCGGCAATCTGTCGGAAGGCCAGGCCGTGGACGGCGTGGTCAAGAACATCACCGAATACGGCGCCTTCGTCGATCTCGGCGGGGTCGACGGCTTGCTGCATGTCACCGACATGGCATGGCGGCGGGTCAACCACCCGTCTGAGATCCTGTCGATCGGCGAGACCGTCAAGGTCCAGGTGATCAAGATCAACAAGGAAACCCACCGCATCAGTCTGGGTATGAAGCAGCTGCAGGACGATCCCTGGGATACCGTGGCGCAGAAATACCCGCTGGAATCGGTTCATACTGGCCGGGTCACCAACATCACCGACTACGGCGCCTTCGTGGAGCTGGAGCCGGGGGTCGAGGGGCTTGTGCACGTCTCCGAGATGTCCTGGACCAAGAAGAACGTGCATCCCGGCAAGATCGTGTCGACCTCTCAGGAGGTCGAGGTGATGGTGCTGGAGATCGACGAGGCCAAGCGGCGGGTGTCGCTGGGGCTGAAACAGACCATGCGCAACCCCTGGGAGGTTTTCGCCGAACAATATCCGGCCGGTACCGAGGTCGAGGGCGAGGTCAAGAACATCACCGAATTCGGTCTGTTCATCGGGCTCGACAACGACATCGACGGAATGGTGCACCTCAGCGACCTCAGCTGGGACGAGCGCGGCGAGGATGCGATCCAGAACTACCGCAAGGGCGACGTGGTCAAGGCGGTCGTCACCGAGGTCGACACCGAGAAAGAGCGCATCTCGCTCAGCGTCAAGGCCCTGGGCGGCGATCCCTTCGCCGAGGCGGTCGACGGCATCAAGCGCGGCTCGATCATCACCGTTGCGGTCACCGCGATCGAGGATGGCGGCATCGAGGTCGAGCATGAGGGGATGAAGTCCTTCATCCGCCGCTCGGACCTTTCCCGCGACCGTGCCGAGCAGCGGCCCGAACGCTTCCAAGTCGGCGACAAGGTCGATGTGCGTGTCACCAATGTCGACCAGAAGACCCGGCGCCTGGGCCTGTCGATCAAGGCCCGCGAGATCGCCGAGGAAAAGGAAGCGGTCGAACAGTACGGCTCGTCCGATTCCGGTGCCTCGCTGGGCGATATTCTGGGCGCGGCTCTGAAGGGCGGCGACGACGACAAATAGGCGGGCGGCCAACACCGAAAGCCAGAAGACGGCCCCGAGTCAGGGGCCGTTTTTGTCTTGCGAATCATGCCCTGGTTGTTGCCCGTCGCAGTGGCGAAATCTTCGCCGCCTTTCGCTCTGACGATACGTCAACGCCGCATTCAGCAAAAAAAATCAGCGGTTTAGCGCGATAATCCCGATTTCCCGCGCGGCAATCGGTTCCGCCGCAATTCAAAACCTCCTATAGTCCCTCGACAAAAGAGCCGCTGCCAGCGGGCCGAGTTGCGTTCGAACAGGGGGATACGGACCATGATCCGCTCGGAATTGATCCAAAAGATCGCCGACGAAAATCCGCATTTGTTTCAGCGGGATGTCGAACGGATCGTCAACACCATCTTCGAAGAGATCATCGAGGCGATGGCGCGCGGCGACCGGGTGGAGTTGCGCGGATTTGGCGCGTTTTCGGTGAAGAAGCGCGATGCCAGGGTGGGACGAAACCCGCGCACAGGCGAATCCGTCGACGTCGAAGAGAAACACGTGCCGTTCTTCAAGACCGGAAAGCTGTTGCGCGACCGCTTGAACGGGAACTGAGGCCCAAACCACATGCGCTACATCCGCTACGCGATCCTTGCCGCCATCGCGATTGTTTTGGTGACGGTGGCGATGGCCAATCGCGGGCCGGCGACGCTGAACCTGCTTCCGGCGGAGGTCGGTGCCCTGATGGGCTATGAGGCGAGCGTGACGCTGCCGCTTTTCATCGTGATCTTCCTGGGCGTGATCGCCGGCATCCTCTTGGGCTTTTTCTGGGAGTGGATGCGCGAGCACAAGCACCGCGCCGACGCTGCGACCCAGCGGCGCGAGAAGGAACGGCTGGCGCGCGAGGTCGAGAAGATGAAGACCGTCAGCGCCGAGTCCGGCGACGACGTTCTGGCGCTGTTGGACAAGGCGCAATAGGCGCGGGCCATGGCCGCCGAGATCCGGGTGAAGATCTGCGGGCTGCGTACGGCCGAGACGGTCGCGGCCGCGGTGCACGCCGGCGCGGCCTATCTGGGCTTCAACTTCTTTGCCCCGTCGCCGCGCGCCGTGACGGCCGCGAAGGCAGCGGCGTTGGCGGTCGAAGTGCCGGTAGCCGTGGTCAAGGTGGGGCTGATCGTGGATTTCGACAATGCGGCGCTGGAGGCGCTTCTGGCCGCGGTGCCGCTCGACATGCTGCAGCTTCACGGTGCGGAAAGCCCTGACCGTGTGGCCGAAGTCAAGGCGCGCAGCGGCCTGCCGGTGATGAAGGCGGTCGGCGTCGCCGGGCCGGACGATCTTGCCGCGCTCGACGCCTATGGCCGCGTCGCCGACCAGATACTAGTCGATGCCAAGCCGCCCAAAGGGTCGGATGTGCCAGGCGGCCACGGCGTGCCGTTCGACTGGCGCCTAATCGCCGGGCGGCGCTGGCCAGTGCCGTGGATGCTGGCCGGCGGGCTGACGGCCGCGAACGTGGCCGAGGCGGTGCGGCTGACAGGCGCGCGGCAGGTCGACGTCGCCTCAGGCGTGGAATCCGCGCCGGGGGTGAAGGACGCGGGCCTGATCGGCGCGTTCCTGGACGCGGTGGCGTGAGCGTCGTCTTCCGTGCCGCGCGCCGGCCGGACGTCGCGGCAGTCGTGGCGCTTTTGACCGACGACGCGCTTGGGGCGCGGCGGGAGGGCGAGGCGCTCGAGGTCTACCTGGCCGCATTCGAGGCCATGCAGGCGGAGGGGTCGAACGACCTGATCGTGGGCGAACTGGAGGGGCGCATCGTCGCGACCTACCAGATCACCTTCATCCGCGGGCTGTCGCTGCGCGCCAGCCGCCGGGCCAATATCGAAAGCGTGCGCGTCGCCTCTGACCTGCGCGGCCGTGGCATCGGCCAAGCGCTGATCGCCGACGCCGAGACCCGCGCCCGCGCGGCGGGCTGCACGCTGATGCAGTTGGCGATGAACGCCACCCGCAGCGACGCCCGCCGTTTCTATGAACGCGAGGGCTTTGAGGCCAGCCACCTGGGCTTCAAGAAACCGCTGCAACCGGATTAACCGCCTGGTAACCGCAACACGGCCAAATACGACCATGGGCACTATGCCGGAACATCTGACGGCGGAGGTCTGGCTGGCACAGGTCTTCGGCTCCGCCGAGGCACGCAAGGGCGGCGTTGTGAAGCGGCAGGTGCGCGATGTCGAGCGGCTGGTCGGGCGGCGCGCGTTTGCCGAGGAGGTGCGGCGCCGCGGGTTTCAGGCCGTCGAGAACGGGCGCCATTTCGTGGTGTTCTGCAACGGGCATCCGATTCGGCCCGTGATCTGAGCGGGCAAGGGCCTTCGAAGGCCCTTGGGGCAGGCCGCTTCGAAGCGGCTTGAAGACGCGGTTTCGAAACCGCGTCAAAAAGGCGTTTCGAAACGCCTTTCGCTTGTTCGGAGCGGTGTCGCGCATTATCCCTACCCGGCGCACAGGGAGACATGCGATGCCCGAAGATCTGATCAACTCGTACCGGACCGGGCCCGACGAGAACGGCCGCTTCGGCATGTTCGGCGGGCGGTTCGTGTCCGAGACGCTGATGCCGCTGATTCTCGACCTCGAGGCCCAGTACGAGCACGCCAAGACCGACCAGAGCTTCTGGGACGAGATGAACGATCTCTGGACCCATTACGTCGGCCGGCCCAGCCCGCTCTATTTCGCCGAGCGCCTTACCGAGCGGCTCGGCGGCGCCAAGGTCTACATGAAGCGCGACGAGCTCAACCACACCGGCGCGCACAAGATCAACAACGTCCTGGGCCAGATCATCCTCGCCCGCCGCATGGGCAAGACCCGGATCATCGCCGAGACCGGCGCAGGCCAGCACGGTGTCGCCACCGCCACCGTCTGCGCCAAGTTCGGGCTGAAATGCGTCGTCTACATGGGCGAGCACGATGTCGAGCGGCAATCGCCCAACGTGTTCCGGATGCGGCTGCTCGGCGCCGAGGTGATCCCGGTGACGAGCGGTAGAGGCACGTTGAAGGACGCGATGAACGACGCGTTGCGCGACTGGGTGACCAACGTGCGCGACACCTTCTACTGCATCGGCACCGTGGCCGGCCCGCACCCCTATCCTGCCATGGTGCGGGATTTCCAGTCGATCATCGGCACCGAGGCCAAGGCGCAGATGCTTGAGGCCGAGGGCCGGCTGCCCGACACGCTGATCGCTGCGATCGGCGGCGGCTCGAACGCGATGGGCCTGTTCTACCCGTTCCTCGACGACCCCGACGTCGCGATCATCGGCGTCGAGGCCGGCGGCAAGGGCGTGAATGCGAAGATGGAGCATTGCGCCTCGTTAACCGGCGGCCGGCCCGGCGTGCTGCACGGCAACCGCACCTATCTTTTGCAGGACGACGACGGGCAGATTCTCGAGGGCTTTTCGATCTCGGCGGGGCTCGATTACCCGGGCATCGGGCCCGAGCATTCCTGGCTGCATGACACCGGCCGCGCCGAGTATGTGGCAATCACCGACCAAGAGGCGCTGGCGGCGTTCCAACTGTGCTGCGAGACCGAGGGCATCATCCCCGCTCTCGAACCCTCGCACGCCCTGGCCCATGTGATGAAGATCGCGCCGGATCTGCCGAAGAACCACATCATCTGCATGAACATGTGCGGCCGCGGCGACAAGGACATCTTCACCGTGGCCCGGCATCTGGGCTTCGACATGGGCGGGCCCGAGGGCCGCGACGCCTCGGGCTGATCCGGCCCCGGGCGCGTCACATCGGAGTGACCTAACCGTCCCGCCACAAACGCGGCATTGGGCCGAGCGGTGAATACGCGTGCCCGTTCAGATTGGAAACGGACCGAATGACACGTCCAATCCAACTGAATTCGCCATTCCGCCCGAACGCATTTGCTGGCGCAGAGCCTGCGTCGGGCCGCGCGGTGCACGCCCAAGGCCATTCAGATTGGACTTGGCCCTAAACCTAGGTTTAGCGGCGTCCAACCGGCGTTTGGGCCGGGGCGGATAAACCGCTGCCCGATGGCCGGCGGCGGGTGCCGCGGGGCAGGTCTGTGGCACCGGGCCGCGCATGGGGCGTGGCCGGACCAGGAGACAGACCCATGATCAAGACCACCCTTGCCGCCACCGTCACCACCGCGCTTTTGGGCAGCACCGCCATGGCCGGCCCGATCGAAAGTATCGTCGAGCAGTTCCAATCCTACGGCTATGCCCGCGTCGAGATTTCCCAGGAGGGCGATCTTGTCGTGATCGAAGGCGTCCGCGACGACATCGAGCGCGAGATCGTGTTCGACACCGCCAGCAACACCATCCTGTCCGACGAAACCTCGCCCTATGAGGGCGACGAGGAAGACGACGACGAGGAAGACGACGACGAGGAGGAGGACGAAGAGGACGACGACGAAGAAGACGATGACGACGACGAGGAGGATGATGACGACGAGGAGGACGAGGAAGACGAGGAGGACGAAGACGAGAGTGACGAGAGTGACGAGGGCGACGAAGAGAGCGACGAGAGCGAGGACGACAGCGAAGACGACGAGGAAGACGACGACGGCGAGGACGACGGTGGCGAGGATGACGACGAAGGCGACGAAGAAGATGACGAGGAGGACGGCGAAGACGGCTGAGGCCTCGGCCAACTTGAGACGGCGTCCCCGGTCCGCTAGACCGGGGGCGACCCTTTGGAGAGACGCCATGCGACGCACCGCTTTGGCCACCGCGTTGTGCCTGTCGGCTCTGCCGGCCCTGGCGGCGGATGTCTCGAGCGCCTGGGTCGAGCAGCTCAAGCTCGACGGCTACGAGCGCATCTCCATCGGCCGCACCTGGCTGGGCCGCACCCGGATCGTAGCCGAAAAGGGCGAGATCGAGCGCGAGATCATCATCAACCGGCGCACCGGCGAAGTGCTGCGCGACTATTCGCGGCACGAGGACGGCTCGCTGCGCCTGCCGCTGGGCTTCGACGTCGATCTGGACGACGACGAGGACGACGAAGACCGGGACGATCAAGATGACGCCGGGGACGAGGAAGACGAAGAAGACGAAGACGAAGAAGACGAAGAGGACAGCGACGACGGCGGCGAAGAGGACGAAGAGGACGAAGACGACGAGGAAGACGAGGAAGACGATGACTGAGCCGACGGCGGGGCGCGGCTGATGCGGCTGTCAGTGTTGATTGGTGTCCTGGTGGTTCAGGCGGCCTGCACCCTGATCTTCGTCTGGGACCTGCTCAGCGGCTTTCTGGGCCTCCGCGCCTCGCCGATCAGCTGGCAAACCCGCGAATTGATGGAGATCGGCGCCGCGCTTGGTCTGCTGATCGGCCTAGGTCTCGGTACGCAGATGCTGCTAAGGGCGCATCGCCGGTCGAACCGCGCCGAGGCGCAGCTAAAGGTCGCCTCGGGCGCGTTCATGGAACTTCTGCAGGAGCGCTTCGACGACTGGGCGTTGACGCCGGCGGAACGCGACGTGGCGCTCTTTGCGCTGAAGGGCATGAGCCTGCAGGACATCGCCCGGCTGCGCGACACTTCCGAAGGCACGGTCAAGGCGCAGACCAACGCGATCTACCGCAAGGCCGGGGTCAGCGGGCGGCCGCAACTGTTGTCGCTCTTCATCGACGATCTGATGGGCGAGGCGCTGGTGCCCGCGGTGGCGGAGGCGGACAAGCCTCAGGCGCGGTCGAGCGCGTAATGCTCCAGCACGTCGAGCGGCACGATCTGCAGTGCGCGCAGATGCGTCGCGGCCAGGTTGACCTTAGGCGCGCAGCCCTCGTCATGGGCCTGCAGAAAGCGGCTGGCGCAGAGGCACCAGCGATCGCCGGGCTTCAGCCCGGGAAAGCCGTAGGCCGGCATCGGCGTCGACAGGTCGTTGCCCACGTATTTCGAGAATGCCAGGAACTCGGCGGTCATGATCGCACAGACCGTGTGGCTGCCCTGGTCGGCGTCGCAGGTGTCGCAGGCGCCATTGCGGAAGAAGCCGGTCATCGGGTCGGACGAGCACGGCTCCAGCCGGTCGCCCAGGACGTTCAGCGAGGGATCCATCTTGACGCTCATAGCGGCACCTCCGTGGCGATTAACTTAGGGTCCGGCGCGCGCCAGTCGACCCAGCGGCCGTGAAAATCGGCGCGGCCGAGCGCGATTGCATGGTTACCGGGCCAAAGCCGTAGGGAAAGGCCGGCACCGGGGGTGCGGCCGTTGGCCTCCATGCCGAGCCAGGCCAGCGGGGCGTCGCGGGTCGCGCTTGCGCCGGCGGCCTCGATCGCCGTCCGGGCGCGGGCGGCAGTGGCGGGCGGGAAATACTGCCAGGCGATGGTGTGGTAGATCAGGTGGACCTGCCCGGGCACCGGCGTGGCGAGGCGGGTCGTCAGCCAATCGGCGGCGTCGGCGGCATCGACCGGGGCCTCGGCCACGGCGAGGGCGGCGCGGGTGCGGGCGAGCCGCTCGGGTTGGTCCGGCCAGAGATAGGCCAGAAGGCGCAGGCGGGCCTGTGGGTCGCGGGGATCGAGCGGGGTGAGGTCGGTGCCACGGCGCTCGGCGAACTCCGGCAAGGCAGCGACGGGCGGGTTGCCGCGCCAGTCCGGGCTCAGGGTGAGGACCGGGTCGGCGGGGCCCAGGGTCCGGTCGGGGAGCTCCAGCGCGAAGTGGTCCCACATCAGGTTCAACCCGGCGCTGGCGCCAAGTTCCGAGAGCTTCAGCGGCAGGCCGAAGGCGGCGGTCAGCCAGTGGCCCGCGGCGATCAGAACCGCGGATCGCCCGGTTTCGTTGGTCTGCGGCGGGCGGTCGAGCCAGGCGTCGACCCGCGCGGCATGGGTCGTCAGCGCCTCGTCCACGGCGGCCCAAAGTCGATCGTCGGCGGGCGACGGGTTCGGCGGGTAGAGGCGGGCGAGCCCCGGCGCGGTGCCGTCGAGCACCAGCCCGTGCAGCGTGCCCGCCAGGCGCAGGGGCACCGAGGCGCCGGCGGCGGTGATGTCGCCGGGCCAGGCGAAGAGCCGGTCGGCGACGGGGCTGCCGGGCACCAGCCGCTCGGCGCAGAGCCGCAGGAGCCGCGCGGTGAACGGCGAGCCGAGGCCGGCGCAGGCCGTGGCCTGGTGCCGCAGGGCGGCGCGCAGGCTCACCGGAACTTGTCGATCAGGCGCTGCAATGGGCCACGCGGTTCGGGCGCGGGTGCCGGGTCGGGCGGCGCGGCAGGCGCCGGCTTGGGCGCAGGCTTGGCGGTCGACGACCGCGGCGGCGCGGTGCGCAGCGCCACGGCGTTCATGAACCGGCCCGGCTCGCCCGCGGCCAGCTCGGCCGCGCCGTCCGAGACACCGCGCAACAGGTCTTCGAGCCAGTCGGCGTCGGATTTGGCGAAATCGTGCAGCACGTAGCCCGAAACCCGGTCCTTATGGCCGGGGTGCCCGATGCCGAGGCGGACGCGGTCGTAGCCCTCGCCGATATGGCCGTGGATCGAGCGCAAACCGTTATGGCCGGCGTGGCCGCCGCCACGCTTGTGGCGGCACTTTCCGGGGGCAAGGTCCAACTCGTCGTGGAACACGGTGATGTCGGCAGGGTCGAGCTTGAAGAACGCCATCGCCGCGGCGACCGACTGGCCGGAGCGGTTCATGTAGGTCTCGGGCTTTATGAGCAGCACCTTTTCGGACCCGAACCGGCCCTCGGCGACCACGCCCTGGAACTTCGACCGCCAGGGGCCGAAACCGTGATCGGCGGCGATCCGGTCGACGGCGCGATAGCCGATATTGTGCCGGTGGCCGGAATATTTCGCCCCGGGATTGCCGAGGCCGACGAAGAGCTTCATCGCGGGGCTCCGAGGGTCCGGTCTCGTTTCTAAAGCCACCGGCCGGGCGGCGCAACGGGCGGGTCGGCTGCGCGGCGCGGCCGAGGCGAGGGGAACCGCGACGGAACGGCGGGTGGCGGGGTCGGGTCAATAGGGGCCGTTGATTATCTGGTGACGAGCCGGGCCCATCGCCGACCCGCGGGGTGGCGATCCGACCTCTGAACGGATGCGCTTTATGGCTGTCACATCCGTAGGACCTCGAGCGATGCGCTGGTGCCGACAAATCGCCACCCCTCCGGGGCGGGTTGGCGATGGGCACGGCGAGGCTGCGCCCCTTGATTCCGTGCCCGGGGCATTGCGGTGTCCTGCCCGCAAAAAAAACGGGGCCCGAAGGCCCCGTCTGAGTGCCGAAACCGGCCGGGATCACTCCTCGTCCGCGGCGGCCTCTTCGTCGTGGGTGGTCGGCACCTCGTCGGCGGCCACCTCTTCGCCCTCTTCCGCCTCTTCCTCTTCCGACCGCAGGCCGGACGGGGCCGAGACGTTGGCGATCACGAAGTCGCGGTCGATCGTCGGCCGGGTGCCTTCGGGCAGGGTCACTGACGAGATCGTCACCGCGTCGTTGATGTCGAGGCCTGAGACGTCGACGGATACATGGTCGGGGATCTCGCCCGCGGTCACCCAAAGCTCGATTTCCGGGCGCACGACAGTCAGCACGCCGCCGCGCTTGATGCCGGGCGAGACGTCTTCGCCCTCGAACTCGACGGGAATGAACAGCTTCACCTTGGTCGAGCGGCGCAGGCGCATGAAGTCGACATGGGTCGGAAGGTCCTTGACCACATCGCGCTGCACGCCGCGGCAGATCACCCGCACGTCGTCGTGGCCGTCGATCTTGAGGTTGAACAGCGTCGAGAGGAACCGACCCTCTTTTAGACGCTTGGTCAGCACGTTGAACGGAATGGTGATCGGCAGCGCGTCAACGCCGCCGCCATAGACCACTCCGGGTACCAGATTATCACGGCGTGCTTGGCGGGCGGCCCCCTTGCCTCTTCCCGCACGTTCCGTGGCGACGAGATCCGGGATCTCTCCAGCCATGTCGGTATCTCCTTATGTCAGGGGGCATCCTCCAAGGGTGTATGCCCCGATGAAGCGCTGCACATAGGGCAGTTGCTGAACGAAAGGAAGCGAAAAAACGTGCCGCCGCTTGGCATGGCCCAAGCGCGGCGCTAGAGGGTCTGGACGTTGTCGTCGAGGCCTGCGCGCATGTCGATCCTCATTGCTCTTCGCTTGTCGCGCGCGCCCGGCGCGGGGTTGGCTGCCGTGGGCGTGCTTTGGGGCGGGCTGGCAGCGTCTATGCCCGACATCAAGGCCGGTGTGGCTGCCTCGGATGCCGAGTTGGGAGGGGCGCTTCTGGCCTCGGCGGTTGGTGGGGTCCTGGCGATGCTGGCCGCACCGCGGATCGGGCGAGGCTTGGGGCGGTTTTCGCTGCCCGTGCTCGGCGGGCTGGTTTGCCTGGCGTTCTTCTTTCCGCTCTTGCCGCGGGAAGTGGCGGGCCTGGCCGTGGCGATGTTCTTCGTCGGCGCCTCGGTGGCGGCGCTGGACATTCTGACCAATGTCGAGATCAGCGCCCGCGAGGCCCACCACCGGGCGCACCTGATGGGGCTGAACCACGCGCTGTTTTCCTTCGCCTTCGCCGCCGCGGCCTACGGCACCGGGCTGGCGCGGCAGGCCGGCGCGGGGCCGGCCGAGATCCTGCCGGTGCTGGCCCTGGCCTGCGTCGGGCTGACCGGGGTGATGTGCCTGCCCGACGGCGCCGCAGCGCCGCGGATGGCGGAGGACCGGGACGGCGGCGCCGGCACGCCCTGGCTTGCCGTGGGGCTGACCGGCCTGATCCTCTTCGCGGCCTTCATCGGTGAGAACGCCACCGAGGCCTGGTCGGCCCTGCATATCGAACGCACGCTGGGCGCGGCTCCCGGCGCGGGCAGTTTCGGCCCGGCGATGCTGGGGCTGGTGATGGGGATAGGGCGGCTTTTCGGCCAGGTGGTGTCGGAACGGCTGGGCCATGGCCGGCTGATCTTCGCCTCCGCGCTACTGGGCATGGCGGGCAGCTTCGTTCTGGCCGTGGCGCCGACGCCGGCGGTGGCGATTGCCGGCGTCGCGGCGGGCGCGTTGGGCATGGCGGCGATCGTTCCCTCGGCGATGTCGATCCTCGGCGCCCGGGTCACCGAGGCGCAGCGGGCGCATGCCCTGTCGCGGGCCTGGATGCTGGGGATTGCCGGCTTCTTCGTCGGCCCCGCGCTGATGGGCGGTATCGCCGAGCTCTTCGGGCTGCGGGTGTCCTTCGCCGCCGTCTGCCTGGTGATCGCGCTGATTCTGCCGACAGTCTGGGCGCTGCGCGGCCAGCCGAAGGTGGTGGGCGGGGATCGCACAGCGGCCGGGAGTCCTGGCTCTGAGGCGTGAGGGCGCTCGCTCAGCGCGCGTCTCTTACCACATGGTCTGGAGCGGACATTCGCGTGATGCCCCGGGCACGGAGTCAAGGCGCGCAGCGCCGCCGTGCCCATCGCCAACCCGCCCCGGAGGGATGGCGATTGGTCGAAGCTAGCGCACCGCTTGAGGTCCTACGGACTCGACGGCCATAAAGCGCCGCCGTTCAGAGGTCGGTTCGCCACCCCGCGGGTCGGCGATGCGCCCGGCTCGTCACGAAGCGGCAAGCTCGGCCCAAGGCCATGTCCGGCCCGGCTTGCTCTGGCCAAAACCCGGAAGAGCGGCACCTCGCAGCCCCTTGCTGTCAAGGTTCTTCGCTATTGCCTGGCCCGCGTCAGTTGCCCTGCCAGCGGCCCTCGAAATCCTCCGGCACCAGCAGGATGTCGCGGTCGAGCTCGTCCACCCGGCGCCGGCCGCAGAGCGCCATCGACACGTCGAGCTCCTTGTGGATCACCTCCAGCGCCCGGGTCACGCCCTTCTGCCCCATCGCGCCCAGCCCATAGACGTAGGCGCGCCCGACATAGGTGCCCTTGGCCCCCATCGCCAGCGCCTTCAGCACGTCCTGGCCGGAGCGGATGCCGCTGTCGAGGTGGACCTCGACCTGGTCGCCCACGGCGTCGAGGATCGCCGGCAGCACCCGGATCGACGACAGCGCCCCGTCGAGCTGGCGCCCGCCATGGTTCGACACCACGATCGCGTCGGCCCCGAGCTTGGCGGCCATGCGGGCGTCCTCGGCATCGAGAATGCCCTTCAGGATCACCTTGCCGCCCCACTGCTCCATCAGTGTCTCCACCTTGCCCCAGTCGAGCGAGGGGTCGAATTGCTCGTTGGTCCACGACGCCAGCGACGAGGTGTCCGAGATGCCCTTGACATGGCCGACGATATTGCCGAACTGGCGCCGCCTGGTGCCCATCATCTCCAGCCCCCAGGCCCATTTCGTGGCCAGGTTCAGCATCGTCGCGATCGTCAGCTTCGGCGGGGCCGACAGCCCGTTCTTGAGATCCTTGTGGCGCTGGCCGAGGATCTGCAGGTCGAGCGTGATCACCAGCGCCGAACAGCCCGCATCCTTGGCCCGTTGGATCAGCCGCGCTGTGTAGTCTGTGTCCTTCATGGTGTAGAGCTGGAACCAGAACGGCTTGTCCGTCTTCGCCGCCACGTCCTCGATCGAACAGATCGACATCGTCGAGAGCGTGAAGGGCACCCCGAAGGCCTCGGCGGCCCGCGCCGCCTTGATCTCGCCGTCGGCGTGCTGCATGCCCGTCAGCCCCACCGGCGCCAGGGCCACCGGCATCGCCACCTCCTGACCGACCATTTGGCTCGCCGTCGAACGCCCGGTCATGTCGACGGCCACGCGCTGGCGCAGGCGGATGGCGTCGAAGTCCGAGGAGTTGTCGCGGAAGGTCTGTTCGGTCCAACTGCCGGACTCGGTGTAGTCGTAAAACATCTTCGGCACCCGGCGGCGGTAGATCCGCTTGAGGTCTTCGATCTCGGTGATCACGGGCATGGGCGGGCTCCTCGGCCGGACGGGTCGAAACTAGGTACCAACGGCGCCGCGGCCCCGCAACCGGCGGCGCGCGCGTCCCGCGCGGGATTTGATCTGAGTCGAAGACGCGCGGCGGAACGCGGTCCAGGGTGCGCGGGCAAAGGGCAGCCGGGACGGCGAAGGGGCGCGGCATGGACATCATCACCATCGGTATTCTGGCGAGCCTGGGTGCCGGGCTGATGACCGGGGTCGGGGCGATCCCGGTGCTGTTCGGGCGTACGATCTCGCAAAGGGCCAACGACGCCTTTCTGGGCTTCGCCGCGGGCGTGATGCTGTCGGCGTCGTATTTTTCGCTGATCATTCCGGGGATCGGCGCCGCCGAGGACCTCTATGGCAGCGTGGTGATCGCGGCGCTTATCGCGGCGGCGGGGATCGCCGTCGGGGTCGTTGCGGTCGGCGCGTTGAACGAATGGCTGCCGCACGAGCATTTCGTGCGCGGGCCCGAGGGCGGCGATCCGGGCGCGTTGGCGCGGATCTGGCTCTTCGTCTTCGCGATTACCATCCACAATTTCCCCGAAGGCCTGGCGGTCGGCGTCGGCTTCGGCGGCGGCGACGTGGCCAACGGGATGTCGCTGGCCACCGGGATCGGGCTGCAGAACGCGCCCGAGGGGCTGGCCGTGGCGGTGGCGCTGCGCGGCCAGGGCTATGGCAAGGGGCACGCTTTCCTGATCGCGCTGGCCACCGGGTTGATCGAGCCGGTGGGCGGCGCCCTGGGGGTCTGGGCGGTGCACGTCTCGGCGATCCTGCTGCCCTGGGGTCTGACCTTCGCTGCCGGCGCGATGCTCTACATCATCAGCCACGAGATCATCCCCGAGACCCACCGGCACGGCCACCAGAAGGCGGCCACGGCGGGGCTGACCGTCGGGCTGATCGTGATGATGGTGCTGGACGTGACGCTGGGCTGAGACCCGAGACAAGGCGCTTCGAAGCGCCTTGAGCAAGGCCTTTCGAAACGCCTTTCCGACGCGGTTTCGAAACCGCGTGGCCCATCCGTGTCGAGGCGGCTTTCCCGTAGGGTTTCCCGCCTGTCAGCAAACAAGTTCGATTTCGTACTTGATTATGGTACGATATCGCACTAGATAGTTCGACATCGTATTAAATGGAGTGGAATCAATGACGATATCCCGACGGAAAATGTTGGCGCTTGTTGGCGGTGGCGTGGTGCTGGCTGCGGGTTCCAGCGCGGGCGCGTTCCTCGCGACCCGGACCCCCGCCAAGGCCCTGGCCCCCTGGGACGCCGCCGGCGGCTATGACGATCCGCGCCTGCGCGCCTTGTCGTTCGCGCTGCTGGCGCCGAACCCGCACAATATCCAGCCGTGGCTGGCCGAGCTAACCGGTGACGACGCCGTGCTGATTCACCGCGACCCCAGCCGCAGCCTGCCCGAAACCGACCCCTACGACCGGCAGATCACCATCGGCATGGGCTGTTTCCTGGAACAGATGGCCATCGCCGCCAGTGCCGACGGCCATGCCGTCGACCTGACGCTCTACCCCGACGGCGAGGCCGGACCGGTTGCCCGCGCGGTCTTTGCCAAGGGTGCCACACCCGATCCGCTGGCCGCGGCGATCATGGACCGGCGGTCCTACAAGGAGGTGTTCGACACAGCCCCGGTCCCGGCGGACGCGGCCGCAAAGCTTGGCGCCTACGCCACCATCGTCACCGACCCCGGCGACGTGGCACGCCTGCGCGAGATCGCCACCGGCGCCTGGATCGCCGAAATGGAGACCGACGCTGCGTTGAAGGAAAGCATCGACCTGCTGCGTATCGGCAAAGCCGAAATCAACGCCAATCCAGATGGCATCGACCTAGGCGGACCATTCTTCGACAGCCTGAAGCTTTTCGGTATGGTGTCGCGCGAGGCCGCGTATGACCGCACCGATCCGAACTATACGCAAGCAGTGAAGGGCATGGTCGACGCCGTGGCGTCGGCCCCGGCTTTCACCGTGCAGGTCACGCCGGGCAATACACGGACCGACCAGATCGCCGCGGGCCAGCGTTGGCTGCGGCTGAACCTCGCGGCAACGGCGGCGGGGCTGAAGCTGCGCCCGGTCAGCCAGGCGTTGCAGGAATACCCCGAGGTGGCCGAGTACTACGCCCGCATGCACGAGATTTACGCGCCCGACGGCGGCACGGTTCAAATGCTGGGGCTTCTCGGCTACGGTCCGCAGACACCGCGCACCCCGCGCTGGCCGCTGGAGACGCGCCTCACGCATGCCTGACGACCGGACGAGCCTATACTTCTCGATCTTCCTGGAAACCGGGATCATCGACCAGATCGGGCGGGCGTTTTTCGAAAGGCGCCTGCCCGACGGGCTGTTGACGTCGCATTTCAGCGTGGTGAGCCACCTGACCCGGGTGCGCGACGGGGTCACGCCGCTGCAGCTGGCGCGGGCGTTTCAGGTGCCGAAGACCACGATGACCCACACCCTGTCGGGGCTGGAGAAACACGGGTTTGTCGAGATGCGCCCGAACCCCGACGACAAGCGGTCGAAGCGGGTTTGGCTGACGGAGGACGGACGGCAGTTCCGCGACGCGGCGATCGCGGCGATGGCGCCGGTGCTTCAGGCGATTTCCGAACGGTTTTCACCGCAGGAGGCCGAGGCGTTGTTGCCGCGTTTGACGGCGTTTCGCGAAATCGTC
>JAAUYB010207293.1_pt1 | contig 24904 bp, 21 predicted proteins | sample 7278071 | NCBI WGS metagenome assembly JAAUYB01 (sample SAMN14350121, study PRJNA611818) | marine sediment metagenome | isolation source: surface marine sediment (1.8m) | place: French Polynesia: Moorea | collected 2018-08 | reverse complement strand
TAGTTGCCGGTGCCGCCGGGCTGTTCGGCCATCAGGCCTTCCATCCGCTCCCAGGTCTTTTCGCGGGCGGCGGCGAGGTAGTTGGCCTTGGCCTCGCCTTCCAGCGACACCACTTTCATGCCGGCAGCCTCGAGCGCGGCAAAGTCCTCATCCCGCTTGGCGCGCAGCGCGGCCACGCTGTCCTTTTCGTGCTGGATTGCAACGTCCTGCAGGACCTGCTTGGCCTCATCCGACAGGCCGTTCCAGCGTTCCAGGTTCACGATCACCCCAAGGTCGGTCGAGAAGAAGCACGGCTCGATCCGGTAGTTCAGGAACTCGTTCCACTTCAGATCAATAAGGCCGATCTGGGTCCAGCCGGTGGCATCCACCGTCCCGCGCTGCAGGGCGGAATAAACCTCGCCGGTGGGCAGGTCGATCACCTGCGCGCCAAGATAGTTGGTGAAAAACGCATTGTAGACGTTGTTGCCGCGCAGCTTGAGGCCTTCGACCTCAAGATTGCCATCGGCGTCAAAGGTCGGCTCATTCCGGGTCCAGAGGTTGTAGCAGACACCCGAATCGAACCAGCCGAGGTATTTCAGGCCCATCTTTTCCTGGTGGATCTGGTCGATCAGCTCGGTCCCGCCATTCATCCGGGTTTCCACCGCCGTCAGGTTCGACGCCACCATGGCGTCCTTTTCGGGCAGCGCGCCGCCATAGAAGGACCCGGGCGTGTAGACCATGTCGACAATACCCTCGCGCACCGCGTCAGGCTGTTGGAACATGCCGATCGCCTCGGGGCCGCCGCGCACGTCGATCTGGATCACACCAGCGCCGGCTTCGTTCACCTTTTCGACAAAGGACAGAAAGCTTTGCGTGTAGATCAGCGTTTCAGGAAAGGCGTGCACGGCCGAAATAGTCTCTTCGGCTTGGACCACGCTGGCAAGCAGGGTTGATCCGGCAACAAGGCCGCCCAGTAGTTTCATTTTCATCGTCTTCCTCCACTGTTCGGAACGGTCGAGCGACCCGTCCCTTTGGTTTTCAGGCTCTGTGTCAGAGACCCGATTGCGCCACCCCTCGTGACGCGGTTCCTGTCGCCGCGGGCCAGGCCCAGGGGGCGGTTTGGCGGCGGTTGTGTTTGTACGTTTCGATGTCGTCGGTGTGCTGCAGCGTCAGGTCGATATCGTCCCAACCGTTGATCAGTTTGGTGCGCCAGGTGTCGTCCAGCGCGAAAGGCACGGTCAGATCGGCGGTGCGGATGGTGCTTGTCGTGAGGTCGATCTCCGCCTCTGCGGTTTGATCGCCAAGTGACGCTGTCAGGCGCGCGGCATCTTCGGGCGAAATGCGGGCGGGCAGTAGGCCATTATTGACCGCGTTGCTGGCAAAGATGTCGCCAAAGCTGGGGGCGATCACCGCGCGGATACCGGCATCGACCAGCGCGTAAACCGCCGCCTCGCGCGAGGATCCGCTGCCAAAGTTGCGCCCGGCCAGCAGGATGCTTGCCTCGGGGTGCCGGTTCAGCGGGAAATCCTCCCGCTGTTGCCCCGCATCGTCTTTGCGCAGGTCATGTAGCAGGTAGTCGCCATAGCCCTCGCTGCGCGGCACGGACATGTAGCGCGCCGGGATCAGCTGATCGGTGTCCACATTGTCCAGCGGCAGCGCCAGCATCTGGCCGGTATAAAAAGTCCAGCCCGCCATCACGCCGCCCTGTCCTGCAGAAACGGGCGGACATCAGTGATCGTCCCCGTCACGGCGGCAGCGGCGACCATGGCGGGGGACATCAGATGCGTGCGCGCACCACGCCCCTGTCGGCCGCGGAAGTTCCGGTTGGTGGAGGACGCGCAACGCTTGCCCGCTGGTACCAGATCGCCGTTCATGCCCACGCACATTGAACAGCCCGCGGCGACCCAATCGAGCCCGGCCTCGGTGAACACCTGGTCGAGCCCCTCTTCCTCGGCCTGCTTCTTGACCTGCGCCGAGCCAGGAGACACAAGCCCCGGCACCTTGGCCTTGCGCCCCGCCAGCACGGCGGCGGCGGCGCGCAGGTCTTCGATCCGGCCATTGGTGCAGGAGCCGAGAAAGACCTGATCCACCGGCGTCCCGTCAATCGGGCGACCAGCGACCAGGCCCATATAGTCCAGCGCATCACGCGCAGCATCGGCCTTGCTGCCTTGCAGCTTGGCCGGGTCCGGGATCGTCGCATCGACCGGCAGCGCTTGTTCCGGGCTGGTGCCCCAGGTCACAGTGGGGGCAATCTGCGTCGCGTCGATGTGGATGTCGCGGGCAAAACCCGCGTCGGTATCGGTGCGCAGCATGGCCCAATCGTCCACCGCCCTGTCCCACTCCGCCCCTTTCGGCGCAAAGGGCCTGTCCTGAAGGTAGGCGAAGGTCGTCTCATCCGGCGCGATCATCCCCATGCGCGCGCCGCCCTCGATCGACAGGTTGCAGAGCGTCATCCGCCCTTCCATCGACAAGTCGCGGATCGCTTCACCGGCATATTCCACCGCATGCCCCTGCGCCCCGCCGGTGCCCAGCCGCGCGATCCAGTGCAGAGCGATGTCCTTGGCCGTCACCCCCGGCCCAAGCGCACCGTCCACGCTGATCCGCATCGCCAGAGGCTTTTTCTGCCAGATCGTTTGCGTGGCCAGCACATGCGCAACCTCGGTCGCGCCAATGCCGAACCCCATCGCCCCGAATGCCCCGTGAGTGGAGGTATGGCTGTCGCCGCAATTGATCAGCAAGCCGGGCAAGGTCAGCCCCTGTTCCGGCCCGATCACATGCACGATCCCCTGGCGCGGATCGAGTAGGTCAAAGATCTGCAGATGATGGGTTTCGGCATTGTCGCGCAGGGTCTGGATCATCCGCGCGATCTGCGGATCGGCGATCCGGTCGCGGTCCCGCGTCGGCGCGTAGTGATCGACAACGGCAAAGGTCAGGTCCGGCTCGGCCACCGTGGCATCGCGCGCGGCGAGCTTGGCAAAGGCGTGGTGGGAGCCTTCGTGTACCAGATGCCGATCGACCCAAAGCAGCGACGCACCATCGGCGCGACGGTGGATCTCATGCGCCGCCCAGACCTTGTCCAGCAGAGTCGTCGGCGCGGTCATGGCGCCCCTCCCTGCTGACCGATGGCCGGTTCCCAATGCCGCGCGGCGCCCTGGCCAACACGGGTCAACGGCATGTCGAGGCGGAACATATCCGGGCGGTAAAGGCCCGACAGGTATTCGACGCCGTTGCCCTCGACATCGCGCACAACGCGTTTCAGCGACAAGAGTGCCGAGCCCAAGGCCACATCCAACGCGTCGGCCACGTCAGGCCCGGCGAGGGTGGCCGACACCGATTGATGCGCCTGATCGATCTGCACACCGCTGCGTTCCAGCAGCTTGAAAAGCGGTGTCGTGGCCAGATCATCCTCGGAGTAATTCTGCGCGATACTCGCCGGCACATAGGTTGTCAGATGCGAAAACGGCGTGCCGCCAGCGCTGCGCACGCGGGTGGCAATCTGGACCTGCTCAGCATTCGGCAGGTGCATGGCGCGGGCCACAAATTCGGGCGCCGGGCCGTAGGAAAACGACAAGAGCCGCGCGGTGGTCTGCTGCCCCATCTCAACCAGCTGCGGCATCAGCGTGGTGAAATCCATCGCAACGGGTTTGGCCGCCTCGGCCCCGCTGCGCACCTTTGTGCCACTGCCAGCGCGGCGCTCGATCAGCCCCGAATCAGCCAGCGCGTCCAAGGCCCGGCGCACGGTCACACGCGACACGCCATAGCTCGCCGCCAGGCGCTGTTCGCCCGGCAGACTGTCGCCATCACCAAGCCGCCCATCGGCAATCTGGTCGCGCAACGACAGGTAGACGCGCCGCGCCTTTTCGCCGTCCGGCAACAGGGCTGTCGTGCTTTTTTCCACGCCTCGCGGTCCTCCCAAACCTGACGCAATCGTACCGATGCTTTTCCGAAAATCAAGCTTCTGTCTTATTGAGGCCGAAATTTTGGTCTTAACAAGTGATGCAAATCTGTATTATCAAAGATACAGGTTGTCCTGGGGAGGATGGGATGCCCATCGTCGAACTGCATGTTCTCGAAGGCTATGGCGCCGATGCCAAGCGGCGTCTGGGTGAGGCTTTGACCGACGCTGTGCGCCTTGTCGTGCCCGCCGCGCCCGAGCTGGTCACCGTGATGATCCACGAAATGCCAACCGCGCAGTATTACCGCGGCGGCACCCGGCGCAGCGGTGCCCCCGCCCTGCCCGACCCCGCAGAGCTAGTGCGCGCTTACCTTGCGGCAATGGAGGCGCGGGAGCTGGAGACCGCGCAGGCAATGCTGGGTGACGGGTTCACCATGCAGTTCCCGGGCACCGGGCCGATGCGCTCTTTGCAAGAGCTGATCGACTGGGCCAAGCCGCGCTACCGCTTTGTCACCAAGACCTACGAGGGCTTCGACGCGGCCCAAAGCGCCCAGGCCGTCGTGGTCTATTGCCGGGGTACGTTGTCGGGGGAATGGCCGGACGGCACGGCGTTTGGCGGCATCCGCTTCATCGACCGGTTCGAAATCACGAATGGCAAGATCACCAAACAGGATGTCTGGAACGACATCGCAGAGGTAAAGGCGCAAGGATGAGCGAGATCGACCCGATTACCCTTTCGGTGCTGGCCGGGCGGATGGAACAGATCGCCGACGAGATGGACGCCACCCTGTTCCGCGCCGCCTTCAACCCGATCATCGCCGAGGCGCATGACGCGTCGCACGGGCTTTACCACGCCGCAACGGGTGACACGCTGGTGCAGGGCAAATCCGGCCTGCCGATCTTTGTCGGGGTCATGTCCTTTGCCGTGCAGGCGGTGATCGACAAGTCGGCCGCGGATGGCGATCTGGCGGATGGCGACATCTATATCTTCAACGACGCGCATATCGGTGGCACACATCTGTCGGATATGCGGCTGGTGCGGCCCTATTTCCGGGATGGAGAGCTCTTTTGCTACCTCGCCTCGGTTGGCCATTGGCACGATGTGGGCGGCGCGGTGCCCGGCAACTATAACCCGGCCGCAACCGAGGTCTTTCAAGAGGCGTTTGTCCTGCCACCGGTGAAACTCGCGCGCGGCGGCGAGGTCAACCAGGACATCATCGACATCCTGCTGCGCAACACCCGCCTGCCGCAATCGGCGATGGGTGATCTCAACGGCCAGCTGGGCGCCTTGGACCTGGGCGTCAAACGCATGGACGAGCTGCTGGACGAATATGGCGCGGATACGGTGCGCGCCGCATTGGATGCTTTGGGGCACCGGGCGGAGGCTTTGATGCGCTCTGAGCTTGAGGGCCTGCCGGATGGCCGGTGGGAGGCCGAGGATTTCCTCGACAATGACGGTATCACGGATGAGCCTTTGGCGATCAAGGTCGCGTTAGAGATCACCGGTGACCGGATGGTGCTCGACTTCGCCGGCTCCGCCCCGCAATGCGCAGGCCCAGTCAATATCGCCCTGCCCACCACGGTCGCCACCGCCTATGTGGCGATCAAACACATCTTCCCCGGCCTGCCCGCCAATGCCGGCGTGATGCGGCCCATCGAGGTGAAGGTGCCCGAAGGCTCGCTGCTCTCCGCCGAATTCCCGGCCCCCACCGGCGGCTACACTGAAACCATCCTGCGGATGATCGATGTGGTGTTTTCCGCCTTTGCCCAGGCCGCGCCCGACCGGGTGGTCGCCAACGCCTATGGCACGATCAACGCGCTTTCGATTGCCGGCAAGCGCAGCAACGGCCAGCCTTGGGTGATGTTCAGTTTTTATGGCGGCGGGCATGGCGGATCGCCAGAAACCGATGGGCTGAACCACGGCAACGCGCCCATTTCCACCGCGACGATCCCCCCGATGGAGATCCTTGAGGCCGCCTATCCGGTGATGTTCCGGCAATGGGCCCTGCGCCCTGACAGCGCCGGGGCGGGTGCACACCGTGGCGGTATGGGCGCGGTCTACGAGATCGAGGTTTTGGAGGAAAACGGCGCCGAGGCGTTCCTCTTCGGTGAACGCGGGCGCTTTGCCCCCAAGGGGATCGCGGGGGGTGCGGACGCTGCGTTAAACGTCTTTGCCTATGAGCAGGAGGACGGTTGGGCGACGCCCCCGCTTGCGTCGAAAATGCGCGGTATTCGGCTGAAACAGGGTCAATCGGTGCGGCTCGAAACCCCCGGCGGTGGCGGCTATGGCGCGGTTGAGGACCGCGCGCCGCGGTCCGTTGCGCAAGACGTGGCACGCGGTTTGGTCAGTGCCGAGCGGGCCGATCAGGTCTATGGCCCGGCCTGGCGGGAGGTCACGGTATGAGCAGCCGCATGATCGGTGTCGATGTCGGCGGCACCTTTACCGACGTCTTTGTCCTGAACGAGGCCGAAGGCAGCGCCACCGTCGCCAAGGTGCCTACCACCCGGCACGACCAGTCGGGTGGCTTCCTCGATGGCATCGGGCGCGAGGTGTCGGACCTGTCCGAGATCGCGGTCGTGGTGCACGGCACCACGGCGGGCACCAACGCCCTGCTGGAGCGCAAGGGCGCCAAGACCGGTGTGATCTGCACCGCCGGGCTGCGCGACGTGCTGGAAATGCGCCGACGTGACCGGCCCCGTACCTGGGGGCTGCGCGGCGACTTTGAACCTGTGGTGGACCGGCGCGACCGCTTGGAGGTGCCGGAACGCACGCTGGCTGATGGCACGATCCGCACACCGGTTGACCTCGACGCCGTGCGCGCCGCCGCCCGGCAATTACAGGATCAGGGCTGTCAGTCGGTGGCGATTCTTTTCGCCAACAGCTACGCCAACCCCGCCAATGAGGCCGCCGCCGTCGCCGCGGTGCGGGCGATCTGGCCCAACGCCCATGTCTCGGCGTCCTCGGAAATCCTACCGGAAATCCGCGAATTCGAACGTTTCTCCACTACCGCCTTGAACGCCTACCTGCAGCCGGAGGTGTCGGGCTATCTGGGCCGATTGGAGAACGCGCTGACCTCCGGTGGGTTTGATGGCGAGTTCATGATCGTGCAGTCAAACGGCGGGGTGATGGCAGTCGACACCGCCTGCCGCCTACCCGTGCGCACGGCTTTGTCCGGGCCTGCGGCGGGGGTGATCGCGGCGGGCTATATCGCGTCGTCTGCCGGGTTCGACAACATCATCACCGGCGACATGGGCGGCACATCGTTTGACGTGTCGCTGATCGCTGAGGGCCAATCGATGCTGTCGCCGCAGACCTCGATCGATTTCGGCATGGTCGTGCGCACCCCGATGATCGAGATCACGACGATCGGCGCGGGCGGCGGCTCCATCGCGTGGGTCGACAAAGGGGGATTGCTGAACATCGGCCCGGAAAGCGCGGGCTCAGACCCCGGTCCGGTGGCTTATGGGCTCGGCAACGACCGACCCACGGTAACAGACGCCAACGTTGTCTTGGGCCGGATCGACCCGGAGAACCCCATCGGCGGCAAGCTGGAACGGCTGGATGTGGAGGCCGCGTCCAAGGCCATCGACACGCATGTCGGCAAACCCCTGGGCCTCGACACGCTGCAAGCGGCCGAGGCGATCCTGCGCGTCGCCAACAGCCGCATGGCCGGGGCGATCCGACTGGTCAGTATCGAGCGTGGGTTCGACCCCAAGCGCTTTGCCTTCATGCCCTTTGGTGGCGGCGGTGCCCTGCACGCCGGCGCCATGCTCGCTGAGGTCGGCATCGCCCGCGCCATCGTGCCCCGCTATCCCGGCGTCACCTCCGCCATGGGCTGCGTGATCGCCGATATGCGGCAGGATTTTGTGCAAACAATCAATGCTCTGGTTGCGAACCTCGACGAGGCCGCCTTGGGTGCCTTCATGCAGCAGCATACCGATCAGGGTATGGAGATGCTCGACGCTGCGCGCACCACGTTTGAGGCGCGCGACATCAGCTTTGAGCTCGACATGGCCTATATCGGGCAGACGCATACGGTGTCGGTGCCCTTGACGGTGCAGGTCGACGGCACCAAGGTGACGCCTCCCACCAAGGCCGAGATCGAAGCCGCTTTCGATACCGCCTATCAGGCAACGTTTGGCCGGCTCTTGAAGAACGGCGTGCGGCGGATCCTGAACCTACGCAGCGCGGTCACTGGGCGGCGGCCCAAGTTCGATCTGGAAACCCTGGCGCCCACAGCGACCGAGGTCGCCACCCCCAAGGCCACAAGGCCGGTGCATTTCGGCGACGCGTGGCACGACACGGCGGTCTATGACCGGCTGATCCTGCCGGTGGGCACGGTCATCCACGGCCCGGCAATCCTCGAACAACCCGACACCACCGTGCTGATCGAGCCAGGCCTGACAGGCCGCGTCGACCGCTTTGGCAACACCATCATCGAACCGGCGGAGGGCATCTGATGAGCGACCCGACCACATGGGATCCGGCGCGCACCGCGCTGCTGACCATCGATTTGCAGAACGATTTCCTCCACCCCGAGGGCGCCTATGGCCGCGCGGGGCAAAGTGCCGACAGCATCGCCGCCCTGCCGGATCGGATTGCGCCCCTGGCGCAGGCGCTGCGCGCGAAAGGCGGCACCTATATCTCGGCGCAGTTCACCTTGGTGCCGGATAAGGATGGTGAGCCGCTGATCGCCCCACATCTGAAACAGCTGCGCCCCTTCCTCGGCAAGGGTGATTTCGCCCCGGGCAGCTTTGGTCACACGCTGGTCGACACGCTCTATCCTGCTGATTTTGTGGTGGAAAAGGTGGCCTATTCGGCCTTCTACCAGACCCGGCTGGAATACATCATGCGCGCTGTCGGGATCGAGACACTGGTCATCGGCGGCATCGTCACCAACGGTGGCGTCGCCTCGACCCTGCGGGACGCGCATCTGCGCAATATCGAGACGGTGATGCTGACCGATGGCTGTGCCGCGTTCCGGCCAGAGGTGCATGATGCGACGGTCCTGTCGCTGGGCACCGTGACCCATCAGTTGACTTGCGCTGATGCCCTGGCCTGGTTGGAGGGCGCGGCATGACCCTGCGCGCGCGCCTTGCCCGGACCGAGATCCTCGTCGCCCCCGGCGTCTATGACGGGCTGACCGCATCTTTGGCCGAGGCGGCGGGGTTTGAGGCGCTCTATCTCAGCGGTGCGGCCGTGGCCTACACCAGGCTGGGGCGGCCGGATATTGGCCTGACCTCGGTGACAGAGATGGCCGAGACGATGACTTTGATCGCCGACCGCACACCTTTGCCGGTGATCATCGATGCCGACACCGGGTTTGGCAACGCTTTGAACGCGCAACGGACCATGCGGCTTTACGAACGCGCGGGGGCGAGCGCGTTGCAGGTCGAGGATCAGACCTATCCCAAACGTTGCGGGCATCTGGCCGACAAATCCCTGATCCCTGCGGCTGAAATGGCGGGCAAGGTCGCGGCGATGGCGGATGCGCGTGCCAGCGACGACACGCTGATCATCGCCCGGACCGATGCGATTGCCGTCGACGGGTTCGACGCCGCCATCGACCGGGCCGAGACCTATCTGGAGGCAGGCGCCGACGTGCTCTTTATCGAGGCGCCGCAATCGCGGGAGCAGCTGCAGCAGATCAGTACGCATTTCAAAACCCGCGTACCGCTGCTCGCCAACATGGTCGAAGGCGGCGCCACGCCGATCAGCGGCGCGCAGGATCTGCAGGACCAAGGCTTTGACATCGTGATTTTCCCCGGCGGCATCGTCCGCGCCATCGCCCGCACAGCGCAGGACTATTACGCCAGTCTGCAGACCAATGGCAGCAACCGGCCCTTTGCGGATCGGATGTTCGATTTCGGCGGGCTGAACGAGGTGATCGGCACGGCGGAAATGCTGGTCAAAGGGGCGGAGTATGACCGGTCCGACCCCTGAAACCGCCCCGCCGCCGGCAAGCTTTGATCTGGACTGTGAGACCCTGATCATCGGCGCCGGGGCCTGCGGCTTGGTCGCTGCCCTTGCCGCGCATGAGGCCGGGCAAGAGGTGCTGGTGATCGAGGCAGATGCGGTACCCAGCGGGTCCACTGCTTTGTCCGCGGGTCTGATCCCCGCGGCGGGGACCAAGGCGCAGGCGGCCGCGGGGATTGATGACACCCCGGCGCTCTTTGCGCAGGACATCCAGGCCAAGGCGCATGGTGAAAACGAACAGGCGCTGGTGGAGCGCTTGGCGACCCAATCTGCCGGGGTGATCGATTGGCTTAGCGACAGCTATGGCCTGCCGTTTTCCGTGGTCACGAATTTCGACTATCCGGGTCATGGCCGGCGGCGGATGCATGGCTTGCCGACCCGGTCCGGGGCCGAGTTGATCGATGCGTTGCGCACGGCCTGTGAGCTGCAAGAGATCGACATCATCTGCGAGCGCCGCGCGACGGTGGTGTTCCATGAAGGCGACGGCATTCGCGGCGTGTCGGTCACCCGGCTCGATGGCGCGTCCGAGACCATTGCGTGCAAGAAACTGATCCTGGCCTGCAACGGCTTTGGCGGGAACCGCGATCTGGTGGCGGCGCTGTTGCCCGACATCAAGAACGGGCTCTGGTTCGGACATGATGGCAACCGGGGAGAGGCCGTGTTGTGGGGCGAGGCTCTGGGGGCAGATCTGCGCCACCTGACGGCCTATCAGGGCCACGGCAATGTCGCGCATCCCCATGGCATCCTGATCACCTGGGCCGTGATCACCGAAGGCGGCGTGCAGGTGAACCGCATTGGCGAGCGCTTTTGGGACGAGTCGCAAGGCTATTCCGAAGCCGCCCGCGCTGTGCTGGCGCAGCCGGGCGGTGAGGCGTTTGCCATCTTCGACGCGCGCATCGCCGAGGTCGCCCGCCAGTTCGAAGACTTCAAACGCGCTGAGGCGGTAGGCGCAATCCAGACGGCGGACACGTTGGAAGGGTTGGCTGATCAACTCAGGCTGCCCGCCGGTGCCTTGGCGCAGACGATCGCGGACATCCCCTTGGGCGGCACCGATGCGTTTGGACGACGCTTTGGCGACACCCCCCTGGCACCGCCCTATTGCGGCGTACGCGTCACCGGCGCGCTGTTTCACACGCAAGGCGGTTTGCAGACCAACGCGCAAGCGCAAGTCATGCGCCCCGACGGCACCGCCTTTCCCAACCTCTTTACCGGCGGTGGGGCGGCTTGCGGTGTGTCCGGCACCGGGGACAGCGGCTATCTGTCGGGCAACGGTCTGCTCAGCGCCGTGGTGCTGGGACGTCTGGCCGGTGCGGCGCCCGCCGGCGCCTGAGCATCAGAAATCGAGATTCTCGACGCTCAAGGCGTTCTGCTGGATGAACTCACGCCGCGGTTCCACCACGTCGCCCATCAGCTTGGTGAAGAGATCATCCGCCTCAGCCATGTCGTCGATCTCCACACGCAAAAGCGTCCGCGCATCGGGGTCCAGCGTGGTTTCCCACAGCTGGTCGGGGTTCATCTCTCCAAGACCCTTGTAGCGCTGCAGGGTCAGGCCCTTTTCGCCCTCTTCCAGGATCGCCGACAATAGATCGAGCGGCCCATGGATCACCTGCCGCCGGTCTTTGCGTTCCAAGGTCGCGGGCCGGTCGTAAACCGCCTGCAGGCTTTCGGTGAAGCTGCCCGTCTTGCGCGCCTCGCCCGAGCGCAGCATCGGGCCGTCCAGCGTGCGCACCTCTTCGACACCGCGCAGGATGCGTGCCAGTCGAATGCCCTTGTCCTGGGTGATCCGGCCCATCCAGCCGCGTTCGTATTCCAATGCAATCAGGTCGAGCCGCTGCGCCACCTTGTCGGCCACACCTTGCAGATCGGCATCCACCGCGCCGGGCACAAAGGCGCCCGCAATGGCCGCCTGTTCCAGAATGTGGCGCGGGTAATGCGTCGGGAAGGCCTCGAGTACGCGTTTCAGCTGCCGCGCCTCTTCGACAACGCGGATCAGATCCTGGCCCATGATCTCTTCGCCATTGCCCTGCCGCAGCCGCGCGCCGTCGGTACCCTGTTGGATCAGATAATCCTCGAGCGCGGCCTGGTCTTTCAGGTACACCTCAGACTTGCCGCGCATCACTTTGTAAAGCGGCGGCTGCGCGATATAGAGGTACCCACCCTCGATCAGCTCGGGCATCTGGCGATAGAAGAACGTCAGCAGAAGCGTACGGATATGCGCGCCATCGACGTCCGCGTCGGTCATGATGACGATCTTGTGGTAGCGCAGTTTCGAGATGTCGAATTCATCCCGCCCGATCCCGGTGCCAAGGGCCATCACCAGGTTGCCGATCTCCTGACTGCTGAGCATCCGGTCAAACCGCGCCCGTTCGACGTTGAGGATCTTGCCGCGCAGCGGCAGCACCGCCTGGGTGCCGCGATCCCGCCCGGTCTGGGCCGAGCCGCCTGCGCTGTCGCCCTCGACAAGGAACAGCTCGGTCTTCGACGGGTCCTTTTCGGAACAATCCTTGAGCTTGCCGGCGAGGAAGTTCACATCCATCGCCGTCTTGCGCCGGGTCAGCTCACGCGCCTTGCGCGCCGCCTCACGCGCCAACGCGGCCTCGATGATCTTGCTGACGATGATCTTGGCCTCGTTGGGGTTCTCCTCGAACCACTCACTCAGCTTTTCGTTCATCAGCCCCTCGACCGCCGGGCGCACCTCGGAGCTGACCAGCTTGTCCTTTGTCTGGCTGCTGAACTTCGGATCGGGCACCTTGACCGACAGCACCGCGGTCAGCCCCTCACGCGCGTCATCGCCAGTAAAGCTGATCTTTTCCTTTTTCGCGATCCCGGTGTCCTGCGCGTATTTCTGGATCGTGCGGGTCAGCGCACCGCGAAAGCCCGCGAGGTGTGTCCCGCCATCGCGCTGCGGGATGTTGTTGGTGAAAGGCAGGACGTTTTCGTGAAAACTGTCGTTCCACCACATGGCGATTTCCACGCCGATACCGTCCTTTTCGCCGGTCATGTAGATCGGATCATGCATGATCGAGTGTTTGGAGCGGTCGAGATATTTGACGAACTCGCGCACGCCGCCTTCGAAAAAGAGCTCGGAATGCAGCGGTTCAGCCGGGCGATCATCTTCGAGGATGATGCGCACGCCGGAGTTAAGAAACGCCAGCTCGCGCAGGCGCTTTTCCAGCGTGTGGAAGTCGTAGTCGAGATTGCTGAACGTGCCGGTTGAGGCCAGAAACCGAACCTCGGTGCCCTTTTCGCCCTCTGCATCGCCCTCGACGCGCAAATGTTCGGTGGTCTCGCCATGTTCGAACTTGGCGTAGTGCTCCTTGCCGCCACGCCAGATGCGCAGCTCCAGCCAGACCGACAGCGCGTTGACCACCGACACACCAACGCCGTGCAGACCACCTGACACCTTGTAGGAATTCTGGTCAAACTTCCCGCCCGCGTGCAGCTGGGTCATGATGACCTCGGCGGCGGAAACGCCCTCTTCCTCGTGCAGATCAACCGGGATTCCGCGCCCGTTGTCGCGCACCGACACCGAATTGTCAGCGTGGATTTTCACCCGGACAAAGTCGGCATGACCGGCCAAAGCTTCGTCGATGCCGTTATCGACAACCTCGTAGACCATGTGGTGCAGGCCCGAGCCGTCATCGGTATCCCCGATATACATCCCCGGCCGCTTGCGCACAGCCTCCAAGCCTTTGAGAACCTTGATAGATTCGGCGCCGTATTCTTCGGGTGCGCCTGCGGTGTCGGACATGCCGTCATCCCTTGTTAGTTGCCCCCAATTTATAGGGGTTTTTGGCCGGGATGTCACGTGATTGCCACAAGATTTGGTGTGTCTTCCTTGGGGCCCTGATGACCAGCCAAGTCAGAAGGTCGGACCCAGCAGATCAAGCTGCAAATCCTCGCGCCAGGGGCGATCCCCCAGCTGCAGAACCCGCAAATACTCGCTGCTTTCGTGCAGCACCTTGCCGGTCACCGCATCCGCCATATCGACGGTCGTATAGCGGTTGGCCGCCGGTCTAAACCCGGCCCGCAGATAGAGCTTTCGCCCGCCCCACAGGAGGGCAAAGGGTATACCGTTCTGGCGCGCCTCTTGCGCAGCGGCGTCCAGCATGGCCGTGGCAATGCCCGTGCCACGGAAGTCCGGGTCCACCACCACATCGCCGAGGCCGACAATATCGATCAGCGCGTCACCCAAGCGCACGGCCCGATAAAACACCGACACCTGGCCAAGGATCTGCCCGTCGCGCCACAAAACGCGCTGATGCGGCCTTTGCTGGAAAAAGCTCCGCCCGTCATATTCCTTCGGAAAGCAGATCTCCAACAGCTCAACAATCCGCGCCTCGTCCTGCGCAGCCAATTGCAGTTCCGGGATCACCTCAATCATGCGACACCGTGGAGGCGCCGTCAGTATCCCTAACCTCCAGATACTGCGCCCGATCCCCAAGCTCCGAAAACAGCTCCAGACCCGTCCCCGTCATCCAGGCCTGCGCGCCCAAGGCGCAAATCTCGTCATAAAGCGCCGCCCGGCGGGTCGCGTCCAGATGTGCCGCCACCTCATCCAGCAGCAGGATCGGTGGCGCGCCGATCTCCGCCGCCAAAGCCCGCGCATTGGACAGGATCAGCGAGATCAGCAACGCCTTCTGCTCGCCCGTTGAACAGTCCGACGCCGGCACACCTTTAGCGGCAAAAACGCCGTAGAGGTCCGCCCGATGCGGCCCGACCAGCGTCCGACCCGCCGCGATGTCGCGAAAGCGGCTCTCCTCCAGCGCCTCACGCAGATCGTCCTCGGTATCGGGCATGCTGCCTTCGGTCTGGGTCAGCTCCAGATCGGCCGCGGGAAACTGCGTCTCGGCCCCCGCCTGCGCCGCCGCCAGGCGCGCCAAAGCCGCCCCGCGGTTGGCATGCATTACTGCCCCACAACGCGCCATCTGCGCCTCCAGCGCGCGATACCAATGCGCGTCGCGCACCTGCTCCTTCAACAACCGGTTGCGTTCGCGCATGGCTTTTTCGTAATCCAACGCCGCCTGCGCATGGTCGGGGAAAAAGCTCAACGTCATCCGGTCCAAGAAACGCCGCCGCCCCTCCGCGCCTTCGATCCACAGCCGGTCCATGCTGGGGATCAGCCACAACACCCGCGCCAACCGCCCCAGGGCGGTCTGCGAGGCGGCCTTGTCATCAATCGTGACCTGCCGCGCCCCACCGTTTTCCGAGGTAAAGGCAATCTCATGCACAGCCTCGCCAGTCTGCAAAAGCCCGCTGACCTTCCACCCCAACGCCTCTGGCCGCCGCGCCATGTCCTGCGCCGCCGCGCGCCGCAACCCACGCCCCGGCGAAAATAGCGACACCGCTTCGATCAGGTTGGTCTTGCCTGCGCCATTGGGGCCAAAGATGGCCACCGGCCTTTCATCCACCTCGATGGACACCCGCTTGTGCGACCGGAAATGCGACAGGCTCAGGGACGCAAGAAACACCCCGCCCCTCCTTCATCTTGCCCAAAAAACTCCCGCCGGAGGCTCCCGTCAGATGTCACACGCGCATCGGCATGACAACATAGACCGCGCTGGTGTCATTGCCTTCGCGCATCAGGGTCGGATCACCAGAAGAGTTGAACATAAAGACCGCGTTTTCGCGATCCACCTGGCTGGCGATCTCCAAAAGATACTTGGCGTTAAACCCGATCTCGAGAGCATCGTCGCCATAGGCCACGGCCAGTTCCTCTTCCGCCGCGCCACTGTCGGGCGCGTTCACCGACAGTACCAGCCGGTCCTCATCGAGGTTCAGCTTGACCGCGCGCGAACGCTCCGAGCTGACCGTCGCCACCCGGTCCACCGCCTTGGCAAATTCGCTGGCATCGACCTCGAGCTTGCGGGTGTTGCCCTGCGGGATGACCCGCGTGTAATCCGGGAACGTCCCGTCGATCACCTTCGAGGTCAGCGTGATGTCGGGCGTTGCAAAGCGCACCTTGGTCTCCGACACTGACACGGCGATCTCCATATCGTCGTCATCCAAAAGCTTGCGCATTTCCCCCACCGTCTTGCGCGGCACGATCACGCCGGGCATATCCTCGGCGCCCGAGGGCAGCTCTGCATCGATCCGGGCCAGGCGGTGGCCATCCGTCGCCACGCAGCGCAGCGCCTTGCCGCCATCGGCATCCGCCACATGCATGTAGACGCCGTTGAGGTAATACCGCGTCTCTTCCGTGGAAATCGCGAATTTCGATTTGTCGAACAGCCGCCGCAGCACATCCGATTTCGCCGAGAAATTGCAGGCGTATTCCGACGACGCCATGACTGGGAAATCCTCTTTCGGCAGCGTCGCGAGGTTGAAGGACGACCGGCCCGCGGTGACGTTCAACCGGCCCGCGGCGCTGTCTTCGGCGAGGGTGACAAGCGCGCCATCGGGCAGCTTGCGGACAATCTCATGCAAAGTAACCGCCGACACGGTGGTGCCCCCGGCGCGCTCCACTTGGGCGGGCGCCTTGTCCAGCACCTCGATATCCAGATCGGTGGCGCGGAAGGTCACGGTGTCGCCCTCGGCTTCGATCAGCACATTGGCGAGGATCGGAATGGTGTTGCGCCGCTCGACCACCGATTGCGCCTGAGATACGGCCCGCAGCAGCGCGCCCCGTTCGATACTGATCTTCATTGCCAAACCCTCCGCATGGCCGGAGGCGCACCGTAGCCCTTTGGCCCCGGCGCTCCAAGCCCGTTTTTGTGATTTGTCGGCCGCTTTTGCAGGGCCGTCAAGGCCATCAGGCCGCCCAAGGGCGGCCTGTGTCAATCAGTGTGGTGGCAGGGACTCAGGCCTCGAGCGCGCGCCGCAACATTTCCACGTCTTCGTCGATCTGGCCGTCCTGCTGGCGCAGCTCTTCGATGCGTTTGACGCCATGCATCACCGTGGTGTGGTCGCGTCCACCAAAGCGCCGGCCAATCTCGGGCAGCGACCGCGAGGTCAGCTGCTTGCAGAGATACATCGCCACCTGCCGCGGCCGGGCAAAGGCGCGCAGACGCTTGGGCCCGATCATGTCCGACAGACGAATGTTGTAATGCTCGGCCACCTTGCGCTGGATCTCTTCGATCGAGATCTTGCGATCCGACGCGCGCAGCACATCGGCCAGGCTGTCCTGCACCAATTCCATCGTAATCGGCTTGCCCACCAGCGACGCAAAGGCAAAAAGCCGGGTCAACGCGCCTTCGAGCACGCGGACATTGGTGCTGATGCGATGGGCGAGGAATTCCAGAACACCTTCGTCGATATGCAGGTCGGGGTATTGGCCGCGGTAAAACTCGACCTTGGACTGCAGGATGCCCAGGCGCAGTTCGTAATCGGTGGGGTGCAGATCGACCACCAGGCCCGATTGCAGGCGCGACCGGATGCGGTTTTCCAAGTCCTTGATCTCATCCGGCGCACGGTCGGCCGAGATGATGATCTGCTTGTTCTGGTCGACCAGCGCGTTGAAGGTGTGAAAGAACTCCTCCTGCGTGCTGTCCTTGCCTGCGATGAACTGAACGTCATCGACCATCAGAACGTCGACCGAGCGGAAGAGCTCTTTGAAATCCATCATCCGCTTTTCGCGCAGCGCCTGGACAAAGCGGTACATGAACTGTTCGGCCGACAGATACAGCACCACCAGATGCGGGTTACGCTCTGACAGCTCCCACGCGATGGCGTGCATCAGGTGCGTCTTACCAAGGCCGACGCCACCATAGAGAAACAGCGGGTTGAAGCTGACCGGCCCGCCTTCGGACACGCGGCGCGCGGCGGCGTGGGCCAGCTCGTTCGGTTTGCCGACGACAAAGCTGTCAAAGGTAAAGCGCGGATCGAGCGGCGCGCTTGGCAGCAGATCGCGGCCATTGCCGTTGCCGTCACCGGCCTGCGGAGCGGCTTGTGGCGGTGGCGCCGCTGGCTCCGGTTTTGGGGCCGCCGGCTGGCTGCCATTTGACGCCTTGATCTGGATGCGCCGCACGCCCGGGTCAAAGGTTACGATATGCGACAGCAGAACGTCGCTGAAGTTTTGCGACACATAGGTGCCGAAGAAATTTGTCGGTGCATGGAACACCGCCACATTGCCATCCATCCCCTTAAACTCGAGCGGTTTAATCCATGTTTGGTAGTTGTTTTGCCCAAGCGTCTTGTTCAATCCGTCTTGTAGTGCGCCCCATTGCTCTCGTGTCATCTGTCCCCGCTTTGATCACATATATCCCTGCTTTACGCTGGATGCCGCCAGCACGCGCCGCATGCGCTGAGGACAAAAATGATCACCTCGTGCAGCTCCTGCACAAGCCCAAAGGGTCGCCCCTTTGATGCACCATGATTTGACCTGCACAGGATTCCTTCCCGCGCCAGGACCGATCACGATCCGTGTTCATCTTTGGACATGGCCGGAGTTCCCCCCGTCTTCTTTAGACCTGTTCCCACGGTCTTACAGAAGCGTAGACCCAGCGCCGCAGAAAATTGCGCCGCTTGCCTTGCTGCCTGTCCCCCCAGCGAGTGACTCGCCTGAGCAAACTAGCAACGTTGAAATGGCAGCGGCAACAATTCTTACCGCTTGACTCGCAGTTGGGCGAAAAAGAATCTCTTATGCCGTTGTTTCGATACGACAGAAATGAAAAAGGCACCGCCCGGGGCGATGCCTTGTAACGTCTTTAACAGACGATATTTTCCGGATCAGCCAAGCGCTTTGACCCGCGACGCGAGGCGCGACATTTTGCGCGAGGCGGTGTTTTTATGGAACACACCTTTGGTGACACCGCGCATCAATTCGGGCTGGGCGGCACGCAATGCGGACTGAGCGGCGTCCTTGTCACCCGAGGCAATCGCCTCTTCCACTTTGCGAAGGTAGGTGCGGATGCGCGAGCGACGCGCCTTGTTGACGGCAAAACGCTTTTCGTTCTGACGAGCGCGTTTCTTGGCCTGGGGCGAATTTGCCATGATGTGATCGATCCTGTTTGTTTCTGTCCTGGTCAGCGCAAAGCCACTGGCAAGGCCGACCAGACGTCGGACCGATTCTTGCCTAAGCGGGCATCACGCGCATTTCAGCGGTTCGTTTAGCGGGTTTTCGCCGCGATGCAAAGTCTTTCTGCGCTGCGGCTGGAACGAATCTGCCGCCCTGCCTAAAGTCGATGCCCCAGCCGGTGCGCAACCGGCATCACGCCCAGATCAAAGGAGGCACGACATGCTCGATGCCGTGAAGATCTCAGAATACGCCCATGCTCTCTACCGCGCCCATGGCGACGCTGCCGAGGCAGAGGCCGCCCGGCGTCAGCAGGAAAGCAACGCCAAGGGCGATGCGGAAGAGGCGGAAACCTGGCGCAAGGTGCGCCAGTCGATTTCGCAGATGCGCGGCCCTAACCAGGGCTGACGACGGCCAACAAAGGCGCCCGCGTCAGCGGTCGCGGAACTGTGCGGTGCGCTTTTCCATGAAGGCGGCCATGCCTTCGGTCTGGTCTTCGGTGGCAAACATCGAATGGAAGAGCCGGCGTTCGAACAGCAGCCCTTCGGAGAGCGGCATTTCGTAGGCGCGATTGACCGCTTCCTTGACCGCCATCGAGGTCAGCACCGATTTCTCGGCGATCTTTTCGGCCGCGCCGCGCGCCTCTTCCATCAGGGTTTTGGCGGGAACAACACGGCTGACCAGCCCGGCGCGCTCGGCCTCTTCGGCATCCATGAACCGGCCTGTCAGGTGCATGTCCATGGATTTCGACTTGCCGACAAATCGGGTCAGGCGCTGCGTGCCGCCGATCCCGGCCACAACGCCAAGGTTAATCTCTGGCTGGCCAAACTTGGCCGTGTCCGACGCGATGATGAAGTCACACATCATCGCCAATTCGCAGCCACCGCCCAGCGCATAGCCCGACACGGCAGCAATGATCGGCTTGCGCACCCGGCAGATCGCCTGCGATTCCGAGCCGAAGAAATCCGACAGGAACATGTCGACAAAGGTCTTCTCCGACATCTCCTTGATATCGGCCCCGGCGGCAAAGGCCTTGGACGACCCGGTCAGGATGATGCAGCGCACCTTTTCGTTCTCATCCGCCTCGCCCAACGCGGTCGCAAGCTCACCCAAAAGCTGGGTGTTGAGCGCATTCATCGCGTCGGGGCGGTTCAGTTTGATGGTGGCGACGTGGTCTTCTACTTCGACGATGATCGTCTCATAGGCCATGTGGTCCGGCTCCGTCAGGTTCCTGTCAGAACGACAGGCTTAACACCGAATTGGCGGGGTTCAAGCTATCTTTGACAGGTTGGGCAATAGAATGACGATCGGCCCGATTGCACGATGCGCCGCACCGTGTCGCTGCAGCCGGGGGTGCGGCAGGGCTCCCCCTCGCGCCCGTAAACGTCAAAGCGATGCTGGAAATATCCAAGTTCACCATCAGCTTGGCGGAAATCCCGCAGCGATGAGCCGCCCGCGTCGATCGCCTCGGAGAGCACGTCGCGGATGATCGGAACCAGCGCCGCAATCCGTTTTGCGCTAATCCGGCGCGCCTTGCGCGCGGGGTGGATGCCAGCGCGGAAAAGCGCCTCACAGACATAAATATTGCCCAATCCGGCAACAATCTTCTGATCGAGCAGCGCGGATTTGATCGGCGTGTTGCGCCCCTGCAGCGCCGCCACCAGATGGGATTCGCTGAACGCGTTCCCCAGTGGTTCGGGCCCGAGGCTTGCCAGCAACGGATGCTGTTCGGCACTGTCTGTCGGCATCAGGTCCATGGCCCCAAAGCGGCGCGGATCGTTGAAGGTGATGCGCGCGCCGGTATTCATGTTGAGCACCACGTGGTCATGTTTTTCCGGCGCCGGGTGGTCATGCACAAAATGGCCCAGCGGGTCACCCGACACCAACATCCGCCCCGACATGCCCAGATGGATGAGCAAGCTTTCTCCCGACTCCAAATCCGCCAAGATATATTTTGACCGCCGCCGCAGCCGCAGCACCGGCTGCCCGGTCAGCCGTGTTGCCATGTTGTCGGGAAACGGCCAGCGCAGATCGGGCCGATTGACCAAGGCCTGGGCAATCACGTTGCCCTCCATCACCGGGACCAGGCCTCGGCGGACGGTTTCGACCTCGGGTAATTCGGGCATCAGGGTACTCGGTTGATCCTCAGGGTCGCCAAAAGCAGATCGTGCAGTTGGCTGTGACCGGTCAGGTATTTGATCACATAAGCTACGCGCCCATCCGAGAATTCAAGCCGGTAATTGCCAGTACTGTCCTCTTCGACCGACCGCAGGAGCGCCAGATCATAGGTCTGATGCCGCAACATCCAGTCGATCGTGTGCAGCTGGCTGTCTTCGATCACCACGCGAAAGACACAGACATAGTAGATCCAGTAGCCCGCTATGGCGAGGAATACCAAGCCCATCGCGTTGACCTGCTGTTGCAGCAACAGCAGTACCAAGACACCCAAGAGCGCGGCAACAAGCACCCGTACCGCCTGCGTGGTCTCGAACACCAACACATTGCCATGCTGTTCGGCCCGCGTCTCTGACCCCATGCGCGCCAGCACGTTCACGGCCATCTGCCCGGGGTCACGCAGCGCGCTGCCTTCACGGATGTCCTGATTGCCCAGAAGGCGGCGAAACACCGGCACCTTGCGGCGGTTGTAGATCAGCAGAGCAATGCCAATGGCGAGAAAGATGAAAAACATGTTTGGACACCTATTGCTGCGGTCAATTTGACTGTTTGTTCCTACCGGTCCATCTGTGTATGCGAGCATGACAGCAGCGTGGCGCAAACGGACCGATTGCATGACCGACCAGACCAACGGCAAAACCACTCATTTCGGCTTTCAGGATGTGCCGGAATCCGAAAAGGCGGGGCGCGTGCGCGGGGTCTTTGGGTCGGTGGCGTCGAAATACGATGTGATGAACGACGCGATGTCGTTCGGGATTCACCGCATCTGGAAAGATGCGATGATGGATTGGCTGGCACCGCGGCCGGGGCAAAAGCTGCTCGACGTGGCCGGTGGCACCGGGGACATTTCGTTCCGGTTTCTGAAACGCGCAGGCCATGGTCACGCGACTGTGCTGGACCTGACCGAGCCGATGCTGATCGAAGGCCGCAAGCGGGCTGAAGCCGAGGCGATGGCCGACAGTCTCGATTGGGTGGTGGGCGACGCGATGGCGCTGCCCTTTGCCGATAACAGCTTTGACGTCTACACGATCTCGTTCGGCATCCGGAACGTCACCCGCCCGCAAGAAGCGCTGAACGAGGCGTTTCGCGTGCTGAAACCAGGCGGGCGATTGATGGTGCTGGAATTCAGCCAGATCCCGAATGACCTGATGCAGAAGGTCTATGATCTCTATTCCTTCAACATCATCCCGCGCATGGGGCAGGTGATTGCAAATGACCGCGACAGCTATCAGTACCTTGTGGAGTCGATTCGAAAGTTCCCAGATCAGGAGACATTTCTCGGGATGGTGCGGACGGCCGGGTTCGGCAATGCCAAGTACCGCAACCTGAGCATGGGCATCGCCTGCCTGCATTCGGGGTGGAAGCTGTGAGTTTGCCTTTACGGGCCTCGCGCCCCGGGCTTGACCCGGGGCCTCAGGTAGGTGCCCGCTTACTGAGGTCCCGGGTCAAGCCCGGGACGGGTGACTTCTGACATGCGCGGCCCGCACAATATCTGGCGGCTGATCGTCACCGGTGCCACGCTGGAACGCACCGGCGCGATGGGTGTCGTGCTCGACGCGTTCGAGGCGCCTAGCGCCCTGCGCGTCACCGCGCGGGTCCTTGGCTGGCCGTTCAAATGGCTGGGTTATCGGGGCGACCCCAAGATGCCTCCAGCCACGCGAGCGCTGACGGCACTTGGCCCGGCCTATATCAAGTTTGGACAGATCCTATCGACGCGGCCTGACCTGGTCGGCAACGAAATGGCCGCTCAACTGCGCGTGTTGCAGGACAAGCTGCCCCCGTTTGAAACCGCCCGCGCCAAAGAACAGGTCGAAGCGGAACTGGGCGTGCCCGTCGATCAGCTGTTTTCCGAATTCAGCGAACCGGTCGCCGCAGCCTCTATCGCGCAGGTGCACAAAGCGCGGCTGGCCGATACCGGCGAGGCGGTGGCCGTCAAAGTGCTGCGCCCGCATATCGAAAAGGATTTCCGTAAGGATATCGACGCCTTCTACCTCGCCGCCCGCATGGTAGAGCTGTTGTCGCCCGCCTCGCGCCGGCTGCGCCCGATGGACGTGATTCGCCATTTCGAAGGGGTGGTGAATGGCGAACTGGACCTGCGGCTCGAATCCGCCTCGGCCAGTGAATTTGCCGCCAATACAGAAAAGGATTCAGGGTTCCAGGTGCCCGCGGTGAAATGGATGCTGTCGGGGCGCCGGGTGATGACACTGGCCTGGGCCGAAGGTATTCCGATGGGCGACAACGCCGCCATAGACGCCGGGGGGCATGACCGCGCGGTGCTGTCGGAACGGGTCTTGCAGCTCTTTCTGAAACACGCCCTGCGCGACGGTTATTTCCACGCCGACATGCACCAGGGCAACCTCAAGGTGGCCCCCAATGGTGACATCATCGCGCTCGATTTCGGGATCATGGGGCATATCGACGAATACACCCGCCGAGTCTATGCCGAGATTCTGTTCGGCTTTATCCGCCGCGATTACAAACGCGTGGCCGAGGTACATTTCGAAGCAGGCTATGTGCCCGCCGACCGCGATGTCGACGAATTCGCCCGCGCGCTGCGCGCCGTGGGTGAGCCGATCTTTGGCATGGATGCCAACCGGATTTCGATGGGCCGGCTGCTGTCCTACCTCTTTGAGGTGACAGAGCGTTTCGGTATGGAAACCCGGACCGAGTTGATCCTACTGCAGCGCACCATGGTGGTGGTCGAAGGCGTGGCCCGGTCGCTGGATTCGCGAATGAATATCTGGAGCGTCGCGAAACCGGTGGTCGAAGATTACATCCGCACTTCCATCGGGCCGCGGGCGGTGGCGCGTGATCTGGGCAAGGCGGTGCAGGTTCTGACACGCTTCGGCCCGCGCCTGCCCGGTCTGGTCGAAGCAGCCCTGATCCGGCAGTCGCAACACGATGACACGCCGCCGCGCAGCCCTTGGATCGGCCGGTTGCTCTGGGCAGCGCTCGGGGCTGGCGCCAGCGGTCTGGCCGTGCTTTTGTGGCATATGCTCGCCTGACCCGGAGGCATAATGTCAAAGCATGAGGAACGCGTCGCGCTGGTCACCGGCTCTGCCGGGTTCATCGGCTATCACCTGAGCAAACGCCTGCTTGAGACGGGCTGGCGGGTGATTGGTGTCGATGCGCTGACCGACTATTATGACGTCAGCCTCAAGACACGGCGCCACGCAATCCTCAGCAGCAATCCCGGGTTTCGCCCCATCGTCGCCCGTATCGAGGACGAAGGAGCGCTAACCGCCCTTTGCGCCGAGGAACAGCCGCAGATCATCGCTCATCTCGCGGCGCAGGCCGGGGTGCGCTATTCGCTCGAGGCGCCACGCAGCTACATGACCTCCAACCTCTGCGGCACGATGGAGGTTCTGGAGGCCGCCCGTTCCCATCCGCCTCAGCACCTGCTCATGGCCTCGACCAGTTCGGTATATGGCGCCAATACAGAAATGCCCTACCGCGAATTGATGCAGGCCGATCACCAGATGTCGTTTTACGCTGCCACCAAGAAAGCCAACGAGGTGATGGCGCATTCCTACGCACATCTCTACAGTCTGCCGATCACCATGTTCCGGTTTTTCACGGTCTACGGACCGTGGGGACGGCCCGACATGGCGCTTTTCAAATTCGTTAAGGCGATCCTCGAAGACCAGCCGATCGACATCTACAACCACGGCAACATGCGCCGCGACTTCACCTATGTGGATGACCTTGTCGAAGGATTAGTGCGGTTGATCGGTGTCCCCCCGGTCTTGGGCCAGCCGGTCGATGGCGACAGCCTTTCCCCCGTGGCGCCCTGGCGGGTGCTGAATATCGGCCATGGCACACCGGAAGTGTTGGAGAATTTCGTTGCGGCCGTCGAGGCGGCATTGGGCCGTCCAGCGCAACGCAACTACATGGAAATGCAGCCCGGCACGTCGCCGGGCTGCAT
>JAAUYB010022277.1_pt1 | contig 24921 bp, 17 predicted proteins | sample 7278071 | NCBI WGS metagenome assembly JAAUYB01 (sample SAMN14350121, study PRJNA611818) | marine sediment metagenome | isolation source: surface marine sediment (1.8m) | place: French Polynesia: Moorea | collected 2018-08 | reverse complement strand
GTTTTCCTGCTTTCGAGCCGAAACAACTCGTTTTCCGGGTTTGACAACCAAATACAGCCGAATACGGGACCTTTGAGAAGGTGAGCCTCACTTTATCGGCTGATTGGTTGATGCTTGACGCCCGGGATCGAGGAATGATCCCTGATTTCTCGATACTGAAAGTCGGAGAGCAAAGAATCAGTCCTCATTCTTGGCGCACCGAAAGTTCAGGATCGAAGAATCAGTTTTCATTCTTTGCTCCCGAAAAGTCCGGGTCAAGGAACCACAACTGATTCCTTTCACGTTACTTTTCAGTGCGCAAAGAATTAGATCTGATTCTTTGCTCCTGACTTTTCAGGATTGGAGAATGAGGGCTGATTCTTTGCTCCTTACTTTTCCGGGTCGAGGAATGAGAGCAGGTTCTTTGATGCCGGCTTTTCCAACACAACCAATGACAACCCCGATAAAGCGTCTCGGCACGCTGACTGACAATGAAAACCCAGCTTGAATCGGAAAGGAAATTTTTCGCGCTTGCTCCTGCGTCGCTTCGCTTGGGATGCATGCACGCCCGGGTATCTTGGTTTATTTCAATATGCCTTTTCGGTACAGGGCTTCGATTTCCTCTTTTGTGAAGCCGCATTCGGCCAGGACCTCCACGCTGTCTCTGCCCAGTTCCGGGGCCGGTTGTTCATCTATCTCGCAAGGCGTTTCGCTGAACTTGATCGGCGCGCCTGCCAGCGTCATGTGGCCGTCCGGCGTAGTTATTGTTTGGATCATCTGCCGGTGCTTCAATTGCGGGTCGTCCGCCAGTTCCGTCAAGGTACGCAACGGCGTCAGGCACGCATCGGCATCGCCGGCCAGGTCGATCCATTCGTCGCGGGTTCGGGTGAGGAACAAGGCCTTCAGATCGGCTTCCAGGCGATCGTTTTCCTTGCCGCGACACAGGTGGCGCTTGACCCAATTCGGTTGGTCCGCCAGGTGGCAGAAAGCCTGCCAGAACTTGGGTTCCAAGGCGCCCAGGGCAACGTGGCCGCCGCAGGCGCAGGCGTAGATACCGTAGCAGGCAGTGCCGCCGGACAGCAGGAATTCACCCCGTTGCGGCGGACGGGGCATGGCCGAGTAGTGCGCCAGTTGCAGCGTGGCCAGCGGCAGCACGCCGTCCAGCATGGCCACATCCACCCACTGGCCTTTGCCCGTGGTTTGACGAGCCTGTAACGCGGCCAGGGCGCCGATCACCGCCATATAGGCGCCGCCGGCAACGTCGGCCATTTGCACGCCGGGGGCCAGTGGACCGGAGGTCTTGTTGCCCATGGTGTCCATGACCCCGGAATAACCCACGTAATTCAGATCATGGCCCGCCTTCCGTTCGTACGGACCGTCCTGGCCGTAACCCGTGATGGACACATATATCAGCCGCGGGTTGACCTCGGCAAGGCTTTCGTAATCCAGGCCGAATCGTTTCAGTACGCCGGGCCGGAAGCCTTCCACGAAGATGTCCGCTTCTTTGACCATTCGCTTGATGACGGCAAGACCCTCCGGGCTGTCTATCTCCAAGGCCAGGGAGCGTTTGCCCCGATTGACGGCCAGATAACCCGCGGCGGTTTTTCCCAGGTAGGGCGGGTAGTGCCGCATGTAGTCGGGTTTGTTGTTGTCCTCGATTTTAATGACTTCCGCGCCCATGTCGGCAAGCATCATCGAGCCCAGGGGACCGGGGTACAACCTGGTCAGGTCGATGACGCGAATACCGCTCAATGGTCCGCGTGACTGTCGGGTTTCCCCGGCCGGTTGCGGCATGCGCACAACCGGTTTTTCCTTTCACGTGGGTTCCAGTTTGTGGAAGCCGTGCATGAATTGCATCATCACGGGGATGTTGTCCACGAAGATCTCACCGCTCATGAAGGCCGCCTCGGGACTCTTACGACCCAACTCGATGTCGCGGTAGACCTCGCCGCCGGCGGTGACGGTGCAGTCCGGTTCGCCGGTTTTCCCTTCGGAGACGTTGCATGCGCCGTCGGCCAGAACCACGGTAAACGCGCCGTTATCGTCCTGGCTGAAATCGAAAAAGATGGTGCCCTGCATGGTCGCATCGCCCTTGAAACGTTCGGACAGGCCGGAGAAGATCGCGGCCACGGTCGGCAGTTCACCCTCGGTTTGCGCCGCATTGTCCTCGGCTTTGTCGGTCTGGGAGGGAGCGGAGAAGGTGACGCCGTCTACAATCATCTTGGCCAGGATCTCTCGCATGATTTCGGAAGTGCCGCCCGCAATGGTGCCCACGCGCGTGTCGCGATAATAGCGGGCAATGGGGTATTCCTCCATATAGCCGTAACCGCCGTAGCATTGCAGGCAGGTGTCCACTACTTCTTTGTTCAGTTCGCAGGCTTTCAGTTTTACCATGGAACATTCGCGGACCGCGCTCTGCCCCTGTTGGTGCAGCCAGGTCGCGTGATAGGTCAACTGACGGCACGCTTCCAATTCGGTGGCCATGTCGGCCATGCGGTGCCGCAGAACCTGAAAGCGGGCCAGGGGCCGGCCGAATGCCTTGCGCTGCTTCATGTATTCAAGCGTTTCCTCGAGGCAACCCTCGGTTCCGCCGACCGCGGTCAATGCAGCGATCAGGCGCTCCAGTTGGAAACCCTCCATAATATAGTAGAAACCCATGCCTTCCTGACCGATGAGATTGGACGCGGGGACGCGGACATCTTCGAAACTCAGTTCGCCGGTATCGGAACAGTGCCAGCCCATCTTCTTTAATTTGTTTGCGGTGAATCCGGGCGTGCCTTGATCGATAACGATCAGGCTGATATCCGAGGTGCCTTCACCGTCACCGGTCTTGACCGCCGTGGTGACGAAATCGCCGTAGACACCGTTAGTAATAAAAGTCTTCGAGCCGTTGATGACATAGAAATCGCCGTCGCGGCGCGCCCGTGTTTTGATGGCCGAAACATCGGAGCCCGCGTTGGGTTCGCTCACGGCGAGGGCGCCGATGAGTTCGCCCCTGATGCTGCCGGCCAGGTATTTTTGCTTGAGGGCCTCGCTGCCGTAGCGCGCGATGTGAGCGGTGGCAACGTATTCCTGTACGCCCACGGCCGCGGCCAGGCCGCCCAGCCCGGTACGCCCCAACTCTTCCAGGAAGATTGCCGAATAAAACATGTCCGCCTCGGCGCCGCCGTATGCCTCGGGGAAGTTGATGCCAAGGAACCCAAGCTCGCCCATCTTCTTCCAAAACTCGCGAGGGATGGCCTGCTCCGCTTCCCAGGTGATTGCATCCACCTCGGTTTGAAAGAACTGTCGGACCGTATCGCGAAACTGGTGGTGCTCCTCGGAAAGGTAGATCGATTGCATGACAGACACTCCGGTTGACAAAGATGGCGGCGGGTAAAGACCGGCCGAGAGGGTAGGGAAGAGGCCCCCATAGTTTCTGCACATTTTATGAACGATGGTTCAGGTAATTCAAGCAAAAACTGCGGTGACCCCTTCGGTAGATGCACCACCCCCGTCTACCCGATACCACGTTCCCCTCGACGTGTTTCGGGCATCGATGCTATTGACGATTTTCTGACGCAAAGGCCGGGCGGGCGCGGATCGCCCGCCCCTTCAGGCCTGGTTACAATGGATCAGGTAAATTCACCACTCCACAGACCTTTGATCCACTTGGAGAAGACTTCCATGTCGACGACGAACGCGTTCATCTCGGGCTCTTTCCAAATCCCGTATTCCTCCGCCGAATTCGGGTTGGTTTTCGCACGGTAACGCAGTTGATGCGCTGAAAAGGGAATCAGCTTGCAAACCGCCGTCAATAAAAAGATGCCTTCCTGTTTCAAAAGTGTATTGCCGTCCCAATTAGGCTCGATAGCCTTGATCTTGGAACGAAAGTGTTTACGGTAGTAAGGAGCAAAGACACTCATACGCACGATCCAATGGGTCCACATCTTGCGCACGCCCATGAGATCCCATGGGTTCTGGCCCTTCTTCTTGAGCTCATTTGCCTTTCTTTTCACCTTAACCGGATCCAGCATCAAGATCTCCACGATGTCTTTGAGATAGAAGATGCTTTTGCGGTCCAGCAGCTCCTCTTGAGTCCAGTCCGGATTGACTTCACTGAGGTTCATTTCATCCGCTTGGAAGATCTGTTCCACCATATTGTAAGTACCCATCCTTTTTTTACAAGGTTTATGAATTCGCCAAATGCCCTGCCGGACCCATCTGCGAATTTGATCAAAATGGGCATTTAAATTCATAAAGATTTGTCACTGGTACCCCACCTATTGAAATTTTAGCGCTACCTCAGAGCGCAGTTCAACATAAATGTGAGCATCAATGAATATCTGTGGGAAATTTTCAATCGTGGGGTGCTCTTTATTGCATCGAATTAGAAAATCTTGATTGTCTATAGCTTTCGTCTGCCCAGGATAACTTCCATTCCTGGGAAATTGTTTCTTACAGTGCTATTTGCGCGGGTGTGTTTAGCGCTTCAGGTTTTTTCAATAACGTCACTTAATGATATTTAAGCTCCGCGGTCGCATTTTGCAAGCGATCCCGGCACTTTTCCTGTACCGGACCACTTTCCCACCTCCCTGGGATCTGTTAAGATGAAGCGCCCATGCTTCAGCAACCGGGCAACAGTTTGTGGGGAGACGGTGGTTGGAGAAACAAGACCTGATCGATAAATACGTTACCAATAAAACAGGCCAGGTATTCGCAATAACTGATTTGCCGGGGATCGTGGGCGCCGTGATGGCGCGCTACTCCCGTGCCTCGACGGGCCTGCGAGAAACCCTCCTTCGGGAGTTCATCAAAGAAGACAAAGTGAAGCTGGACAAGGCTTACAAGCTCATCGAGCGCGTGTTGATCGCCTACGGAGACGACTCCGTGGGCGAGTTGGAGGGGGCGCATCTCTCCTTCGAAAACATATCCTTGCTGGCGACCAAGGTCATCGAACACAGGCGAATCGGCGGCTCGCCCATCGAGCAATCCACCCGCTACGTGCGCTACGACTTCAAACAGGCGGAAAACGGATATCACTATTATTTGCCGAAAACTCTGGGAGAAGGTACCGGCAGGGAAACCTTCCGACGGCTCAGCGATCGCATTTTCGATAATTATTCGAGCATGTGGACGCCGCTGCACGAGTACCTGGAACGCCACAAACCCCTGGAAGACGCGGCTTACGACATGGGTACCGGCATGCAGCGGTTGGCCGATATGACTACGCCCAAGAAGATTTCGGCCTTCAAGCGCACTTACCGCAATGACATCAAAACAAAAGTTTGCGACGTGCTGCGCGCCTTCCTGCCCCTGTCTACCCGCGCCAACGTGGGCCTTTTCGGCAACGGTCGTTTCTTCCAACACTTGATCAGCAAGATGCTCACCAGCAACCTGGCCGAGGCCAACGGATTGGGGCAACAGGCCCTCGTCGAATTGACCAAGGTGATCCCGCATTATGTCAAGCGGGCGAAGGTTTTCGATTACGTCCGGGAAAATGAGCGAAACATGGCTGAAATCGCAGCTAAATACTTCTCCGACCTGGACCCTACAGTCAATGCGGAAATCGGTATGATCGAGCCGGATCACGGCTTTCTGGCCGAAATGCTGCAACGTGACGGACTGTCAGCCGAAAATATACGCGCCGCGACCATTCGCGAGCAGGATCTCAACCTGCTGGCCGCCCTGGTTTTCGCCCATACGCGGGGGTCGTTCGTTCAGATCCGGGACCGCATCAAAACGCTGCCGCCGGAAGCCTGGATCGAGATCATGGATGCCTATTACGGCAATCGTCAGGTGCGTCGCGACCGTCCCGAGCGCGGCATCGAGCACGGCTATCCCTATAACTTCGACCTGGTAACGGAATGGGCGGTTTACAAGGACCTGATGCGGCACCGCATGGGCACCATCATGTTACAGCCCATGGCGCCGGATCTGGGTTTCGAAATGCCGTGGGAATTGGATGACGCCGGACTGGGTCATATTGCCCGCGAAACAATCGCCGTCGCCGAAGAACTCTATGCCTACCTGGACAAGAACTACCCCGAGTGCCGTGAGTACGCCATGTTGCAAGGTCATCGCGTGCGTTGGCTGTTGGGCATGAACGACCGCGCCCTGATGCACATGCTGGAATTGCGGACCGCGCCGCAGGGACACCCCAATTATCGGGAGGCCTGCCAGGTTCTGCATCGACTCGCGGCGTCCCGGTTCCCGGAACGGGCCGAGCGCATGCGTTTCGTGAATCATGAGGAGACCTACTGGTCGCGGGGCGATTCCGAGGCCCGCCAACGGGTGAAGGAAGCCATGCTGGATCAAAAGCACGATGGAGACAGTCCTTAGACCGTCTCCCGGCGCGCCCTATTCCTCGGGCTATAGCAACTCGCCCAGGGTGTTGAGGAAGCGGTCTCTTTCCTCTTCAGTGTTATAGAGGTAGGGAGAAACACGTATAGCGTCGCCGCGCACACTGACGAAGATTTGCCGCTCCTTCAGGGCCGCGGCCAGGGAGTCCGGCAAGCCGTCCGGATGCCGCAAGCCCATCAGATGCGGGGCGCGCAGATGCTCCGGGGCGGTCTGGAAACCCAGGCGGGCGGCTCCTGCCGACAATTCACGGTTGAATTGACCCAGGGTGGCCGAGATACGTTCGACGCCCCATTCGTTGAGCATGCGCAATGCGGCCGCCATCATGGGCATCAGCATGAAGTTGCTGCGTTCGCCCACGTCGTACCGCGATGCGTCCAACACCAGGTTATCGGTGTAGTCGACAAGGCGGGCGAGGTTTTCGCTGCCTTCGCGTGTAATCCAATTGTATTCGAGGGGATCTCCCAGTTGGTACTCCGGGGCCACGTACATCATGCCGATGCTGTACGGACCCAACATCCATTTGTAACCGGCAGCCGCAAGAAACGCGGGTTTCACCTTCTGTACATCGAACGGCAGGGCGCCCAGGGACTGGGTGGCATCGATGACCAGGGCGGTTCCCAGTTCCCGACAGGAGGCGCCGACCGCTTCCAGGTCGACCAGGCTGCCGTCCGTCCAGTGACAGTTGGGGAGCGCGGCGATTGCGGTTTGCTCATTCAATTGCGCCGATACGGCGTGGGTCCAGTCGCCGTCCTCGGGCCTGGGAATCACGATCACTTCGGCGCCCGTCTCCGCCGCACGAGCCTTCCAGGGATAATAATTAGACGGGAACTGGTCTTCCAACACCAAGATGCGTTGTCCCGAGGTCAGCGGTATGTTCTTTGCCGCGATTCCCACGCCGTAGCTTACCGATGGAATGAGGGCGATATCGCCGGATGTCGCACCGATCAATTGGGCGAACAGTTCGCGCACCTCGTTGGATTCATCGAAGAAATGATGCGGGAACACGTCCCAGGGTTCGGCCTTGCGCTGAAGCGCCTGAAGTCCTGCCTCCTGTACCGGTTGGGCTTGGGGCGACATATAGGCGCAGTTGAAATAGGTGACCTCTTTGGGGATATGGAACAGGTGCTCCTGTCGAGGAAGGGTGTCGACAATATGTTCCATAGCAGCTCATCCTTTCAGGGCACTGATCAGGAGACCGGGCAGTTTGAAGAGCGAGGGTCCCGCCTCGAAGCGCGTCAGGTTGCGACCCAACGCATCGACCGCCTTGTGGGTAACGAACCAGGCCGGCTTGGGCTTTTGGGTGAAGGGGCCCTTGATCACCGTCTTCTCCGGTTTGTCGAACATCAGGGTATTGTGCACCACGTCGCGGCCGGACTGAATATCGTAGATGTCGTGACCGGGGAAAGCGCCCCATGTGGCGCTGCAAATCGCATAACCCAGCGCGGGCCAAAGGTTCACGCCCACCGTGCCGAAGCGCATATTGGCCATGGCGCGATCGAACGCGGCCGCGACATCCGGCTGTTTGGCCGTCCGGGGGTCGATGATCATGGCGCCGCTAAGCGTGCCCCACAGTGAATCGTTGGCAAAATCGACCGCTTTATCGATAAACGCGGCGGTACTTTCCGCCTCCAACATGGTCTCGCTGAACAGGCCGCAGAAGGCTTCCATGCTGAAACACAACTCGTCCTGTCGGTTCGGGTCGACATCGGTAATCAGGGTCCAGGGCAGGTGTCCGTTCTCGCGGCTGCCGTAGGTCTCGGCGTCGGGATGTTGCTGCATGAAGGCATCGAAGCGGTTGTCGGCGCCCGGATAGTAAGCGGGCCGGGTGGGATGATTCTTCATCACCTCGCGCAAGGCGCCCAGGAAGGCATCGCGCTGCTTCCACCCCTTTTGGGTGATGAGAACCCGGGTAGCGTTGCAATTGAAGCCCGCGTTATTGGCCAGCGATGAGAGTATGTTCTCGGCCTGGTACTTAATTTCGCTCGGGCTCCAGTCGCCGGGCACGATGATCATGGGGCTGACATTACCCAGTTCCGAGGTAATGGGTTTCGGATTTTGCACCTTGCGCGCCGCCTTGTTCTCAGCAACGTCGGGACCGAAGACGATGACGTCGTGTGTTTTGTCGCTGCCGGTAATGTGGATCTCGTCAACCAGTTCGTGTTTGCAGCAATAGTCGCCCACCTGGGCGCCGCCGTAGACGATCGCGCAGAAGCCGCGTTCGATAAGGCAGCGCATCCCGCGGGTAAGGAAGGGGCCAAGGTAATCGTTGACCGGATGCGCCTTCAGCAGGGTCAGCTTCTTTTCTACGAACAACTTGTAGAAGCAGTCCATGGGGGCAATGGAGGCCACGTTGCCGGCGCCCAGGACGAGGCTGATTTCGCATTTTTCGGGCGGGTTGCGATAAGCGGCGGCCATGTTCCGGTGGAGCCTCTCTTGAGTGACGCCGGGCTGCATCCAGACCTCGGCGGTGGTACCGGCGAACAGCAGCTTGTCCCAGGCATCGCCGGGAAAAACGGAGGCGATGACCTGACCGCCGGCATGGGTATGGACCCTGCCGGGAACCTTGGGATGACCGTATTTCTTGATTTGTTCCAGGGTGCGTTTCAGCAGTCGAAGGTTCCTAATCGTCGGTGTTGTGCCCGCCAACCACTCCTGGCCCGCGCCGCCCGGGTAATCGCCCAATCCCTTGGCCTTGACCGCGGCTTGGACCCAATCCTCCGAACATTCGAGGAAATCGCGGATCAGGGTATCGACCAGGTCGATCCGTTCGTCGATAGAAAGAGCCAGGAATGCGTCGCGCTTGCTGTCCAACTGTTGCAGCGCCTTGTCGATTTCCTGAGTACTGGTGTCCGGTTCCGGTTGGTTGCCAAATTCTGTTTTCGCTAACTCGGGTGTGGTGGTGGACATCGACAATCTCCTCGAATGAATTTCAGTTCATCATAGCACAATTGACCGACCGGTAAGTCAATTCCCGGAGCTTTGGGTAACGTTTGGGAAGCAATGACCACTGACTTGGCAATTGTATTTCCCTGTCTCTTGGTGGAGCAATCCAAGCATTCAAGTGATCCCGGTCACTTTATGCGCGTCTTGAAAGCAGCCGGGAATATCGCCCGGGGGCTTTTTGTTACCTCGCAGGAGCCGGGGGGAGAACAATTTTATTTACCTGCCAGGGTTGTTCCCTCCTGTTGTGATCGCAAGCATGGAGCATCGTGTTTCACCATGCTCCGGTCGCGAGAGACGTTGACGCCAGGTTCCTTTCCGTCTCGCCCACTCATCAAAACTGAATGACGGTCCTCTCTCGGCAAGGAACCAGGGGACCGCATTGCCTTTTAAACTTTGCGAGGTGTGTAATGCAAACATCCCGGTTGATTTGTTGTGCCCTTTTCTCGATCTTTCTGTCCTTATCGTCCTACGCCCAGGAGGCGCGGGGCGCTACCTATGAAGTGACCATTACCAATATTTCAAAAAGTCAGATCTTTTCTCCCCCTCTGTTGATTTCTCACACCGCTGCCGTCAAGCCGTTTGAGGTGGGTATGGCCGCCTCGGCCGGTCTGAAGTTGATGGCCGAGGACGGCGACGCATCCCTGCTGCTGGAAGAGCTTGCTCCTTCCAATGAAACCTTCGATCTTCAGATTGCCGACGGTCCGGTTCTTCCCGGTCAGTCGATTACCGTCGACTTGGAGGCAAGCGGTCGTTTCGACCAGGTTACCGTCTTGGGCATGTTGGTGACCACCAACGATACCTTCTTCTCCGCGTCTACCACGGCGCCTCGTTCGCTTCAAGATCTCTTCAAACGCGCCGCGCCCAAATACTTCACCAATGTCGGCCAGGGCAACGCTTATGATGCGGGCACCGAATTCAACTCGGAAGACTGCGCTCATATCCCCGGCCCGCCCTGCGGCAATCCCGGCGCAACTCCCGATGAGGCGTCCGAGGGTTATATCTATATCGCCAACGGCATTCACGGCAAAGCCGATCTGGATGCATCGACCTACGATTACAACAACCCCGTGGTTCAAATCAAGGTCCGCCGGAAATAATCAAGTCAACAAAATAGCGGGCGGCGTTTCGGCGCCGCTCTTCTGCTTGTTTCCGCCGAGTTGGCCGGTGATTCAGAACTCAGGGGTAGGCGGCGATGTCTCCTACCTCGACCTCGGTATCGAACGGTCCGAAAGCGTTTTCTCGGATGGCAGCCGCTTCTCGATGTAATTGGGCCGCGTTTTCAGTTCTGCCGGCGGCCGCTTCAAATGCGGCGTAGGTAGTCAATACGTTGGCGAACTCCGGGTAGTGTCGATGGTAGTCACGGCCCAGGCCCGTTGCCTTGGCGAACCAGGTCTTCGCTTCGGCGTTTCGGCCTCGTGCGGCCGCCAGTTGAGCGCGTCGCCAGGCGTAGATCATGTGGGCGTCGTGTTCGGGCATGTTGTCCGCGATGGCTCTTCCGGTTCGATTCAGGAAATCCTCGGCTTTAGCCGGGCGTCCGGTTGCGGTCAGGGCTGCCGCGTAATCCATATAGAACCTGGCTACAAAAAGGCTGACCTGATGCATGGTCGCCGGCCACTTTCCTTCCAGGATTCGATAGTGTTTCATCGCTTTTTCCGGGTGACCTTGCAACATGGCCAGCCTGCCGCGTAGCTGGGTGAAATACAGGTCGCTCTTTGATCCGGTCGGCAAAGTCGACAGCAGATTTTCGGCGGTTTCCAATTGGCCGGAACGCAGGTAGAGGCCCGCTACCAAAGCCTGGTAATGCGGCGCCTGGTGCTCGCCGAAAGGGTCTTCCAAGGTATGCGCCCAAGCTTGTTCCTGGATGCGAATCGCCTCATCGGCCAGTCCCTGGTGCCAATAAGACAGGCTTTTCACCTGTTTCATGGCGCTCAGGACTTCCAGGGATGCTCTTTCTTCAAGTTTGGGAATCAGGTCGTCCAGCAGGTCTGCAGCCTGGTCCTGCCTGCCCAGGTAAAAAGACAGCAGCGCATAAACACGGGTTACGACCGTCTCGCCCAGCAGGCCAAGCTCCTGACCCTTACTGAGTTCGTAGGCTCGCCGCATATTGCACATGCCCTCGCCCCTGTCGCCCGTTAGCACCTGGTACCTGGCCAGAATAGACAGGGCGAAGGAGGTATCGGCGGGCCACTGTTCCTCGTAGCCTTTCAGCAGGGCCATGGCTTGTTCGGCATAGACGCCTAATTCACCGTGTTGGTCCTGATCTCCGTATTCCGCGGCAATCCAGGTGAGGGCAGAGGCTTCCAAGCGCCGGTCACCCATGGCCGCGGCCAGATCGCGGGCAAAGAAGAAGGTGTCCAGGGCGCGTTCGTGTTGGTAGAGACCGCAATAGACCTCACCGGTTCTTAGGGAAAGCATGGTCAGGGTTCTGCCCAAGCCCGCCTCGACCAACTGCTCGACAGGGACTGTTCTCAACTCGCTGAGCTTGTTATCCAGTTGGGCGATTACCTGCCTGCTTTTGCCGGCCCGCTGCGTTTGGCGATAGCCTTCCAAGAGTGGTTCCATGGAAGTGATCACCGTGTTGAATGCCTTCATGTTCAATTGGGCCAGTTCTTGTTCCTTGCGGGTTTCCGACACCCCGGCCAGACGACCGATCGATAAGCCGCCCAGCACCAGGACCATCGAGGCCGCGGTCAGGAACACGGTCTTATGACGTTGCACCAGTTTTTGCGCCTTGTAAAGAATACTGTCGCCGCGTGCTTCCACCGGACGGCCGCTGAGATAGCGGTTTATGTCATCGGCCAGGGCGGCAACCGTGGGATAACGGCGTTCCCGATCCTTGTGCAGGGCCTTGAGCATGATCCGGTTCAGGTCGCCGTTCAGCTTGCCGCGCGGGCGTTTGGGCGTATTCTCGCGCACTTCACCGATGCGTGCGGGGTCAAGGGTGATGTCAGAGCCGTCCGTGCCCGATGTCCGCGAGCGGGTCATCACCACGCCGCCGGGGCGATGACCGGTCAGCAACTCGTAGAGAACCACACCCAGACTGTAGACATCGCAGGTAACCGCGGCCGGTTCGCCGCGCAGTTGTTCGGGGCTCGCGTATTCCGGGGTCAGCATCCTGGTTCCCGCGGCCGTCACCGTGGCTGCCTCGCCGCTTTCCTCGTCTACCAAACGTGCAATGCCGAAGTCCAATAGTTTGGGAACGCCCGCGTCCGTAACCAGAATGTTATGTGGTTTCAGGTCGCGGTGCACGACCAGGTTTTTATGGGCGTCACTCACGGCGCGGCAGACTTCGACAAATAGTTCCAGGCGTCGGTCTACGCTCAATTGCTTGTGGTCGGCATAATGGTGCAGGGGCCGGCCCGGTATGTATTCCATGACGATATAGGGTAGCTGACAGTCGGTACTGCCCGCATCGATCAACCGGGCGATATTGGGGTGTTCCAGGCGGCGCAATACCTCACGCTCCAGGCGGAACCTGCGGATCAGGCTGCCCGTATCCATGCCGCGTTTCAGTATTTTGACAGCCACATGTCCCCGGTAGGGATGGTGGGCGTAGTAAACAACACCCATGCCGCCCCTACCCAACATCTCGCCTATGCTGTAGTCGCCGACCTTTTGGCCCGGAGTGAAGTAACAATCACGCAATTCGTCTGTTCGGTTCATAAGCTCCCGGCTTTTTCAGCAAAATAAGGCATCGGCCATTCTTAATATACGTTAGCCGGTCCGGGAAATGGGTCTAGCTTTACAAATTATTTAGATTGAGACAGAGAAAACCGGAAGATCGACACGATAAACCAAGAGAGGTTCAAGCGCATACACACGTTGCGCTTGAACCTCATGGTACTGCTTGAACGCTTGGGTTGAATGATGTGACCGGTGTTCTACCTTTCGCCGGCAATTTCCAGGGACAGCATGTGGACCGTCTCGATTTGCGCTCCATTTAAACCGGCGCGATTTTCGAAAAACGCGCGCAATTTCGGGTCCATTTCTACCGCACCGCCCTCGGCGCGCATACCTTGAACCACGCGGGACATTGCCGACAGCACATATTTGATTTGCTCCTTGGAGAAGCCTTCTTCCTCCAGATATCGGGCCGATCGCACAAAGGTTTCCTTGCTGATCACCGGTTTTTCGGTTTTATCGCCGCCGCGTGCAATGCGACGGGCCAGGAAGTGAACCAGTTCGATCTGCTCATCGGTCAATTGGACTTCCTCAGCAAGTTGGTCATAGAGTTCCCGGTCCATAACCGGTTCCTCGTCTTCGGCAAGTCGATGGATTTGTTGAACGGCGGCAACAAGGCTGTTCAGGGTCGGCTGGATTTGATCGTCCGAAAGACCGTTTTTCCTGAGAATGTTCTCGATGGCAGCCTGTTTTTTCTTATCGACGCCATGAATTCGGAGCCGGTTCGCCGGCGTCATGTCCGCGGAGAGGGCAGCGGCATATTCCCTTATCAGGTCGATCTGGTCTTCATCGAGTCCGACGGTTTCCTCGAACCAGGTATGCATCCTCGGGTCCAGTTCCCGGTCGGGGCCCATGGCGATCAGTTTCAGGATGCCGTTCATGGCGGGTCCGATCTGCTCTTCGTTGAGACCGTTCTCGGCCAGGGCGGTTTGAAGATCGTTAACGGCATGATCGGAAATACCCAGTTTTGTAAAACCGGTGCGACTGCCCATGCCTTTGGTCAGGCGCCGGGCCACATCGTGGACTACGCCGATCTGTTCCTTGGAAAGACCGATCCTGGTTTCAAAATAGGTAAGCATTTCCCCTTCGATGCGGTCACTTGTGTCGGGCGTGCGGAACTGTTTGACCACGCCCAACATACCGGTTAGAGCCGCCTCGGTTTGCTCTTCGCTGAAGCCTTCCATTTGGAAATGCGCCCTGATTTTGGACACGGTTTCACCGCTTACGCCCATTTCCCGGTAACGGGTTTCGGTGCTTTGATTTTCCGTTTGGGTGTAGGCGAGGCCCAGGGGCAGCACCACGGCCGCACACAACAGAGCGATCATTTGAAAGTGTTTGGAGGTTTTTCGGTTTAATTTACCGGACACAATCATTCTGAATCTCCTTTCAAGTTGTCCGCCGCTGCTCATTTGGCTTGCCATGGCCGGGGGTCGGATCAGGGGGGCGGCCAGGCATTCGATAGCTTCCAATAAGGAGGCGGCATAGGTTCGTGATTTGGGTTGCAGGCCGGCAACAACCAGGCTGTCGCAACAAAGTTCCTCATTGATGCGCAGGTTGCTTTTTGCCCACCAGACAAGGGGGTTCCACCAGAAAAAGATGCTGACCGGCCATTCAAGCCATCGAACCAGGTAGTCGCGACGGCGTACGTGGGCCAACTCATGAGCCAGGACCCATTGGAACTCCTGAGCTTTCATGCGGTCGAGCAGGATGGATGGGATGATGATGCGGATATCACCGCCCACCCACCAAACCATGGGCGTCAGCCGGGCCTCGGTGGTAAAGGCGCGCGGCGAGGTCTTCATGCCCAGGCGTTTTGCCATGTCGTTCGTCATGCTCTGCAAGATAGACGACGCCGGTTTGGATGCATCGCGCAAAAGTCGGTTGAACTTGACGACACGGGCGGCGGACCAGATACCGATGACCAGACTGCCGGTCAGCCAGAGCAGCAGCAATGAGCTTTTGAGCGTCCAATCGAAGCCGGTATGAACGGCCGGGGTATTCCCACGGGCAGGGAAGTCCACCGCAAGGTTTTTCACATTGGTGATCGGGTCAGCGGTCGCGGCGACTGCCTGTTCCGTCAAGTGAGGAACCACGGGCAGGTCGATGACGGGCGGCGTGACCAACTTGACGAAGACAAACAACCAAAGGATATGCGCCAATTGAGGGTGCGAGCCTTTACGCTGAACCAGGAAGGCGGCTATTGCCGGGATCAGTGCGAGGCAGATGTTGCTGAGCGTCATATGAAGGAGGGTGTCAATCATGATCATCCTCCCGGTCTTGCGCATCGAGAACGGCGCGAATGCGGTCGATTTCGTCGCGGGTGATCTTGTTGCCCTCGACCAGATGCGTGATGAGTGGTGCGAAGGAGCCGCCGGTCAACTTATCGGCCAGGGACTCCATCTGACTGCACGAATAGGCCTGACGGGAAACCGCGGCCGAGAAGATGTGGACGGGTAGTTCGGTATCGCGCAGGATATAACCCTTGTCTTCAAGACGCTTCAGCAGTTTCTGAACCGTGCCGTGCTGGGTCTTCGTACTGTCGGGATAGAGCGCCTCGCGGATCTGACGCGCGGTCATGCGGCCGTCCCGCCAAAGTAGATCCATGATCGCCAGTTCTGCATTGGCCAGGGGAATGTGTTTCATCGTATTCTCCTTCTTGGTGAATGAGAGGGACAAAAGAGGTTACGACGGCTTGTCGTACGACATCTTGTCTACAAGACGCGACTTGTTGTCGTACTTGTCAAGCAAAACCTGGATTTTTTTCCAGGAAGTACAGTCCATAGGCTGACGCGAACCACTGATCTGTGAAGGTCAGCGCGATCCGCGGCTGTATTTTTTATATCGTTCCCTACCGGAGCCAAATTTCTCGAAGTCCGGCCCCCTTTCTTTATCAAACCAGTAGTTTCTCGTGTTTTTTGTGACATGCGATTGCCCTGTCTTGGGACCCTATCGGCTTGCTGTTGTCGGCCGATTGGTGTAGGGTGTGACTGGCGACGGCGTCAGCCCTCCGGCCGATTCATTTTTTTCGAGGTATGAATTATGGCAGTCGATCAAGAGCAGTTCAAAAAAGCCCTGGCTACTTGGGCCAGCGGGGTTACCGTGGTAACCACCGAAACCGGGTCCGGGCCCGTCGGACTTACCGCCAGCGCCTTTTCATCCGTTTCCGCCGAGCCGCCCCTGGTTCTGGTTTGCGTCAATCAGTCTTCCGAATCCTGCGATTGTATCGAGGAAGCCGGGTTCTTTGCCGTCAATATCCTCAGTACCGAACAGCAGGACGTTTCCAACAAATTCGCCTCGCGCAAACTCAAGGAGACCCGTTTCCAGGACCTGCCCATGAGTACCGGCGTGACCGGCGCGCCCCTGTTGGACGAAAGCCTCACCTCTATCGACTGCACCCTGGTCAATACCGTCGTCATGGGCACTCACAAGGTCTTCTTCGGGGAAGTTCAGCAGGTGGTCAATCGCGAGGGCAACCCCCTGATGTACTATCGCGGGGGCTACCGGGAGATTGCCGGGCTTTAGGCAACCCGCTTCGCCGTAGTCAACGGCAGGGTGAGTGTGAAGCTCCGCTTCATTCAGCGCCGCAAAGGCAGGAATTCTCTCGTGTCCATTTCAAGGTGAGGCTGGACGCCATCTGTTTGACCGTGGTCACATCGAACGGCTTGCGAAGGTAGAGCAGACGGTCGGTGTCCCCCAGTAATTGGTGAATGTCTTCCCAACTGTAATCCGCATAGGCGCTTACCAGTACGATTTCCGGATCGGGCCAGTTCTCCCATATCTTCTTGGTTGTCTGCACCCCGTCCAAGCCGGGCGGCATATTGATATCCATAAAAATCACCGAGTAGGGTTTGTTCTCGTTATGCGCCTTTTCGATTTGTTGCAGAGCCTCCTCTCCTTGAAAGGCGGAGTCCAACTCGTAGTTGATCGGACTTTCCATGGGTCTGTTCTCCGGGCCGAATAACATGCCGGCCATTTCTCCCAGTCTGCGTTCCTCTTCGGTCTCGTGCTCGACGAGAATCTTGCGGAAGTCTGTATGTATGGCTTGATGGTCGTCAACAATGAGTATGCGGGTATTACGACCTTCATTGGACTTGTCGGTCACGGACATGACCACCCTCCTCTCACCGGAAATATAGGAATGCCCTTGGGCGGTGCATGGATGGGTGGGTGTTCTTACCGTGATTGTATCGACATAGGCCGGCCCAAACTTAATTCCGTGATGATGAAAAAATGGTTTACCGGGGATGCTGACCAAACAAATCTTCACGTTCATGGGAACACCCTTAAACACGGTAAAGGAATGACTTATTCCTATGAGTAGGATTTTCTTGCGGATTTTACAGATAGACTACTTTTTTCTGCCTGAGGCTTCCTTAAGTAATCTAGAGAAATTTCCGAACAAAAGAATGTCTGGTGCTTGATTTTTTTCAGGATGGTAAAATGGTAAGTAGTAGGTTGTTTTGCCTGATCGTCGTGGTACTTTCCACTTTCTTGGGATCAAGTTTGTGCTTTGCGACGCCTGCTGATGAAGAGCAAGAGGAAAATGAATTGGTCCAAGAGTTTTTTTGGGGTGAAACGGTCTTTGTCCAGGAATCGGGTGAGTTCCAATTTACTACCGGCGGGTTTTTGCCTCGGGGAAACGACAGTGATGAGCACCGGTGGGGCCTCGTCTTGGAGTACGGTTTCACGGACCGATTCCAGGCCGCTGTAGAAGCGGAATTCGATGATGAAAACGAACTGGAGACCGTGCCTTTGGAATTCAGCTACGCCTTTCTCCAGGATCCCCGAATCCTCGCCCTTACCGCCGGGGTTGAAATTGCCTTCCCAACAGAAGATGACGATGATGAGGAAACCTCGCAAGAGGTTTTCCTGACTCTGGGCAAACAATTCGGCGCGGGTCAACTTCACATGGGCGGTTCAACTTCGCTGGAGTCAGGGGAAGAGTGGGCGGTATTCCTGGCCGGCGTACATCCGCTGTTCAACGGAGCGGCTCATCTGGAAGTGAATCTGGAAGATGAGGACGGTCTGCAGGAATCCTTTATCACTCCGGGGTGGAGTTGGCAGAGTAAAACCTTTGAACTGGGGTTCGGAATCCCCGTGGGCCTGGGTCGGGATGAGCCGGACTGGGGTATTGCGGCGCAAATAACATGGGAGTGGGGGGGCGATTGATCCGCTTTTCCAACTGGAGTCTTCGGTACAAAATACTCATTCCCCTGGCCTTGATCGCCATCATCCAGGGGCTCGTCGTTTTCTTCATCTACTTCTCCTCATACCGCTATTTAAAGGACGTTTTTCTTCCCAGAGAAAGAGTCTTGAACCAATTCATGTCACTGAGTTCCACCCTGATGAGTGAAACCAGGGAATATGTTTTGACCTTCGAGGAAGAGACCATCGAGGAACTCGACGAATTGGAGGAGGCCGTTGAGCATGAAATGGAAAGTCTGGACAACCTGTTCGGTTCGGGAGAGATTCATATAAAATCGGGCATTCTCGACGCCGCCGGAAAGCTGAATGCCCAAAGCGATAAAATCGTTCAAATGCGACAAACGCTCGATGAACAACAGGATGCATTGAAGCAATCATGGCACCGGATCGAATCCTTGCCCATCTGGTTGGTTGAAGGTCCAAAGAATGCGACATCATGGAAAAAAAGCGATTACGAATTGGCTTTGCTCAACGCAAAAATCCTACATGCCCTGGAAGACTACTACCTTTTGACCGCACATCCGCTTGACGCGGACAATCATGAAGATGATGACGAAGAGAACGAGGAATTGGAAGTTGAACCGGTCAGCATCAGGCATGGCGCCTCTCCGCGGGTACAATATGAAGCCCTGTACCAGATCGCCTCGGTGGAAGGAAAAAAGCTATTGGAGGCTTTTGCTCCTCACATGGACCCATTTTTAGACCTGGGCCGAAAAACACGGCACACACGGGGCGAATTGGCCGAATCACTGGAAGAGTTGGAGGCTTGCGAAAACGCCCTTGAACAGGAACTCGAAAAGGCGCTGGATGTAACGCTTGCACAAAACAACCAAAAATTGAACCGCGCGGCGATGAACATGCAAATCTCTCTGATCATTGGTCTCCTGGCTGTCATCACGGCTCTTTTCATTGTTTCCGATAAAACTGCCGAGCGACTCAAGGAGGTTATCAGGGCTACTTCCAAGTTCAGTATCGATAACCTGAATCATCGCGCACCGGCCAGGGGGGAAGATGAACCGGGCCGTCTCGCCAGGGCATTCAATGACATGGCCGACCAGTTGCAAAAGAGTATCGAGGCCAAGGAGAAAACGGAGCGAACCCTCCTGCAACAAGAACGCCTTGCCTCGCGTGAGGCCGGCATATCGGAAGTTTCTACGGCCATCCTGCACAATGTCGGTAATATCCTCAACAGCGTTGTCACTTCCTGCCACCTGGTTTCGGAAAGGGTTCACAGCACCGCCAAACACCAGGCCCTGAACCGGGCCAATCAGCAGTTGAGTAACTTCGACGCTCTGCTGGAAAACAAAGAAGCCCACGCCAAACTCCTGGCTTTCTACGAACGTTACGAGAAGATTTTGCGACGGGAATATGATTGCCTGGTCGACCATGTCGACCGGATCTCAGACAAGATAGAAATCATTCGCAAGGTGATTCACTCTCAACAAAAGATGGCCGGCAATTACTTCCAGGAAGAATTATTGGATCTGCACGAGGTCATCGAGGACGGTCTGTTGATTTTCGAGAATGACTTTGCCAATCGCGGCATCGAGGTGCGTTCGTTATTCTCCGAACTGCCCCGGATCTACGTACATCGCAGTAACCTGACGCAAGTGGTCATCAACCTTCTCAAAAATGCCCGTGATGCCTTGGGCGAGCAGAAAACCATTACCTTGGAAATGAGTCGAGACAAGAAGTTTATCTATCTCAAGGTATCCGACACCGGCAAGGGCATTCCCAAGGAACTGTTGACCAGCATCTTTCAATACGGTTTCACCACGAAACATGACGGCCACGGTTTCGGCCTGCACAGTTGCGCCAATTCGGTTCAGGCGATGGGCGGCGAGATCTGGGCCGAGAGTGAAGGGGAGGGAAGGGGCGCAACTTTTGTGGTTCGCCTGCCGATTAAACGCAAGCCGGCCCTGGATGAAGCCCGGTCTTCCGCCTCGTCTCCACCGGATATCATCTCGGTTAAACCAAAGTATGCCACTTCTTCCGATCCAGGTGGGGAAGCGCGTTGAAGCTGACCGGACTGAAGCCTCTTTCGGAAAACAGGAATTCATTGAAAGCGGCATTGCGAATATTCCAGCTTAGTTCCAGGATTTGCAAGTCCGAAAGGTTAAGCGCCAGACCCGCCGAAACCGCGACCGGTCCGCCCGAGGTAAATGCGGCCACCGTTTTTCCGCTGCCCAGGTCAGTCATCTTGGCAATGCCCTGACGCACCCGGTCTCGAAATGCCGCCCAGGGTTCGTAACCCAGTTCATCGTGTTCGCCCTCGATCCAACGGCGGGTGATGGTTTGAAAATGGTGGAAATAATGACGCACCGCCTTGCCGCCGCTGACGCCCTTCGGCAGCAGGTTGTTGCCTTCCCGCTCACCCACCATGACGTGTTTCACTACCTCGGTGCCCTGATGCTCGTCCAGTTCGGGGATAGATCGGAACTCCGGCAGCGGAATACCCGCCTCGGTATAGGCTTGAGCGACCGCATCGGCCGTTTGCCGGTGGCGCTTGCGCGGGCCCACGAAGATGTGGTCCCAGTGGATGCCCAAGCGAGCCCACCAGGAACCCAAGGCATGGCTTTGCTCTCGACCCACATCCGATAACTGGTCGTAATCATCGCCGTGAAACGATGCCTGCCCGTGACGTACAACGATCAACTTGCTCATGAATGTTTCCCCAAAACCCGCGTTGGCCATGGCCTTTTGGATCAAATAGTCTCTCCGCCGTCTACAGTATAAACCCCGCCGGTTGCAAATGCACCCGCGTCCGAGGCCAGCCACAGGGCGACTCCCATCAGGTCCCGAGGATCGCCCACGCGTTTGATCGGCATATTCGCCAACCAGTGATCCCGCGCCCGGTCATTGTCCCACAAGGCCCGGCTGAATTTGGTTTTGATGAGGCCGGGGCAAACCGCATTGACGCGAATCCCGTCCGGTCCCCATTCTTTGGCGCATAGCTTGGTCATTTGAATGAGCGCCGCCTTGGAGATACTGTACAGACCCAAATCGGGGATGGGTTTGATGCCGCCCACCGACGAAATATTGATGACGGACCCGCCGCCCGCCGCGGCCATGTGCGGGTGGACCAGCTTGGCCATCTCCAACGGTCCCTTGACATTGACGCTCATAATCTTGTCGAACGCGGCGGCGTCCTGCTCCAAGATGGGGCCGTAGACCGGGTTGGTAGCCGCGTTGTTGACCAGCACGTCAATCCGGCCGTGGGTTTCCATGATTTTGTCGATCAGGTCCGGGAAGGTTTCGGGTTGTCCCATGTGGACCGACATGCCCGCGGCTTTCAGACCCGCCCGGCGAAACTCTTCCGCTGCCTCGTCCACGGCGTCCTGCTTGCGGCTGGAGATGATGACCGTAGCGCCCGCCTCGGCCAGGATTCGCGCCATGGCCTTACCGATACCCTTACTTGCGCCCGTCAACAGGGCCACTCTGCCGGTCAGGTCAAAGATCTCCGGTAGAACTGTCATGCATCCTCCAGCTTTCCGGGTACGCTCGGCAGGTCTCCCAACCGTCGCCGGTCCCGGCAGGTCCGAATCTTGGTTCGGGATCAGTCGATCAGGGCTTCCTTCAAGACCTGTTCCATGCTGTCTACCAACACGAACTTCATTTCCTCCCGCGTCGAATCGGGCAGGTCGTCCAGATCCTTCTCGTTGCGCTTGGGCAGAATGACGGTTTTCAGGCCGGCTCGGTGTGCGGCCAGCACCTTGTCTTTGATGCCGCCCACGGCGAGAACCTTGCCGCGCAGGGTCATCTCGCCGGTCATCCCCACTTCCTTGCGAACCGCGCGACCCGTCATCAAACTGGTCAAGGCGGTCACCAGGGTCACCCCGGCGGATGGGCCGTCCTTGGGCGTGGCGCCGGCGGGGATGTGCACGTGCAGGTCGGTTTTCTCGAAGAAATCGGGTTCGATGCCCAATTCCTCGGCCTGGCTGCGCACGTAGCTGACCGCCGCCTGGACCGACTCTTCCATGACCTCGCCCAACTGTCCCGTCACCTTCAGCCCTTTCTTGCCGGGCATCTTGCTCGCTTCCACAAACAGGATGTCGCCGCCCACGGCCGTGACGGCCAGACCGGTAGCCACCCCGGGAATCTCCACGCGCTCGGCCACGTCGTAGTTGAAGGTGGGTTTGCCCAGCAGTTCCACGGTCATTTCCGCATCCACTTCAATGGGACCCTCCTGACCGCGCGCCACCTTATTGGCAATCTTGCGGCAGATAGCGCCCACCTGGCGTTCCAGGCCGCGCACGCCCGCCTCGCGGGTGTAATCGTGCAAAATCTTCATCACCGCCTCGTCGGTCAACGTCAATTCATCCTTCAAGAGACCGTTTTCGCGCAGTTGCCGCGGCAGCAGGTATTTCAGGGCAATGTTCAGCTTTTCCTCGTCCGTGTAGCCGGACAGGTGCAAGATCTCCAGGCGGTCCCGCAAGGGACCGGGGATGGTGTCCAGCACGTTGGCCGTGGCGATGAACATCACCTGGGACAGGTCGAAGGGCACGTCCAGGTAATGGTCGCGGAACTCGCGGTTCTGCTCGGGGTCCAGTACTTCCAACAATGCGGAAGAGGGATCGCCGCGCCAGTCGCTGCCTACCTTGTCGACCTCGTCCAGCATGATCACCGGGTTCTTGGTGCCCACCCGACGCAGGGCCTGGATGAAGCGACCGGGCATGGCGCCGATATAGGTGCGGCGGTGACCGCGAATCTCGGCCTCGTCGCGGATGCCGCCCAGGCTCATGCGGTTGAATTTGCGGCCCAGGGCGCGGGCGATGGATTGGCCCAGGGAGGTCTTGCCCAAACCCGGGGGACCCACAAAACAGAGGATCACGCCCTCGCGTTCACGCCGCAGTTGGTCCTGTTCCGGAACATCCTCAGCTTCCCGCTGGGCCTGGCGCTCCAGGCGCAGCTTGCGCACGGCCAGGTATTCGAGAATGCGTTCCTTGATCTTGACCAGGTCGTAATGGTCTTCGTCCAGCACCTTCTGGGCGTAGTCGATATCCAGATTGTCCTCGGTGGCCTCGGTCCAGGGCAGGCTGGTCATCCAATCCAAATAGGTCATGATCACGCCGTATTCCGCGGAGGCCTCGGGTATCTTTTCCATGCGGCCCAATTCTCTCAGCGCCTCCTGGCGCGCTTCCTCGGGCATGCCGCAACTGGTGATCTTGTCGCGGAACTCTTCCACCTTGATCTGGCTTTCGCCCTCTTCGCCCAGTTCCTTTTGAATGGCCTTCAATTGTTGACGCAGGAAGTACTCGCGTTGGGCCTTGTCCATTTCCGTGCGGGCATCGCTTTGGATCTTCTTGCCCAGGGCCTGTACGTCCAGCTCGTGCTTGATGATCTCGGCCAGGCGCTTCAACTTGTCCTGAACGTTTTCCAACTCCAGGACTTCCTGGGCTACGGCGATGTCCATGCGAATGCTGGAACTGATGAGATAGGCCATCTGGCGGTACTCGCGTGTCTGGCTGACCGAATTGGCCAGTTCGTCGGGCATATAACTCATCAGGGAAACCAGGCGCTTGAACAGCTCCACCAGGTTGATGCGCAAGGCCTCGGCTTGCAGGTCGCCGGCCTCAGGGGAATTGTCGCGCAGGGGATGGGTGCGAGCCTTCAAATAAGGTTCGGTGCTCACCCACTCGTCCACGGCCATCTTTTCCAAACCCTGAACCAGGATGTGAACCTTGCCGTCCGGCGCTTTCATCAATCGCAGGATTTTGGCGACGGTGCCTATGTTGTACAAGTTCTCGGGAGCGGGTTCCTTGTCGTCGGGGTTGCGCATGCCGATGATGCCGATGTAGCGATCGCCCACGGAGGCTTCTTCAACCAGTTTCTGGGAGCGCGGTTGTCCGACCGTAACCGGAACGACCATGAAGGGGAACACGATCACATTCCGCATGGGCAGAATGGCGAGTTCATCGGGATATTTCCGTTTCAGCTCGGAAAACTCCTCTTCCTCGTTGTATTCCACTTCGTTGATGTCGTCGTTATCAGAAACCATGCTGACCTCCTGGATAGTGGGTGAACCGTTAGCGCCCGTGGTTGGCGGTAGTACGGGCGGCGCTTATTGTAACCCATCTGTCAGCTATCGGTCAGTACTTAGACGAAATCACCCCCGGATAGTTTGTCCCGAAGGCGTTTTTTGGCCATGGAAATGAAAAAGCCGCACTCCGGGGCTTGGAATGCGGCTTGAGAAACATGAACGGCAGCCCGGTTGGGGTCTAACCTCCCGGGCCGTCCCAAAGCGTCGTTATTCATTACGCGCCGGGTCGGTGGAAAAAGGATCAAACTTGTTCAAAATTAAACCGTCGGCGGTGTTGCAGACTTTTTACCTTTGCAATCGACCGGCCTCTTCAATACGATCTTTTTTATAAAATAGTAACAAATAATTTATTTTCAGCTATTTTGCAACTACCGGCGATTGAAGCCGTAAACATTTGCCAAAACGGTTTCAGCCGACGTGACTGACCACGCGTTTACCTGCCCTTCGGTTTTTCCGGACGGCCGGCGGAGCCGTTTTTCCGTCTACACCAACCTGGCAAGGAGTTCGTCATGAAGATCAAAACAAAGGTAACCGCCGGTTCCTTCCGCGTTCGCGGAGCGGGCGGCAGCCTCTGAAGATCGTAAAGGAGATTGCTATGAAGGTGAAAACAAAGGTAACTGCCGGTTCCTTCCGCGTTCGCGGAGCGGGCGGCGGCTTCTGAAGATCGTCAAGGAGATTGCTATGAAATTGAAAACAAAGGTGACTGCCGGTTCCTTCCGCGTTCGCGGAGC
>JAAUYB010157666.1_pt1 | contig 24978 bp, 15 predicted proteins | sample 7278071 | NCBI WGS metagenome assembly JAAUYB01 (sample SAMN14350121, study PRJNA611818) | marine sediment metagenome | isolation source: surface marine sediment (1.8m) | place: French Polynesia: Moorea | collected 2018-08 | reverse complement strand
CATCCTCAGTTCACCGGGACTTGGGTATATCCGCCAATGGCTGATGGAGAAAACGCAGATCCTCGCTAGCATTGACCTGCACGAGGACACATTCCAGCCGCGTAACGGTACATTCACCTCCGTCTTGTTCCTCCGCAAGAAAACAGAGGAGGAAATCGCTAGGCAGGAGCGTACCCGCAAGATGGCGGACTATCCCATCTTTATGGCGATGGTAGACCGAGTAGGTCACGACAAGCGGGGTAACCCACTTTTCAAACGGGACAAACAGGGTAACGAAATCCTAGTGCCCGATATCGAAGTCATCAAGCTGGGCGAGACGGCGGATGGCTCGCGTACAGCGAAAACGGAATCAAAGAAGAAAGTTCTGGATGACCAGACTCAGCTTGTGCCAGAAGTCTTCGCGAAGTGGCGCAAGGCGGAGGGAATTACATGGTAAACCCATTTGCCAAAATCTTGACACTACCATCTGAAGTGATCGAACTTCCAGATGAAGAATTACGCTGGTGTAGTGTCAGCCTCCAGGAAGTCATTCAGAGGGAATCGCGCCTTAAGGCAGCCGTGTTCGACATCGAAGGCCGTCACGCGAGAGAATTGCTTGAAGAATGCAAGTTCACGTTAACGTTTGTTACCGGCGATCAGGGATTAGCTACTAGGGCCTTCCATCTACCAAGATTCAAAAGAGTTTGGGTCGAACACTCCGAATATCCGATCTATCAGCCGGGCCAGATCAATGAAATCAATCCTAATCCTTCAGGTTACCTATCTTCAATCACGAAAACGAATATTGAAGAACTCCGAGTATCAAAAGGACAGGTTCTCATGACTTGCTCGGGGCGTTCCGGCAGCATAGGCCGCACGACGTATGTATCAGACACTTTACACGGCAGAATCTTTAGCCATGATCTAATTCGCATAGAGTGTTCCGAAGCGGATACCGCAGGTTATCTTTACGCGTTTCTCAGCACGAATACAGGCCGGGCGCTTGTCAAATCGAACGAATACGGGGCCATGATCCCGCACATCGAGCCCTCGCATCTTGAAACAGTTCCTGTGCCTAATCCACCGTCTATCCTCAAGAAGCTCATTCATGATCTTATTATACAATCCTATTCCTTGCGGGACGAATCGAACGCCATGCTCGAAGAGGCGGAACGACTTCTTTACGATTCGCTTAAACTGCCACCGCTTTCAAAATTGTTCCCGCAAGCCTTTGATCAGACTGTTGGCTTTCGCAATTTTTCGGTTAACATCTCTCAACTTTCGGGACGCCTCGACGCCTCCTTTCACGTCCCGATCATCGACGCCATTATGCATCGACTCAAGAAGGAAGCCGCCGAGATCACCACTATCGGTGATTCTCGAATTTCAGATCGGGTCTTCCTTCCAGGCCGATTCGCGAGAATCTATGTACAGGAAGGGCAAGGCGCTGTGTATTTTACTGGAAAGCACATGCTTGAATTGGACCCCGAAGCAAAGCGGCATTTGGCCTTTGCGAAACATGCTGAAAGGATCAGAAATCAACTTTCAATTGAGGAGAACATGTTGCTTATTTCATGCAGTGGTAACTTAGGTAAAGTTGTGCTTTGTCCAAGGCACTGGGATGGATGGGTGATGACGCATGATATAATACGTTTCGTCCCGACAAAGCGAGAGATGGCTGGCTTTCTCGTGGTATATCTCAATACTGATTATGGGCAAGAGTTAATCAAACGGAACTCCTATGGCGCTGTTGTGCCACACATCGACCATCACCACTTCAGTCAAGTACCCGTTCCGCTCCTGAAGGATTTGTCGGTACAGGCGGAGATCAGCCGCCTTGCGCTTGAGGCCAACGCGAAGCGAACCGAAGCTTACCACGCGGAGCAAAAGGCTATCCGCATCACGAACGAAGAAGTGATTAACGCAACTAAGCCATAAGATATTTCGCTGTCAAGATATGCCACTTTCTTCCCTGTGCTTATACCCCACACCGCCGGGGATAAACATCCGTAGAGACCGGTCGGCTTTTCGCGGGCTCGCGTTTGGCGACTTGACGCCAGACCGCAACTAGCTTTATCTTGTAGATGACTTTTTATAATGGAATTGACGGGAAGCGGGGTTTGCAAACTCCCTTCCCGTCCTTTGTTTTGGTCAAGGGCGGAAGGCCAGGCGCTTCTGCATCAAAATGACGGTCATCAGGTTCACCGGGAAATGCTGACGCTTGGCTTGGGTAGTCGGCGTTCGCCAACGCCTTGCCTTTTCCCCGCATTTACTTGACCCTTAGAGCACGTGCCGGCAAGCTTGAATAAGGCGGGAGGGAGCGCGGATTCGGCGAACCGCGCACGATGGGTCTCTCTCGCCTCTGGCATGTTCCCCGCCTGGACTTTCATATTTAAATCGAGCGTATTCCGGTTTGGAATCCGCATATAGGGATACATGCACCTATTGACGACAAGTCGTCATCAACCAAATACGCGCCCTTGTGGCGAGATAAACGGGAGTTTAGAGAATGAAAAAACTACTGATAATCGCGGCCTTACTATGCATAGCCATACCCGCAACCACGCAAAAGAAAGGCCCCGTGTTTACTCAAGAGTGGACACTAGAAGAAACCTGTATCGGTCTCACCGGCTCATGCATTCCACCTGTGGTACTTCGGTCAACAGAGGGCAACTAAAAAACCTTGATTAAACGGGTGTCAGGGTCGTAAACGTAGACCCTGGCACCATCACTACCGCCCACTATTTGACCTGATTTGTACCAGCCGTCTATAGTTGTACGCTTTGTTATTTCCATTTCCCTGAACCAATAAATAGTGGTTTTTCGATCTGGCGTTTGTACAGCTACAAACTCACCATTTCTAGAGTCTCCATAATAAACTATTCTTGTAAACCTTTCAAGGTGAGTGCCGAGGGGCACATCACGTTTCCATCTCCCTGGGTATTCTATCCAGGGAACCGGGATCTTTTTTGTGCCTTCAAACTTACGATTAGCAAAAATGAAAATAATTGGGTCGAGTGGTGTAACAAAGTTGACACCCTCGTCGGTTTCTACCGGCCAAAGTCCTTTATAGTCTGCGTCCATCGTCATGTTCAAAGGTTCAGGGTCAAACCATTCATCAGCCTTACTTGAAAATAACCTACCCCTACGACTCGACAAAGGTATTAACTGATTTTTACCGGGAGCCCAAGTATCAGACGATTTATAAAGCTGTCCTTTGATTTCCAGGAACCACCATGACAACGTTTCGAAGGATTGAACTGTCTTTTGAAAAGGGTCTGTAACGTCTAAACCATAAGCCCGATCCGCTGGTGCTATCCATGTCACAACGTAACCACCTGGAATAGGGTGCATTGCCCAAGTTTGCTTGTTATCTCTTTCGATCTTGTGAAGTAACTTTCCATGAGCGTTCCAGTGGTATGCTTCCCCTGTCGCTGTGTACATGAAATGCCCATATTTATTTGCGTTATACCTTACTATCTTTCCTTCTGGCTCCGGCGATAAATTTAATGTTTGGGCAATCATAAATAATATAAGCATTTATTGATCCTCATAAATAAAAACTCGTTCCTTTCTTTCACTGGGAAACCAGGGTAGGCCGTCCTTAAACATAGGTTCAAGGTAAACAGGAGTTTTGTTGATGAATATCCTTGGCCTGTTCTTCCACCAGTCAACTTTTGTTACAATGCCCCTAGAATTACTTTTTTGAAATGGGTCTTTCAGCACTACTTTGATATGATCACCCGGTTTTATTATTGCATTAGAGAAAGAAACCGACTCCTCGTCGAAGTTGACTTTTAACGCATCCCATTTATCAACCTGGATCACCGGTGAATTCCTCAACAGAACCGCAATCTGATCACGGCCAATCCCGCGCGGAGGGTTCCGGTACATCTCCCGGAGTGCTTCCCAATCCTGGGCGAGGGCGTATTGCTCCGCTTGGTAGCGCGGATCCGCTTCTATTTGATAATACCCAAACAGGCTCACGCTCAGTAAGGCAACCGTTGCCGCGTAGACGTGCCAACGTCGGCGACGGGGTTTTTCAAGGCGCTTTTCGAGCAGCCGAAGCAGCTGGTAAGGAAGCAGCCGTTTGCCTGGGTCTTTGCGGGTTGCCTTGCGCCAAAACCACCACTCGGTTAGTTCCACGTAGGCGAATCGAGGCCCCTGGTAAGCGAGGGTGTACAGAATCGCACAGAGATAAAAGGAAACCCATCGGGTTATCTTGTCTTTGCCTCTACGCGGCCGGAACCGGTATAACCATCCCTCTATGGCGGTTTCTCTCAGGCGACCCATACACAGCAGGCATCTGCCCAACATACCAAGCATCCAAACATCAGTCCACGGGCCGGGTGGTGAGTCTCCATGGTAGAAACCATTTGCCCCCGCACTACCGCCTATGGATACATCGATCAGGACGCCGCGAACGGCGCCGTGTTCATCTCGCGTTGCAATGGCGTTGCCCCCGTGTAAGTCACCATGCCAGGACAGGGCAACCAGGCCCTTGCACCAATCCCTTATCAGGTGCACCGTCTCTTGCTCTGGGAATGGGGAATCTTCAAACAGAGTATCGGCCGGAACGCCGTCTACCTTTTCCATGAAGACATGATGCTCTGTGTCGAACAGCAAGCGCACGACGTTGGGATGTTGTAACCATGCAGTTTTCCCCCACTGCAAGAGACCGGCTGATTTTCGTTTCATGACAATCGTCCGGGAAAGCCCGTGATCCCATAGCAGGTAGACGCCGGGGCTCAACCTCTCGCGGATCTCATACCCTGGCGGTATCATGTTCTTTTCGAGATCCTGTAAAGCCTTTTCGGTGATCTTCCGGCCTACATGGCCAATCAAAGCAGTAAGCTTCTCTACATCGGTTAAGTCCCTGTTTCCCTCTATTGCTGCAAAAGGGCTTTGCGCAAGCCCTTGTTCTTCTGCCTGCTCCCATGCTTGCTCTATCGTCGCCGGGAAGCACTCAGGGCAAAGCTCTAGATAGCATTGATACAGGGCCTTGAATGCGCCGATATCCTTGCCGTCTTCCGGATCGAGATTGATACGCCAGCCAACCCCGCCGGTACCAAGCCAGTCCCGTTTAAGGATGCTTTCACGGGGCCAGAACTTTCCCTTGTGAGTCTGGGTCCATTTACAAAGGCTATGAAGGATCTCCAGACGTTCAAAGAGCGGCTTGCTGCACGCCTCATCCCACGCCAAAACAAACTCGCAAACATCCGGGTAATGCTCCATCGGTACGGTTTTGAGTCCATGAGTGCGGCGATTCAGCCGGAATAAGTTACCGATCCGCCTGAACTCGGCGTCATAACTTGCGTCGCCGTCTACTTTGGCAACGTTTTTGTATAATGCACTGACAGCCACTTTAACCGGTTTAAGAAAACGGCGCAAGCAACTGGAAAGCATCACTTGATCCCCGCATCAGGGATGCGCAGAAAACAACAACGCGCGAGATTTGAGCAAGCACGGCTTAACAAAGCGGGAGAAAGCATCAAGAGGCAAAGCATAGAAATCAATCCCAGTAAATAAGGCAGAGGATGTGCCCAAAGTCAAGAGACAACGATTTTAGCATGATGCGATACACGATGCAAAGCGTGAAACTTGTCGCGCCACGAACACCACGCTCCCGAGCACCAGAGCCATTCGGGGACACCCCGCAACGTCCCGGACACCGGAGCCGGGACACCGGAGCCGGACACTGCACCCACAACACCAGAGCCGGAACACCGGAATGGAGGGGGAAGTCTCCCCCTGGCTCCAAAGCAAGCTTTTCCGCCACCCCCTCTGCGGGGACACCCCGCAACGCCCCGGACACCAGAGCCGAAACACCGGAGCCAGACACCGGAGCCTGAACACCGGAGCCATCCCATTTAGGTGGTGGTCGGTATGGCCAGATCATAGATAAGGGTTGGCACCGAGGTAGAGGATGAACAGCGGGGAGCATCCTTTCTGTTTGTGCTCCAGCCGCACGGGCTGCGAGAAACTGCGTTTCTCTTTTTTACTGGAACTGCCTGGGCCATGATTAAAACCAACCGGCTTATTCGATCAGCCATAAGCCCCCGCTTCATAGCCATAAAGAATCAAGAGAATAACCGTAAACACAACAATTTAAATAATATAGTGTTCCACGTGGAACAATTTTTGCGTATAATTTAGTGAAACTTTTCCTTGTGAATTCCGTATAATATGGTATAATACCTTAAGTCAAAGGGGACTACAGATGAGCATCAAAACGGAAGAGCACAAAGCCCTAAAGCCGGTAACCATCAAAGTTGATCCCAAGCTGAACGCTGAGATCACACATGCCTTGGCCGACGCGGACACGCTCGGCCTTGCTAAGTTTGCCGGTTTGGCTGAGTTCTACCGTCAAGCATGGCAAGCCTATATCGACGGCATGCCGCTTACCCGCCCGGAAAAGCGCCGCCGCACGGCGCGTCTTCATGTTCGTATGACCCACGCTCAAGTTGACCACTGGAACACCCTGCCACCCCGCAAGCGTTCGCAAGTCATTGAGCGTGCCGCGAGAACCTACCTTAAAACCCGTGTCGTGCGCCGGATCGACTACGCGAAGACCAAAAGCGTCCGCGCTGAGGTGGTGTGACGTGAAAAACTTTTTTCTTTCGCTTACGTACACGGATTTAAGTCATGATAAGAGAGCTGCTTATCTAATTTTTCTCACTCTTTTTCAGGTGCGCGCATGGGTCGCGCATCGCGAACACGCAGCGTCTAATAAGCTCGAATTAAGAGACTTATGGTTTAGGAATCACAAACCCGAGAACGGAACCACCCGAACGGGTCGCAACCGGTCCTGTTCCCGGGATTGGAGCCACCTTCGCGACTGCCGGGTAGTCCCACTCCCGGGCAAAGGACGCTCTTGGATCGATCCAAGGGTCATTTTTCGAGAAAAAGTGATGAAATCCGGCCGGTTCTTGGATAAAACAATCAAAAAGGGTGTTTTTCTGCTAAAAGTAACGGGTCCATCCAAATGAACGGATTTATCGTGAGCAAACCTGAAGACCGGCGGAACCATATCTCACCCGACATCCTGAAGTCCGGGACCAGCGCCAGGTGCGGTTTTTTTCCGTTGCCCGGTTGCACTGGTTCCGGTTCTTACTTTGCCAATCAATGACGAGCAGGCACGGCACCGGGTATAAGCACGCGCAACGAGCATGTACGGTCAACAAAATTCAAGGTGGGCCTCAGGAACTGATCGACCGTTACATGGGGAGTATTTCTCATCTCAAGCCGGGAACCCAAACCAATCGCTTAAGTGTCATCCGGCAATTTTGCCTTTACCTTTGCCAATACCAGCCCAAAAGCTATGTGCCCGAAAGAAGAGGGCGGCTGGCAACTCCACCAGTTTTTCAGCCCTATATATTAACCTTGAAAGAGGTCCGGTTATTGCTCGATCAAGCTCGCAAGCTTGGGTCGCCTACTTCGCCGCGATGGTCAAGTCTAGCAACGCTTTTCGGCCTTCTCTTTGCCTCGGGTTTACGGATAGGAGAGGCCCTTGCCTTCCCGAGAAGAACAAAATATTTTTCGCTCAACCGGCTTTTTATGCACTTTAAGGTGTCGTCCGATTGTTTTATGCGCCGGCTTACCTTGATTTTTCGGGCGAGGATTGACTCGGTGTCGGATACTTAGGTGACAACCTGCAAATTCCCTCGATTCTGACGACACCCGATCCAAGCCGACCCAAGCCTTTGATTGACTTCCCCGGGAACCAGTGAAATAATCGCTAGCTTAAAATTGCATGGGGAGTAGGTTCCATGGCCCAAAAAGACAGTGCACAACAAACCGGTAACCTGATGAAGGACCTCACCGCGCTCTGCAAGAACCGCGGTTTCGTTTTCCAAAGCAGCGAAATTTACGGCGGCTTGAAGAGCGCTTATGACTACGGTCCCCTGGGCGCCGAATTGAAGCGCAACATTATGAATGAATGGTGGCGCGCCATGGTCACCGAGCGCGAGGATGTAGTGGGCCTGGACGCCTCGATCATGATGCATCCCAAGGTCTGGGAAGCATCCGGTCACCTGGCCGGTTTCTCCGACCCCCTGGTGGATTGCCTGATCTCCAAAGAACGCTTCCGGGCGGACAAGGCGCCCACGCCCGGCCCCGGCGACGCCCTGCCGCTGACCTGCGCCGACAAAGGCCAGGCAAAGACCTATCAACAATTGATTCAGGAACGGTTCGAGATCACCCTGGGACGAGAGGGCAAAACCCTGCACGGCCTGAAGGTGATCGACGAGAAAAGCTTCGGCTTCTTTCCCAAGGGCGAATCCGAACCCGCCGCCTCCTTCCCCTATGCGGGTTACGTCTCCCCCACCGTGGGCTGCCCCTTCCTCAGCGACGAGCGCAAATTCAACCTGATGTTCCGCACCAATATGGGCGCCGTGGACCCCATCGGCGATTTTGTCAGCGCGATCCACGGCAAAGACCTGGATAAGGCCGAGATGACCAGACTGGTTGAGGAAATGGTCAAGGAAAGCGCCGTCTACCTGCGCCCCGAGACCGCGCAGGCCATGTTCGTGCAGTTCCTCAACATCCAACGCAGCATGTCCATGAAAGTGCCCTTCGGCATTGCCCAGATGGGTAAATCCTTCCGCAACGAAATCACCGTGGAGCACTTCATCTTCCGTTCCTGCGAGTTCGAGCAGATGGAAATGGAATTCTTCGTGGAGCCCGGTACCCAACGCGAATGGCTGGACTATTGGAAGGACGAGCGCCTGAACTGGTACAGGCGTTTCGTCAACAGTCCCGAAAAGCTGCGCCTGCGGCAACACGAGCCCTGCGAGTTGGCTCACTACGCCGATAACTGCTACGACGTGGAATACGAATACCCCTGGGGCTGGGACGAACTGGAGGGCGTGGCCAGCCGCACGGATTACGACCTGAGGAAACACGCCGAGTACTCGGGTCAATCGCTGACCTACCTGGACCCCAACAAGCCCGACCCGGAAAAGGGCAAGCCGCCCTGGAAATACACGCCCTACGTCATCGAACCGGCGGCCGGCGCCACCCGTACGGTGCTCATGATCCTGTTGGACGCCTACCGCTACGAGGAAAAACCCCGCGAGAGCGCCAAGGGCGGTATCGAAAAGCGCCGTTACCTGAAGCTGCACCCGCGCCTGGCCCCTTTCAAGGTCGCCGTGCTGCCGCTGGTCAAGAAGGAAGGCATGCCGGAAAAAGCCAGGGAACTGGTGAAGCAGTTCCAAAAGGACGGCATCAATGCACGATACGACGAGCAACACGCCATCGGCAAACGCTACGCCCGCCACGACGAGATCGGCACCCCCTACTGCCTGACGGTAGACGGCCAAACCCTGGAGGACGGCACGGTCACCATCCGCGACCGAGACACCACGGACCAGGAACGAATCGATTTCGACAAGGCGCTGGACATAGTCAAACGCCGCCTGGCCGAATAAAACCCCCTGGGCGCGCACGCATCCTGCGTGCATCCCAACCGAGATTCGCGCCACGCGAAGCGAGGTAAAAACCCTGGGCGCGCACGCTTCCAGCGTGCCTCCCAACCGAGATTCGCGCCACGCGAAGCGAGGTGGATCAATCCTTCGAGTTTCAGAAATCTCTTTAAGAGCAAACCCACTACAAGGAGCAAAGAAGTCAACCAGCAAAACCCCGGCGATATCGAGGTACTCTACCTGGACAATCACCTGATGGTCATCCACAAACCGGCGGGCCTGCTGTCCCAATCGGACGAAACAGGCGACCCGGACATTCTGACCTGGGGAAAGGCATATCTGGCCCGAAAATTCAACAAACCCGGCAATGTCTTCCTGGGCCTGATGCACCGCCTGGACCGTCCCGTATCCGGCGCCATGGTGTTAGCGCGAACCTCCAAGGCAGCCGCGCGACTGACCGCTCAGTTCAAGAATCGCACGGTAGAAAAACGCTACCTGGCCGTGGTCGAGGGCAGCTTGAAAGGCTCGGGCAATTTCCAGGATCACCTGCTGAAGGACGGGCGCAAGGTAAGAGTCGTCCCGGCAAGCCACCCCAAGGGCAAAGAGGCCCGACTCTCCTGGAGGTCCCTTGCTTGTGACGGGAAAACCACGCTGGTAGAAGTAGAACTGCATACCGGTCGGCCGCACCAGATCCGCATCCAATTCGCCTCCCGAGGCCACACACTGGTCGGCGACCTGCGCTACGATGCACAAACCACCTTCGACGGCAAAAACCTGGCCTTGCACAGCTACCTGCTGGGCATCGAACATCCCACCAAAAAGGAACCCATGAAATGGCTGGTCAGCCCGCCGGAAACATGGAAGGGTTTTCACGATAAGGCTTTGGATGATTTGTTTGGGTTGTTTTAGCGATAAAGGATCGGTAATATGATTTCATTCCTTTTGTTCTATGTGTGCTCCATGGAATCGCCTTTCATTCCACAAACGGATATCTATGTAAGCCTGGCCGGTTTCCACTTCGCCGTTGCAGCTGACCAGACGAGCTTCATTCTGGACAGGCAGGAAAAGAGAATCCTCCGCTTCGACGCCGACGGCAAGCCCTTACCGGCCATCGGTGGAGAAGGAAGCGGGCCCGGCGAATTCCTTTCAGTCGACCAACTGGACTTGACCGACGAGGGCTTGTTTGTCAGTGATGTAATGCGTCGAAAGATCTCCCAATTCACCTTGGGCGGTAAATTCCTTGACAGAGTGTCCGCGCCGTTCTCTTGTTTCAATTTAATAACCCCGGCACGGCGGGTGGATAACGGTTGGATCTTTGTCACTCGTAAAAGCAAGGCTTTAGTCCAGGCGAATCACGACTTTTCCGAAATGAGCCTTATCGCCGGTGAAGCCGATTTGGAAAACCTGGATCCAAGAAGAGGTCTCGATTACCTCCGAAAATCACGGGAAGAGAAATTCAACCCAACCTATCCGCGTATCCTTTTTGCCCGCTCAGCGGAGGGCCTGATTGTTTATTCTCAGCCCTGGAAGGGTTTCCGCATTGTAGTTTATGACCCTAAGACGCGACAGCAAATCAGGGTTATCGAGCGACCGTTTGAACCGGTACCGGTACCTCGGGCTTGGGCAGAAGCAGCATTTGAAAAACGGCATGAATCTTTGAAGAAACGCTATCCTAATGCTACATTAACCCTGGACATGCCCGCTCATTTCCCCGCTATCATGAACCTATCTATCGATTATGCAGACCGCCTGGCCATCCGAACGGCACGGCAATTCCTGGGGAAAGGTATTTCGTCTGATTTATACGATCTGTATGGAAATCCACTGGGGAAGGCGTCAGCGCCGGTCATAGAAAACCGTGTATTGGGTTGTCGGGAGAACTGGTGTTACATCGCCGGCCGCAACGACGATGAACTACAGGTTTGGCGCGTCCGAAAGAACGGCGTGGAAGCTTTTCTTAAAGCGGTGCCATAACTGCCGTCTTACCCAAAGACTCTTGAAAAGTACCCTTACAGCCACGTCGGTGATATCGATGACTTTTTCTTTCGAGGAAGAGTTCGGATGGAGGCAACGATCTTATCAAAGCCGTCCGGATCATAGAGATTGGCCCAATGGAGGTGTTCAAACTTATATGGTCCTTTACAGTCGTCGATTTTAACCAGCAAGAGAAAAATGCGGTTCTCGGGCGTCTCTTCCATAATGCTGAGTGCTAGCTTGAGCTCCTTTTGAACAAACCCCTCCTTTTCCACCGAGGCGCGAGAGAGGAAGACGAGAGACGCTTTGAGGGCTTTGGGGATCTCGACTCGCAGTTTTGGCCGATCAACAGGTTTATACTATCTATTCAAGTACGGATATTCAGCATTTCAAGTTTATTACGAACTTGGAGGACGACGGCTTTGTCTTCATGGACCTTTTCTTGCGATTACTCATGAAAAACTAATTGGTGCTGAGAGTAATTTCCTTTATACTGTGATTTGACCACCTCAAAAGAACAATGTCTCAAGCCTCTTTATCAAGGATGAGAGTATATCTCCGACGCAAGCCTCTAGTTACAGGGCTTCAGTGATCGACGAGCTTTTTTCAAAGAACAACTTTGCAAAGCGAGGAACCAATGTCACCACAGTACACTCACCAGCAACAAGTTTTCTGCCTGAATTTTCTCTCCAATATCGCATCAAACCATAAAGCTTCGCAAACAGAACTGCAAGCATATGCAACTTGCGCCGTCAACGCCGTGCTTAGCGATTCCGGTATCCAAAACCTGATCGGAGAATGGAAGGTCGTCTGGGGTCCCGTCGTTTATCAAGCCCCCCTTTCCAATGTATCCGACAACGCTATGTTTGTGGCGCGTAGCGAAGCAACCGGCGAATACGTCGTGGCAATTTCCGGGACCAACCCAATTTCGTGGTTTGGTTGGCTTATTGAAGACTTCAAGTTGCGGCCACCGCAGGAATGGCCTTTTGCCTTTCCGCTTGATCCGTCCATTAAAATCAGCTTCGGCACATCGGTGGGCATTCAGATCCTCCAGCACCAGATGGCTGACAAGGGCCACACGTTCACCGACTTTATGACGGCAACATTTGGGAATGAGACGAAACCTCGAAAGGTTACGTTCTCGGGTCACTCGTTAGGCGGCGCCTTATCTCCCACGCTTGCTCTGGCCTACCGCGATCAGCAGGGTCAGGAAGGTAGTTGGGACCCCAAGGGGTTGGCCGAAGTGCACACCTTGTTCACCGCGGGACCGACGCCAGGCAACAACGCTTTCGCTAAGCGCTTTAACACCCGGATGAACGGCAAAGCCAACCGGATCTGGAACAGCATCGACATCGTCCCTCACGCCTGGCAGGTCAACCAACTTCAACAAACTCCCTACTTCTACGAGCCTCACATCGAACCCAATCCCATGATTCACGGTGTGGTGAACCTCGCTATCGCCAACAGTCAGCGTGCAGGCGAGGATGGTTGCGTAATGACCCAACTGCTCCCCGACGTGAAACCGTTCAAGGGCGAATTCAATCCAGATCTTCCCAGTATTCAACAAATTCTTCTGCTTGAAGCGGTCAACCACCTGATCGACCATCTCGGCAAGAAGTGGGGTTGGTCGGAAGCCGAGATCAAACTCGCCAAGATGATCGCGGATCGAATCATCAAGGGCGGTCGGACCCAGAATGTCGAAGAGCGGGTGACAGCCGTCGGGCACGAACTAGTCGCAGAGAGCAATCTCTCTCTGGAGGACTTGGAGAATTTCCTCAAGAACCTGGCGGGATTGCTCAACTACTTGATGCAAGCAGGTTACCAGCACGTTGGAGCCTACATCGAGCACATCGGCGTCACCGAATATTACAAACTTTCCCAAACCGTGGCCGCCCAATGCTGCCCATCGCCCTCCTAGACCGAGGAATAAGCGCGTTTCAAAGCGTGAGCTCCTGAACACCGCAACCAGCCGTCGTCGTCAAGGCGAACCGGCGGCTGGTCTTGCCGACTTTCATCCTTCCCACCGGATTTACTACCGAACGAATCGACGACTGGTCTTTGCCAGTTTTAAAAATCTCTTACATTGCATCTGATTATTAGCATCCGCGACCATCGGGATTCTGACGGTCTTCCTGATGGTGGGAGAAGCTCAAGGGAGAAGCTCAAGGACTGGGTGTTAAGAGCTTGTTTTGCTTGACTTGCAGCCCATGCCCGGTTTGACCGGCGATTGATAGACCCCTGACTGAGGGGAAACTGGCGTGCCGGCCACGGCTTGGGACGGATTTGGGGCCGGTTGCCGTGGTTTTGGCGGGGGAGAAGCTCAAGGACCGGGTGCTATCACCGAAGCAGACGAGGCATTCCACCACGAGAGGGTCAAACAAGCAGGAGCACAAAACCTGGTGCAGCTTAAGTTCTCGGGCTAAAGCCGGAAGAAAGGGTAACGGTTTTCGATATTGGTACAGGAGAACGCAAAGAACACCAAGATTCTTCAGAGCCGCGGCCTTGCACCCGATAAATCCTCTGGCGAACCCGGACGATAATTGCTAAACTGCCGACAGGGCAGGTATCCCAAGTCTTTTATCTACTGAGCGGTTATGAGAATCAGCCAGTTGGCTTTAGCTAAAGTAGGTCCCTTCAAAAGCAACCTCGTCGCGTTCCCCGAGCGGGTGGATTCCGAGAAGGCTGAGCTCCACATTTTTACCGGGCCTAATGGTTGTGGTAAGTCGACACTGCTTTATGCTTTGGCCGCTCTTTTGGGAGATATGGATGCCGTGAGAAATCGATTCTGGCAGGATGTTAACCGGTCATCCTTTCAGGAAGATGCATATCTTCGCGGCAATTTTGCAGAAGCCGATACGGATTGGGTGAATATCGAACCAAAGGATTTAGATCCTTCGATTATTGTCCATGGGCCAACTGGTAGCGTCAATATCTATAGGCCAACTAGAGAAGTTACAGCCCGCGTAATTCAACCTGGCACCAATAAGAGCGTTACCTTTGCAGGCTTCGCCTATTCCGGCGGACGCGGCCTGACCAGTCACCAACTGAAAGCCATCAGCGAATTGGAAAGTGATCCCCTGGCCGGTGCACTCTCCTTCAAAAATGTAGAGCGCTCTGATGACTTGATCCAATGGATAGCCACCACCAAGGCAAAAGCCGCGCTGGAAACAGTCGGTGATAATCCCGATGCGGCGGCCCATTTCACCGATGCTCTGGAACGCCTCGATCGGGCGCTTTCCGATATCATCGGCTCGCCCGTTCGCTTTGTCTTGCAAACCAGGCCGCTTCATCTACGCATTGAATTGGAGGGCAAGCTGTTGGAGTTGAATGTGCTACCCGATGGGTTGAAATCCATCATCAGTTGGTTGGGCGATCTGCTGATGCGGCTCGATCGTCTGGACTGGGCCAATGACCTCGATGTACTCAGCCAGAACTTCATGTTGTTGCTGGATGAGATCGATATCCATCTGCACCCCAGTTGGCAACGCAAGGTGTTACCCGTGGTGCGCAGGCTTTTTCCCAATGCCCAGATCTTCTGCTCCACGCATTCTCCCTTTGTTGTCAACTCAATCGACAATGCCTGGGTGTATGCCATCGATTTAGAAAACGGACTGGCGAAAACCAGGAAAGCCGTTTTATCCCAGGAAGCTCGCAGTTATGCCAAAGTGTTGTCCGAAATCTTCGGCGTAAAACAGCGCTTCGGCCCCGAGGTGGAAAAACGCATCGACGCCTTTTACGATTTGCGCACCAGGTTATTGGGCGGCGAGATAGACGCCCTGGATGCCTTCGTGGCTCTGGGCAAGGAACTGGCAGAAACCACGCTTGAAGTACGCAATATCGTAATCCCTGAAATCCGGCAAATCGAGAAGGCGCTGAGAAGGGAAACCGGCCTATGATGCCCATTCAGCGGGAAGCCGAGCCGGAGATTTCAGCGGAAATGTCGGCAGTCTGGACGCGGCGCTATTTAGACAGGTTGAATTCCTATGAAGCAAAGCTAACCAGTTGGTCCGCGGAGAAGCAGGGTAAACGACCCAAGAAACCAAAATTCTCCTGGCCGCGACATAAGTCCAAGCCACTGAACCAACATCTGATGCCGGTTCTGTTGTTCATGACCCGGAACCATTGCTCCTATTGCGACGGCTTTCCCATGGGTGTCATGACCACACGCACCATCGATCATTTCAAACCCAAGGAAGCCTTTCCGGAAGAGGCCTATTCCTGGTCCAACCTGTTTGCCTGTTGTAACGCTTGTCAGGATGCCAAGGGAACGCAAACCAGCCCGAGTCTACTCAAGCCGGATGATGTGGACTATGCCTTTTCCCGCTACTTCCTCTTCAACTATCGCACGGGCGAGATCGAAATCAATCCCTTTGCCACACAGGGGGAACAGACTCGCGCCAGGATCACATTGGACATTCTTGACTTGAACAATGCAGGCGTAGACCTGCCGGGTGCGCGGCAAAGGGCCTATGAAAACCACGACCCTGACCGGCCCCGGCCTATTGAAGAACGGCCATACCGGTTTATGTTTTCACTGGAAACCGGGTAATCGGCAAAACCCATGAAGAACTGATCGGAGACACGAGCCGTGTGATTTCATCTCGCGGCGAAATGGACGGCTTGCAGCCGGCGGGAAGCGGGCTTGTCGCACCGTAGCTTGCGAAAACGGACGCTCCCGGGAATACCTCATAGTTCGGCCTTGCTTCGCTGACCACGGGTCAAAACACCAGGGTAATCCCCAGGTTCAACCTTCTCGGGTCCTGAGGCGTATCCGGGAATGTGTCGTTGCCGCCGAACGATACGTTGGTGTGATCATTATCCAGCAGGTTGTCTATCTTTAACCAGGTGCTCAGGTCCAAATGACCCTGCCGAAAGAGTGATTTGTAACGGACAAATAGATCAGCCAGGAAGAAGGGATCGTTGCTCTCCGGGGTCCTGCTCTCCGGGGTCCTGCTCCCCGAGGGGTCGTCGTCTGTGAAGCAGAAATCGTTGCTCTCCTGGGTGTCGTCGTCTTCGGTGAGGGTGGAATGATAGGTCCTGCCGCGATGGATCAGGCCGATGGATGCTTCCAGTTTTTCGTAGCGCGCCTCCGCGCCCGCCTTCCAGGTGTTCTCGGCCATATAAGGCAGCGTCTTGCCGTTCAGGTCACCCGTGACATGGGTCCAGGCCAACCGCGTATGCAAGCGTACCTCACCGACATCGAAAAGGCCGGTCAACCAGATGGAGCCGCCCTTGCTGTTCAACGCGCCCGTGTTTTTGGGGGTTTGCAGTATATCGATCGGGACGTCCAGGAAAGAGAGCTCTTCTTTTTGTGCATCGCTCAAGTCTCCTTCGGGCCGCCGGCAGACCACATTCTCTACCTTATCGGTGACCTTGGTGTCGAAATAGTCCGCTGAAATCCCCAGTTGATCGTTGAGGAAATAACTGACGGCAAACTCCCATGAGCTGAGTTCCTCGGGCGCAAGCATGGGATTGGGCTTGTTCCAGAAGGTCATCCTCAAGCCCACGATTTCTTCTTGAACCTCTGTTTCAACCCCTTCGGCGTTTGCGCCGACAATGGTGCCGAACTGTTGGTAGGTCACGAAGGGAGAGGGCGCCTGAAACGAGCGGCCGTACATCAGTTTGACGGTCATGCGTTCCAAAGGTGTCACTACCAGGGCCGTTCTGGGATTGAAGGCCGACCCGTAGCGAGAGTTCTCGTCATAGCGCGCGCCCGCGGTCAGGTTGCCCCAACGACCCAGGTCTTGTTGCAACTGCAGGTAGGCGCCCAGGTTGTTATAACGAAGATTGTAAAAGCGGTGCTCCAGCCTTAGATCGTTGCCGTCCCTGTCCTTAATGTCCGTACCCAAATAGAAGTGGGCCTGACCCTCTCCGGGTTGACCCGAGGTAAACGGCGCGGCCAGGTCCCCGGTTTTGGGAAGCGCGGTAACGTTTTCGTAACTGACGCCCATGATCAGACTGGAACCGGTTCGGATATTCCACTGGAAGCGTTCCTCCAGTTTGAACGTCTGGTTGCGACCGTATTTGAAGCCCTGTTCATAGCTGGTAAACAGGTTGACAAAACTGGAATTGGGTCGCGTTTCATAGGTGCCCTGCCACATGCTGGAAAGCAAGCCCCAGTTTTTGCCCGAGATTTGATGCTTGGCGTAAATGGTTTGCAGTCGGTTTTCGAAGATCGAGTCCTCGGTGTAAAGCGCAAACTCCGGCTGAGCATGGACCGAAGTACTGTGGGCCTCGGTGGTCAGTGCATAGCCCGCTTCAAAATCACCGCTGCTTATATTGATATGCGTGAAGCTGGAATCGGTGGGCGACGCGTAGGGCTTGCGCAATTCCTCGGGAACAAAAATCAGGTCGGTTTCATCGTCGGGTGAGCCCCGCATCACGCCCTCGGGCAGATAACGTTCATGGTACCAACTGTAACGGTCCGGGAATTCCTCGGCAAAGTTGGGTTCGTCCGATTCGTAGTAACGACCGGTCACGTGGATTTCCATGGGTCCTAACTGGTGACGCGCATTCAGGCCGATGTCTTGGGTCCCGAAATCACCGAAACCGACATCGATCATATTACCCATGCCTTCCTGACCGTGTGGCGTGATGATATTGACGATCCCACCGAAGGCATCGGCGCCGTACAGCGCGGACGCCGGGCCCAGGATGACCTCGACGCGTTCCACTCCGAGCAATGGATAGTTCTGGTCGATCACATGCGGAGTGCCGGTGGGCGAATTGAAGCGGAAACCGTTCAGCAGGATGATGAACTTCTCATTACCGGAAACGCCGCGAAAGGTGTAATAGTCGCGGAATTCGGCCACGGATTTTCGCTGGATCTCGATTTCGGGGATATCCTCCAGAAGCTCCGACAGATTGCGGTAACCCCGGGCCCCGATGGTCTCCTTGTCCACAACATGAATGGTGGCGGGCGCCTGGGCCGCATTTTCCTCGACCATGGATACCGAAATTACCTTGGCCTGATTACGCAGGGCATAGAGATTGGCTCGATTGGCAAACGCCTGTTTGATTTCGCGCACCCATTCCCGGAATATGGGTTTGTCCTCGGCCCGGCTGGTAAAATCCGGGAACTGGGCCATCAGCGTTTCCAGGTAATTGCGCGCACCCTGCAAGTTGTCCATGGCAAGGGTCGCACGGGCTAACAAGGCAAGCGCGGCGCGCTTTTGATCGTCGTTGAACTTGTCGGGATAACAGGCGTCTTCGAGCAACGTGGGCGCTACCTTCTCGAAACGCCCCATTTCGTAATGCTTTTCAGCCTCGCGAAGATGGTCCGCGCAGATATCTTCCTGGCCGACAGCTAAACTGGTATAAAGTAGTACCGAAAGATAAAAACAGGTTGACTTAAGCATGTATTCCTCTTGGATGATGCAGTGGAATGTTGTTAAAATAAAAAAGTTAACCCTGTAGCCTCCAATTATCGTACACTTGGTTTTCTATTGTAAGAGGAAACTAGCAGATACAGCCAAAAAACCTAATCCGATATCCAAGCGGGAGACGTATGTCAGCGCCCAATAAAATATTTATCAGTTATGCGCACATCGACAACGAGGTTCTGGGATCAGGACAGGAGGGTTGGATCTCCGCTTTTCACAAAGCGCTGGAGGTGCGGATGGCCCAGTTGATGGGTGTGCGTCCCAACATCTGGCGCGACCCGAAATTACAAGGCAACGACTATTTCGGAGACGAAATCATCGATCAGTTCGACGATGTTGCCGCCTTTCTTTGTATCTTGTCGCCGCGCTATATGACTTCCGAGTGGTGCCTCCGCGAGCTACAAACCTTTTATAACAGCGCCCAAAAGCACGGCGGCTTGCGCATCGGCAACAAGGGCCGCATCTTCAAGATTATCAAGACCCGCGTGCCTTTCGAAAAGCACCCCGACGAGATCAAGGATCTCCTGGGCTACGAGTTCTACAAAATAGACGCCGAGACAGGCAGGGCTCGGGAGCTGTCCCAAATAGCCGGACCCGAACTGGAACGATTCTACTGGTCCAAACTGGACGACGTGGCTTATGATCTGGCGGCCCTGGTGGAAGAAGCCCAAACAAAACTGGGCAAAAAGGAAAAGGAGCCGGATCACCCGAGTGTCATGGGCACCATCCCGGAGTCGACCAAGGTCGTCTACCTTGCTTCCACCAGTTACGACCTGCGCGAGGAGCGCGATGCGGTGCGTCGCGATTTATTACAACACGGCGTAGCGGTTCTGCCGGAACAACCGCCCCCGCTGATCATCGATGAGTTGACGGAAAAGGTGACGGTCGACTTGGAACGGGCGCAACTGTCGGTGCACATGTTGGGCCGCAACTACGGCGTCATTCCGGAGGGCGCCACGCGTTCGATCGTGGTGTTGGAAAACGAGTTGGCCCTGGAACGAGAACAAACGGACGGTTTTGCCCACGTGGTTTGGGTTCCGCCCGACCTGGAAGTGGAGGACGAGCGCCAGCGCTCCTTCCGACGCTTTCTGGAAACCGACGCCCGGGTTCAATCGCGCCTGGACCTGCTGCAAACCTCGCTCGAAGATTTCAAGGAAGTCATCCACCAGAAGCTCAAACCCAAGAAGGAAGAAGAAACCACGCTGGAAAGCTCCGACGACGTGGCCATGATCTACCTGGTTCACGACATCTGCGACCAGGAGGCCGTGGAAGCCGTGGACGACTATCTCTTCAACCAGGGCTACGAGGTGGTGTTGCCGGTCTTCGAGGGCGAGGAAGAAGAGATCAGGCTGGACCACCAGGAAAACCTGAAGACCTGTGACGGCGTGCTCATCTACTTCGGTCAGGCAGGGGAACTGTGGTTGCGGGCCAAACTGCGCGAGTTGCAGAAGATCGCGGGCTACGGTCGCACCGAACCCTTGCGTGCGCGCGGCATCCTGGTGGGCGGCCCGCACGATCGCAAGAAGGACCGCATCCGCAGCCGTGAGGCCGTGGTCGCAAAATGTATGGACGGCTTCGATCCGTCCCAATTGAAAGCTTTCCTGGACCAGTTGAAGGAGGGATCGTGAGCGCCCCAATGCAGAATCCCTTTCCCGGACTCCGTAGCTTCGAGCCCAACGAGGAGCACCTCTTCTTCGGCCGCGAGCGTCAAATCGACGAATTACTGAAACGCTTGCGTCAAAAACGGTTCCTGGCCGTGGTCGGTTCGTCGGGCAGCGGTAAGTCCTCGCTGGTGCGCAGCGGCATGATTCCGGCCTTGCACGGCGGTTACATGGCCGGCGCCGGCTCCTTCTGGCGCATTGCCCTGATGCGTCCGGGCGAGGACCCCATCGGCAATCTGGCCCATGCCTTGTCCAACCCCATGACCATCGAGGAAGACGACGACCTGTTCGGCCCGGATGAGGATGAAGAAGACGAGACCGCAACCGACGAGGAGACCTCGCGCATCAACCTGGCCATGATGACCTCCACCCTGCAACGCGGCTCGCGGGGCTTGGTGGAAACAACCGCCTACCTGGACCTGGAACAGGACGAGAACCTGCTGATCATCGTCGATCAGTTCGAAGAGTTGTTCCGCTTCAAAAGAGAAAGCGCCCGCACCGGTTCGGGAGACCAGGCCGCGGCATTCGTCAAGCTGCTGCTCAACGCAACCGGCCAGAGTGAACTGCCGATCTACGTGACCCTGACCATGCGGAGCGACTTCCTGGAGAACTGTACGGAATTCTACGGCCTGCCGGAAGCCATCAACCAGGGCCAATACCTGGTGCCGCGCATGACCCGCGACCAGCGCCGCGCGGCCATCACCGGACCCATTGCCGTCAGCGGCGCCGAAATCTCGCCGCGCCTGCTCTCCCGCCTGCTCAACGACGTGGGCGACAACCCCGACCAACTGCCCATTCTCCAGCACGCGCTCATGCGAACCTGGGGTTATTGGCACCAGGACCACGGCGACAATGAGCCCATCGACCTCAGGCACTATGAGGCGATGGGCACCATGACCGAAGCGCTGTCCATCCACGCCGAGGAAGCGTTCCAGGAACAGCGAACCCCCACCAACAAGAAATGCGCTGAGAAGGTGTTCAAGGCGCTCACCGAAAAAGGTCTTGACGGACGCGGCATTCGCCGGCCCACCACCTTGGGCAATGTCTGCGCGGTAACGGAACTGCACGAGGGCGCCGTCATGCTGGTGGTGGAACGCTTCCGCCTGCCGGGCCGAAGTTTCCTGATGCCGCCGGCCGGGGTTGCCTTGGAACGGGACACTATTTTAGATATCAGTCACGAATCGCTGATGCGCGTTTGGACCCGGCTTACCAACTGGGTAGAGGAAGAAAGCCTGTCGGCCGCGCTCTACACCAAGTTGGCCCGCGAGGCCGGACAATTCCAGGAGGGCACCGCGGGCCTGTGGCGCGATCCCGAACTACAATTGGCCCTGCGCTGGCGCGACCAGGAACAACCCAACCTGGCTTGGGCGCGTCGCTACGACCCCTCCTTCGAGCGCGCCATGTTGTTTCTGGACCGCAGTCGCGAGGAACGGGATAACGATATCGCGGCCCGTGAGATGCAACAGCGCCGGCAACTGAGGCGCAGCCGCCTGCTGGCGGCCTTATTCGGCTTCATGACGGTGCTGCTCCTGGTCGCGGCCTTATTCGGCATCAACCAGTCGATGGAGACCCGTAAGGAGAAAGAAGCCGCAATAGAAGCAGAGAAGATTGCAGTTGAACAAAAGAGGGTGGCCGACCAGGAGAGAGAAAGAGCGGAAGGCCTTTTCGAAAAAGCCAAAAACGAAGCCGAGAGAGCGAAAATTGCACAACAAAAGGCCGAAGAAGCGGAAGCAGAAGCACAGGTCCAGAAGCAAAATGTCGAGGCAACCAACAAGGAACTGGCCGCCAATCAAAAACAGCTGCAAAATACCATGGCTGACCTGAGCAGAAGCGAAAAAGCGGCCAAAAAGAGCGCCGACGATGCCCTGAAGGCAAAAATAGAAGCCGAAATTAAACAAAAGGAAGCTCAGGAAGCCGAGGGGAAAGCTCTCAAAGCACAAAAGGAGGCCGAAAGGTCGGCGGAGGAAACCAGGGGCCTTCTGTTGAAGGAAGCCGTCCGCACCCTGGCCGGCCATGCCCAACGCCTGCTGAACGAGAATAACCCCCAACAGGCGGCGCAGGTTGCCGTGCATACCTACGCCATGCTTCATTACCAACCCCAACTGCGGGGCATCCCGGAGCTTCAAGCGGCCATTCGCAAGACGCACACCAAGACAAAAGCAAGCAGACGCGACCGCTTTCCGGGCCATAATGACGCCATTCGCCGGAGTGTAAGAAGCAACGATGGTAAAACCCTCATCTACATCACCGAGGACGGCGGCCTGTACGGTATTGACCTGACCGACGCCGATTCCGAGCCCCGGGTTTTAGTGAAACCCGCTACCGGCAATCAGTTCCGGGCTTTGGCCGCCTCCGGGGACGGGCGTCGATTGACAGTCGGTACCGTGACCGGCGCCCTTCTCGACTTCAGCACCGAAGGCTCCCCGTTAACCAGGGCGCCGGTGCAGCGCCACACGGCCTCCATCACCTCCCTGGCCTATCATCCCGACGGCCGGTTGTTCTCCGCGGCCCTGGACCGGCAGGTTCACGGCGGCGACGGGAACGGCAATACCTTTACCTTGATCGGCCTGCTGCAACAACCTCGCGCTGTCGCTTTTTCCTCGGACGGCGGGCAACTGGCCCTGGCCGCGGATGACGGACTTTTTCTTACCTCCGCTTTCGATCGGCAGTTACCCTTGGACCAATGGCGTCGTCTCTCCTCCGATATGTTCAAATCGATTACCTTTTCTCCCGACAATACCAAACTTGCCGCGGGACGAAATGACGGGCAAATCGAAATCCACCATATGAACAACGACGCCGCGCCCTGGCTCTTGCAAAGCCCGTCGACCGCCCCCGTCAACGACCTGGCTTTCGATGACCTCGGCGGAATGTTGGCCTCTGCCGGGTCAGACAAACTTGTACTGCTTTGGCATATTCACAATGCCGATGAGAACAGCGAGCTCAAACCCATCCAATTGGCCGGGCATTTCTCCTGGGTTTGGTCCCTTGCCTTCAGTCCCGACGGCAGATATTTGTATTCCGGCGGCGCCGACCGGGAGCTTCGTCGATGGGTGGTCAGCACCTATCAATTGGTTTCCGACCTGTGCGCCGCACTCAATCGGCAGTGGGGGCCGCAAGACTGGGAAGAGATGCTTCGCGCCAATATCCAAGCCGACTCCCGGGAAACCCTGCGAAGCGGCGCACGCGATATGCTGGGTTTTGCCAAACCCTGTACGGATGAGGATTAGCGGGGTGCCGGCATGAAGTTGGGCAAGCTGTTACGCGCCTTCAATGTGAAACGCGGGGAAGGTCAATCCGTCGCCTGGCTATTGCTTTTCTCGGTTTTCCTGGGCATGTTCATCGCTTGCTGGCTTACCGTCTCCAACGCCGCTTTTCTGGAATCATGGGGCAGCGGCGCCCTACCTTATGCCTATGTCGTCGCCGGTCTACTGGGCCTGGTCATCATGCGGTTCTTCGCCCGCTGGGAAAAAAGACTGCCCTTCAAAAGCCTGCTCACGTATTCCCTGCTGGGAAACCTGGTCATGGTCTTCTTCTTTTGCATTGCCTCCCTGCTTGGGGTCAGCAAGGCCCTGGCTTTTGTACTGCTCATCTTTACGGGGCCGGTGCTGGGCATGGTCGGCCTGGCCTTTTGGGGCATCGCGGGGCGCATGTTCGACCTGCAACAGGGAAAACGCCTCTTCGGCTTGATCAGTTCGGGCGAGGTCGCCTCCAACATCGTCGCCTTCTTCGTCATCGCCCGCCTGCCCAAGGATTATCAAGATCCCCCGGACTTACTGGCCCTGGCCGCGATCGGCCTGGCCGGTACCCTGGTCACCGCTCTTCTCATCGTCAAACGCTTCAACCTTAAAGAGACCGAATCGGAGGATCAGGATATTCTGGGCGACGAAGGCCCTGTCGCCGAGGAGGCCGCATCGCCGAAACCAATGCAAGAACCTCGAAACTATTTACTATTGGTTTCGACCGCGGCCTTCCTGGCCGTTTTCGTTCAATACTGCCTGGACTTTGCCCTGCTTACAGAAGTCAACCGCAAAATATCCGTGGGCGGCACGGCCGCCTTCCTGGCCGTTTTCTTCGGCTTCCTCAGTTTTGCCGAATTATTGGTCAAATTCCTACTGTCCGGTCGATTGCTGAAGCAATTCGGCATGCTGATGGGCCTGGGTTGCGTCCCGGCCGTGCTCTTGCTGTTCATGGTTTTTGCCTTGCCGGGCGCCGGCGGCAGCGAGGCGGAAATGGTTTCCGGCGGCGTGGCCGATTCGGTGGGCGCCGTCGGCGGCGCTCTCGCCAGAGCCTCCGGTGAAACCTTCACCCCCAGCCTGTTTTTTTCCATCATCCTCGCCGCTAAAATCGCCGAACACGTGCTGCGTTTTGCCATTTTTGAAACCAGTTTCAAAATTCTCTTTCAACCCCTACCCAAGCAGATGCAATTTACCGCCCAAACGCGGGTGGAGGGTTTGGTTCGCCAGGGCGGTATCAGCGCCACCGGACTCTTTCTGGTGGTTTTGGACCTGTTCTATAAAGAGGGCCTGGTCGCCACGGTATGCGCCGTCCTGATCCTTG
>JAAUYB010198994.1_pt1 | contig 24995 bp, 37 predicted proteins | sample 7278071 | NCBI WGS metagenome assembly JAAUYB01 (sample SAMN14350121, study PRJNA611818) | marine sediment metagenome | isolation source: surface marine sediment (1.8m) | place: French Polynesia: Moorea | collected 2018-08 | reverse complement strand
GGATACGCTCCCGCTAGTCCCCGGCCGTCGCGTTAGACGCGGCGGCGCTTGGGCGGCCGGCAGCCGTTGTGAGGGATGGCGGTGACATCCTTGATGCTTTTGATTTCGAAACCCAGCGAATGCAGGGCGCGTACGGCAGACTCGCGACCGGCGCCGGGGCCGCTCACTTCCACGTCCAGGTACCGAAGGCCGTATTCCTTGGCCTTGGTACCGCAAGTTTGCGAGGCGATCTGTGCGGCAAACGGGGTTCCCTTACGAGAGCCGCGGAAACCTTGTCCACCGGAAGACGACCAACAAAGCGCGTTACCGTCTTTGTCCGAAATAGTGATGATCGTGTTGTTGAAGCTGGCCTGGATGTGAGCCACACCCGAGACAACCTGGCGTCGATCCTTTTTTCTAACCGTTTTTTTGGCTTTTCCCTTACTCATTTAACCAATGCTCCAACTGTTATTTCTTCTTACCGGGGATGGCAATACGCCGTCCGCGGCGGGTCCGGGCGTTGGTGTGCGTGCGCTGGCCGCGGGCGGGCAGGTTGCGCTTGTGGCGGTTGCCACGGTAACAGCCGATTTCCATCAAACGTTTGACATCCAAGCTGACCCGTTTGCGCAGGTCACCTTCCACGTCGCCTTGTTCTTGAATAATACGGCGAAGCTTGCTTGCCTCTTCCTCGGTCAAATCTTTTACTTTGGTACTCCAGTCGATACCGGCCTGGTCCAAAATTTTTTGCGAACGCGTGCGGCCAATGCCGTAAATGTAAGTGAGTCCGATTTCGACTCTTTTGTTAGGGGGTAAGTCAATCCCTGCAATTCGCGCCACTTTATTTCCTCCGCGGGCGTTAAACGCCTTGTTTCCATGCCGTCCGGCTACTTGTAGCGATAGACGATGCGTCCTCGTGTCAGGTCATAGGGCGAAAGTTCAACCAGCACCTTGTCTCCGGGAAGGATTCTAATGAAGTTCTTTCGCATCTTGCCCGAAATGTGTGCCAACACCTTATGACCGTTATCGAGCTCCACCTTGAAGGTGGCGTTGGGTAGCGTCTCCAGGACGACTGCTTGCATTTCGATGGCGTCTTCTTTAGCCACTGGCTCTCCATTAACTCGTTGGGAATTATCGGCCAAAGATGCGGCCAATAGGCAAACTCGCCTATCCTAGCACCTTCAGCCGACCATTGCAAGATGTCAACCGTAACGTCTTGTACGCATATAGGCTTTCTTCGATCCGGAAGTAAAACCGTCGTACTTACGCATGATCAATTGGTTCTCTACCTGGTTCACGAAATCGAGTCCGACACTGACCAAAATCAAGAGACTGGTACCGCCCAGCGCAACGGCCAGGGTGACGTTGGTGCCGCTGTTGAAAATGGAAGGTAGGATTCTCTCGAAGAAGTCACCGCCCAACCAGTAGGGAAGAGCATTCAATTGCAGACCGCTCATGATCCATGTGGGAATGATGCTGACCGCGCTCAGGTACAGGCCGCCCCACAAGGTAAGGCGATCGAGAACGCCCTGGATATAGTTTTGGGTTTCCTTGCCCGGTCGAATTCCCGGAATGAAACCACCGTGTTTTTTAAGGTTCTCCGCCGTATCTTTCGGGTTGAACAGCATGTCTACGTAAAAGAAGGTGAAGAACATGGTTGCCACGAAAAAGACCGCTTGGGACAGGGGACGTCCGTAGGCAAGTTGGTCGAGAACGGGCAGCACGTAAGTGCTTACCCAGGGCTCGATGTTCGCGGCGTCCGCGGTAGCGAAGCCTTGCACAATCATGGGTAATTGCAGAACCGCCCCGGAGAAGATCACGGGAATCACACCGGCAGAGTTGACCTTGAACGGCAGGTAGGACGCGCCTCCTGACATCTGGCCGGTTCCGGTTGCTCGTTTCGCATACTGGATCTTGATCTTACGAACACCCAGCTCGAAGAAGACAACGAACACGATGGTTACGATCACCAGCAAGAGGGAGACCACCATCACCGGGGGTTCGATTTCATTACCTTGAACCTTCTGGAACAAATCACTGAGGGCGGCGGGCACCCCTACCACGATGGAGGCGAAGATGATCAGGGAGATACCGTTGCCGATACCTTTTTCAGTGATCTTCTCGCCAAGCCACATGATCAGCATGGCGCCGGTGGTCAGGGTAATCATGACCACCAGGCGGAACACCCAGGTGTTTTGAATGGTGAGCAGGTCGGGGTTATTGCTGCTGAGGCTGATCAAGGTCGTGCCGACACCCCAGGATTGCAGCGCGGCAAAACCTACCGTCAGGTAACGGGTGTAGCGATTGATCTTGTTCCGGCCCTGCTCGCCTTCCTTGGACAAACGCTCCAGGTAAGGCCAGGACTTCTGAAGGATCTGCAAGATAATGGAAGCCGTGATGTAGGGCATGATTCCCAAGGAGAAAACAGCGGCTTGAGAGAGCGCGCCGCCGGTGAACATGTTGGCCATGTCCAGCATGCCGTTACCGATGGACTTGAAGAATTCCGCGAACTCGTCTTTGTCGATACCGGGAACCAACACGAAGCAACCCAGCCGGTAAAGGGCCAGGATGCCGAAGGTGAAGAAGATCCGGTTACGAAGATCGGGGATCTTGAAGATGTTTTTGACACTTTCGATTGCTTTTTCCATTATGCATTCTCTTCAATTAAGGTATTGGGCCGGTGACCTCAGCTCAGGCTTCGATCACGACGCAGGAGCCGCCGGCGGCCTCGATTTTTTCCCGAGCGGACTTGGAGAACTTGTGGGCATGCACGGTGATCGCTTTGGTAAGCTCGCCGTTGCCCAGGATCTTGACGCCGTCGTGAAGCTTCTTGGCCAGACCAAGCTTAACATAATCTTCAAGCTTGATCTCGGTTACGTCCCGGTTCTCGAAGGTGGAGAGGTTGAAAATCACGTATTCCTTGCGGAACGGATTTTTGAAGCCTCTCTTGGGAATGCGGCGCTGCAAGGGCATCTGACCGCCCTCGAAGCCGCGCTTGGCGCTGTAGCCCGAACGGGACTTCTGCCCCTTGTGACCGCGACCCGCGGTCTTGCCGGTGCCGGAACCCGGGCCGCGGCCGAGCCGTTTACGGGAGCGCGTTGCGCCGGCATTGGGTTTCAATTCGTTCAGTTTCATGACCTGATTCCTTATTATCCGATGCCCCTACTCGACCACTTCAAGCAGGTAATCGATCTTTTTGATCTGACCGCGAACCTCGGGGCAATCCTTGAGTTCCTTGACCTGATTGATCTTGCGTAAGCCCAGGGACGCCACGATGCGCCGGTGCGCATAAAGGCGGCCCGCAAGACCACGCTTCAAGCGTACTTTGATGGTGCTCATTTGGCGGCCTCCGCTTTCGGCTGCTCACGCTTGCGCAGCTTGTTGTACTCGTAAGGATCGTGCAGGGACTTCAAGCACTCGAAGGTGGCCTTCACGATATTGATTTTGTTATCGGATCCCAAGGACTTGGTGCAAATGTCGCGAATTCCTACGGCTTCCACCACGGCACGAACAGCACCGCCCGCGATAACGCCGGTACCCTCTTTGGCAGGACGCAGCATTACTTTAGCCGCGCCGAACCGCTCCTTCACCTGGTGAGGGATGGTACCGTCCATCAGGGGGACTTTAATCATGCTCTTCTTGGCGTTTTGTACGGCTTTCTTGATTGCCTGGGGAACTTCCAGGGCCTTACCCTGGCCATAGCCCACCTGGCCGTTACCGTCACCAACGACTACCATGGCGGAGAAGGAGAAGTTCTTACCACCCTTGACCACCTTGGTGACCCGGTTGATGGCAATCACACTGTCCTGGAATTCGACATCATTCGCTTGTTTTGCCGGCGTCGTATTCACCTTGTCTCTCCTTCCCTATCAGAATTTCAATCCGGCTTCCCGAGCGGCATCGGCCAGGGCTTTGATTCGCCCGTGGTATTGGAATCCGCCGCGGTCGAAGACTACCTGATCGATACCCTTCTCCTGCAACCGTTTGGCAATGTGAGAGCCTACCGATTTGGCAGCGTCTACGTTACCGCCGCTCTTGCCGTCCCCACGTATTTCCTTTTCCAGGGTAGACGCGGAGACCAGGGTGTTCCCGGTGGTGTCGTCGATGGCTTGAACATAGATCTGCTTCAAGCTGCGGAAGACGGCCAGACGAGGCCGATCCGCGGTGCCGTTCACCTTTTTTCTGATGCGATTGTGGTTTCTGATTCGGGCCTGACGCTTGGAAACTTTCATGGACCGACCCTCCTTTATTTACCGGACTTACCGGCTTTGCGCAGGATTTGTTCGCCGAGATAGCGAACACCTTTGCCCTTGTAGGGCTCGGGCTTGCGCAGTTTGCGGATGTTTGCGGCGATCTGACCGACCATTTGCTTGTCGATCCCCTCGATGGTGAGGATGATGGACTTGGTGGCGCGATCTTGCTCGGACACGGCGGTGATGCCGGCCGGCAGCGGGTATTTGATGGGGTGGGAGTAACCCAGGTGCAACTCGATCTCTTTGGCAGAGCAGTTGACGCGATAACCCACGCCGATAATTTGCAATTGCTTTTTGAAACCCTGCGTTACGCCGACCACGCAGTTGTTGGCCAACGCGCGCGCCAGGCCGTGCTTGGCGCGAACGGCGCCTTCATCGCCGGCACGCGTAAACGCGAGTTCGTTGTTTTCGATTGTGGCGGTAATCCCTTCAGGAATCGGAGCGGTCAGTTTGCCCTTGGGGCCTTCCACCAGAATCTCATTGTCTTTGATGGTGGCTTTGACGCCACTGACGAGCGGAATCGGCAGTTTTCCTATCCGAGACATCGATTCTTCTCCTACCACACGTTACAGAGGATTTCGCCGCCGATACCCAGGGCGCTCGCCTTGCGGTTGCCCATGATACCTTTGTTGGTGGTCAAAATAGAAATCCCCAGCCCGTTTAGAACTTTGGGCATGTTGTCCTTGCCGCAGTAGACCCGCCGGCCCGGACGCGAGACCCGCGCCAACCCGTTGATGACGGGTTTGCCATGATTATCGTACTTCAGGTAGACGCGGACGACCGGGTGCTTACCCTTGGCTTCCACCACCTTGAAGTTTTTGATATAACCTTCTTCCTTTAAAATGCGCACCACGGCCTGCTTCAACTTGGAAGAGGGAACGTCCAGCTTGTCATGGCCGGCCATATGGGCATTCCTGATGCGTGTCAGCAGATCAGCGATAGGATCGGTTACCATATTCTGAGCTCCTTGTCACTTCTGACCCGTGCATTATCGGCTTGCCGCCGAATGACGCGGGCATTGCGCATGTCCACGATTAGTTCTTCCTGAAGGGCATGCCCAGATGGGCCAACAGGGAACGGGCATGATCGTCGTTTTCAGCCGTGGTAACGATACATACGTTCATTCCCCGGGACTTGTCAATCTTGCCATAATCGATTTCCGGGAAGATCAACTGGTCCTTGACCCCCAGGGTGTAATTTCCGCGCCCGTCGAAAGACTTGGTGGGCACGCCGCGAAAGTCGCGAACTCGCGGCAACGCCACATTGACCAGGCGGTTGAAGAACTGGTACATACGGTCCCCGCGAAGGGTGACGCGGCAGCCGATGGGCATGCCCTCGCGCAGCTTGAAGTTGGAGATCGACTTCTTGGCGCGGGTAATCACCGCGCGCTGACCGACGATCTGGGAAAGCTGCTCGACCGCGCTGTCCAGGACTTTGATGTTGCCGATGGCTTCCCCAACGCCCATATTGATCACGATCTTTTCGAGCTTGGGGATTTCCATGACATTCTTCAAGCCGAACTCCTCCTGGAGCTTCGACTTCACTTGTTCATTGTATTTCTTTTGGATCGCATCCATCGTACTGCCTCGCTACCTTAGTCCAACACGGCGCCGGTGCGCTTGGAGACTCGGGTTTTCTTGCCGTCGCGAATCTCGAAGCGGACCCGGCAGGGCCGGTCGTCGTTGGGGTCAACCACCATCACGTTGGAAATGTGAACGGGGGCTTCCTGGTCAACGATGCCGCCTTCGCGGTTCTGGCCCGGACGCTGGTGCTTCTTGACCATGTTGAGCTCTTCGACAATGACCTTGTCCTTTTTAGGGAATACACGGAGAACCGTACCGCGTTCCCCTTTGTCTTTGCCGGCAATAATTTCGACCTTGTCGCCTTTTTTGATTTTTGCTGCCATCTTAACAACCCACCTGTGTACTCAAAGAACTTCGGGGGCCAGCGACACGATCTTCATGAACTTGCGATCGCGCAGCTCGCGGGCTACCGGTCCGAAGACGCGGGTGCCCACCGGTTCCTTGTCGTCTTTGATGATCACGGCCGCGTTTTCGTCGAAACGGATATAGGAACCGTCCTTCCGGCGGAATTCTTTTTTCTGCCGGACGATGACGGCCTTGACCACCTTCTTCTTTTTGATCGTTCCACCGGGAGAGGCCTCTTTGACCGAAGCGGTGATGATGTCGCCCAGTTGGGCGATCTTGGAAACATCGCCGCCATGCGGGTTGATGCAGGCGATCTTCTTTGCACCGGAATTATCGGCCACGGAGAGAATGGTTCCCATCTGAATCATGACGCTACTTCCTTACTTCCTTTCTTAGTGGCCCAGGACACGAACGAGCTTCCAGCGCTTGCGTCTGGAGAGGGGTCGCGCCTCGATGATCTCCACGCGATCGCCGATGCTCGCCTTACCTTCTTCGTCGTGAGCCAGAAACTTCTTGGTCCGTTTCACCGTGCGCTTGTACAGCGGGTGAGCAAATTGACGCTCCACCTTGACGACAATGGTTTTTTCCATTTTGTCGCTGACGACGACGCCGACTCTTTTGACCTTTTGACCTCTGTTCTGTGTCATGTTTACCTACTTGCTCTGTCCTGATTGGATTTGCCGTTCGCGCAGAACGGTCTTCATGCGCGCGATGTCACGCCGCTTGTAGCGGATCTCGACCGGGTTGTCCACCGTGCCGATGGCATTGCCCATGCGCATTTCCATCAGTTGCTTTTCTTGTTCGCGGATCTCGCTCTCGATCGCGCTGTTTTCCATGTCGCGAATAGAATCTATCTTCATGACCTACTCCTCGCCGCCATGGCGGGATACGAACTTGCACTTGATGGGCAGTTTCTGAGCGGCAATGGCAAATGCCTCACGCGCGAGTTCGGGGTTGACCCCTTCCATCTCGAACATGATCCTGCCGGCATGAACAACACAAACCCAATGGTCTACGCTGCCCTTACCCTTACCCATACGGGTTTCAGCGGGCTTGATGGTAATCGGCTTGTCCGGGAACATGCGGATCCACACCTTACCACCACGCTTGACGTGACGGGTCATGGCAATACGAGCCGCCTCGATTTGGCGGGACGTGATCCAACCCGACTCCAGCGCCTTCAGCCCATATTCGCCGAAAGAAAGCGTGGCTCCGCGGGTGGCCGCCTTGAACTTGACCTTCTTTTGAACTTTGCGATATTTGGTTCTGTTGGGCATCAACATGATGTGTATTCTCCTATTTCAACGCACAAGAGCATTTGCGGGGGAGCGAACTCCCCGAACGCCTAGCCCTTGTTGACCCAGACCTTGACGCCGATAATGCCGTAAGTGGTCAGTGCCTCGGCAAAGCCGTAGTGCAGGTTGGCGCGCAGCGTTTGCAGCGGCATTTGTCCCGCCAGGTATTCTTCAGTACGGGCGATCTCTGCACCGTTCAAGCGACCGGAAACCTTGATCTTAATGCCCTTGGCACCAAATCTCAACGCATTTTCTTCCGCTTTGCGCATGGCGCGACGGAAGGAAATACGGCGCGTCAGCTGGTTGCAGATGCCTTCGGCCACCAGCTGGGCATCCAGCTCGGGCTTTTTGACTTCTTTGATGTTGATCGACACATCCTGTTTGGTCTGGCCGGAAACCCAGTTCTTCAGTCTTTCGACTTCCTGGCCTTTCTTTCCGATGATGATGCCGGGACGCGCGGTGTGGATATTCACTTTCAGTTTGTTTGCGGCACGCTCGATGTCGATCGAAGAGATCGCGGCGTGGTGCAAACGCGATTTGAGCTCGCGGCGCAGCCTCAGGTCGAGGTGCAGGAAGTCCGCGTACTCGTGGCCCGCGATCCACTTAGAGGACCACTGTTTGTTCACGACGAGTCGATATCCCGTGGGGTGTACTTTTTGACCCACAACTTCCTCCGTTACTCTTCCGCCGCCGCGGAATCCAATTCGATGGTGATGTGATTGAAACGCTTCTTGACGCGAAAGGCGCGTCCCATGGCGCGGGGGCGAATCCGCTTCATGGCAGGTCCTTGATCGACGGTTGCACGGGATACCACCAGGTCATCGGGGTCGACCATGGTGTCTTTTTCCTGCGCGTTGGCAATCGCGGACTTGAGGCATTCTTTGACATGGTGGGCGGCGCGTTTGGGGGAGAATTCCAGGATCTCCAGCGCCCGGCCGACCGGTAAACCGCGGATCTGGTCGATGACCAGGCGGGACTTACGGGCCGAGCCGCGGATATATTTCGCTTTGGCTGTTGCGATCACGGTCTCTCCTCCTAACGTCTCGAACCTTTCTGGTTCTTCTGGCCGGCGTGGCCGCGCCAGGTGCGGGTGGGGGAAAACTCACCCAGCTTGTGCCCGACCATGTTCTCCTGCACGTAGACAGGGATGAACTTTTGGCCGTTGTGGACCGCGAAGGTCATACCTACCATTTCGGGAATGATCGTAGACCGCCGCGACCAGGTCTTGATGACCTTGTTATCCTTGCTCTCTAAAGCGGCCAGAACCTTCTTTTCCAAATGATGGTCCATGAAGGGGCCCTTTTTCAGTGAACGTGGCATGTCAACTCCTTACTGATACCGGCGTCTGACGATGTGTTTGGTGCTGGCTTTCTTGTTCTTGCGGGTGCGGTAACCCTTGGTGGGCTTGCCCCAGGGGGTACAGGGATGGCGACCGCCGCTGGAACGACCCTCGCCGCCGCCCATGGGGTGATCGACCGGGTTCATGGTAACGCCGCGGTTGTGGGGGCGGAAGCCCATCCAACGCTTGCGACCGGCTTTGCCCAACTTCTGGTTTTCGTGCAGCAGGTTGCCCACCTGCCCGATGGAAGCGCGGCAGTCCAGGTGTACCAGGCGAACCTCGCCGGAGGGCAGGCGCAGGGTGGCGTAGTCGCCTTCCTTACCCAGCAGCTGCGCGTATGAGCCGGCGCTGCGGGCCATCTGACCGCCCTTGGCAATCTTCAGTTCGATGTTGTGGACCATGGTACCCACGGGGATGTTGCGTATCGGCAGGCAGTTGCCGGGCAGGATATCCGCTTCGCTGCTGGAAATGACGGTTGCGCCGGGCTTCAGGCCTTCAGCGGCCAGAATGTAGGCGTACTCGCCGTCGGCATACTTGATGAGTGCAATATGTGCACTGCGGTTGGGATCGTATTCCAATTGAACCACGGTCCCTGGTACGTCCACCTTGTTGCGCTTGAAGTCGATCACGCGGTAGCGACGCTTGTGACCGCCGCCGCGGAAACGAACCGTAGTGCGACCCTTGTTGTTGCGGCCGCCCTTATTGGACTTGCCTTCAACCAAGGACTTATGGGGACCGCCCTTGGCAAGCTCCGTACGTACGATCTGTTTGCGGGAACGTACGCCGGGAGATGTCGGTTTGAAAGATTTCAAAACCATTGTCTTACCCCTTTAGTAAGCTGAGTGATGGAGGGTTGCTCAAGTGCCTTCGAAGTATTCGATCTCGCCGGAACCCGGTTCGACCGTTACATAAGCCTTCTTCCAAGCGGCGGTCTTACCCATGTTGCGGCCTACGCGGCGCTTACGGGCTTTGACGTTGACGGTGCGAACGTCGTTGACCTTCACTTCGAAGTGGCTTTCTACAGCACGTTTGATTTCAAGTTTGTTGGCATCGGTGCGGACCTTGAAGACGTAGACGTTGTCTTTTTCCTTGACGAACATCGACTTCTCCGACAGGTGGGGCGCACGAAGAATACTGTGCAGACGGTCGCTCATTTGTTCAGGACCTCCTGGATTTGGAGGATCGCCTCTTTGGAGACGACCAGGTTCTCGTACTTCAGCAGGTCGTGAATGTTCAGACCGCCGGGCACCACGAACTTGACCTTGGGCAGGTTGTTGGAAGCGCGCTGGAGGTTGGTGTTCTCGGAAGAATCGATCACCAGGGTGCGGGCTTCCTGCTCCAGGTCGTTCATGACTTTGATGAAATTCTTGGTCTTGTGATCGGCCAACTCGAGGTTGTCGACGATCTTGATCGCGCCTTCCGTCAATTTGTCGGACAAGGCGCTGCGCAGTGCGCCGCGGCGCTTCTTCTTGGGAAACGCATAGTCGAAGCTGCGGGGTTTGGGACCGTGAACGGTGCCGCCGCCGCGCCACTTGGGGGTGCGGATGTCACCGACGCGGGCGCGACCGGTGCCTTTTTGTTTCCAGAGTTTGCGACCGGAACCGGCCACTTCGCTGCGAGCCTTGGTACTGGCGGTGCCGGCGCGGCCCTTGGCCAGGTAGTGGTTCACCGCTTCCCAGATCAGGTGCTTGTTCAGCGGGGCGGCGAAAACGGCATCGCTCAGCTCCACTTCGCCGACTTCCTGGTTGGCCAGGGAATATACCTTTGCAGTTGGCATCTGATACTCCTTAGTTCTTGCGAATGACCACAATGCCGCCCTTGGAGCCGGGTACGGAGCCCTTGACCAAAAGCAGGTTCTTGTCTTCAATTACGCGGACGACTTCGAGGTTCTTGGTGGTCACCTTGCGAGAGCCCATCTGACCGGGCATCTTCTTGCCGGGGAACACGCGGCTGGGGGTGGCGCACTGGCCGATGGAACCGGGTGCGCGCTTGAAGTGCGAACCGTGGGTCATGCGACCGCCGCCGAAACCGTGGCGCTTGATGACGCCCTGAAAACCTTTACCCTGGGAGGTGCCGGAGATGGAGATCTTGGCGCCTTCTTCGAAGTTGTTCACCATGATCTGGTCGCCGACCTTGGGAGCCTCGCCGCCGTCGATCTTGAACTCGCGCAGGTGACGCATGGGCGCCATGTCTTTGAGGTGACCCTTCTCCGCCTTGCTCAGCTTGCGGGGCGCCTTCTTCTCGACCAGGCCGACCTGAACGGCCGCGTAGCCGTCGTTTTCGGGGGTTTTGACTTGCGTTACCAGGCAGGGGCCGGCTTCAACTACCGTCACGGGTACAACCGAGCCGTTGTCGTCATAGACCTGAGTCATTCCCAGTTTTCTACCAATTAACCCTTGAATCATCTTATCTACTCCTAGATCCCCAGCGTCACTTCTGCTTGGCGTAGGTCTTGATCACGACATCGACGCCCGCGGGAAGGTCCAGCTTCATCAATGCCTCTACGGTCTGGGACGTCGGCTCCAGGATGTCGATAAGACGCTTGTGCGTTCTCGATTCGAACTGTTCCCGGGATTTTTTGTTGACGTGGGGCGACCGGAGCACCGTGTACTTACGGGTACGGGTCGGTAACGGAACCGGCCCGGAAATCATCGCCCCGGTTCTTCTCGTGGTGTCGACGATCTGACGCGTCGACTGATCCAACAACCTATGATCGTATGCCTTCAGGCGGATCCGAATGGTCTCGTTGATCATCAAAAACTCCTCACACCCTCACCGGGTACTCCCATCTGGGGAGCGTACTTTTCCTGGATCGACTTGGGAGCCTCGGCATAATGCGAGAACTCCATAGAATAATTAGCCCTGCCTTGAGAGGCGGATCGCAAGGCCGTGGAATAACCGAACATTTGCGCCAAAGCGACGTTGGCGCGAACCACCTGGGCGTCACCGCGTGCTTCCATTGTCTGGACATGACCGCCCCGGGTGTTGATATCGCCGACAACGGAGCCGACGTATTCTTCCGGGGCGACGACTTCGACTTTCATGATCGGTTCCAAAATCGTCGGCGCCGCCTGGCGCGCGCCCTTCTTGAAGGCAATCGAGGTTGCAATCTTGAAGGAAATATCGGTAGATTCCACCTCATCGTAGGCGGCATCGACCAGCGTCACGGCCACGTCGAGTAACTCGAACCCGGCCAGGACCCCGGCGCTCATGGCCTGCATGAGGCTTTCTTCGACCGCCGCGGCGAATTCGCGCGGCAGCTTGTCGGGACCTACCTGTGATTGAAAGAGAAAACCTTCACCACGGGGTTGGGGAGCAATTTCCAGTTTGACACGGGCAAACTGTCCCTTGCCGCCGACCTGCCTGCTGAGCTCCTCATCGATGACCACCGTTTTGGTGACGGTCTCTCGATAAGCAACCAACGGACGGCCGACGTTTGCGGAGACACCAAATTCCCGAGTCATGCGGGTCACCAGCACTTCCAAGTGCAGTTCGCCCATGCCCGAGATGATCGTTTGCCCCGATTCCTCATCGATCCGTACACGGAAGGTAGGATCTTCGAGGGCAAGCCGGTCCAATGTCTGCGCCAGCTTTTCTGCATCCGCTTTGGTCTTGGGTTCGATCGCGATGTGGATCACCGGATCGGGGAATTCCACCCGTTCCAAGAGCAGCGGCGCAGAAGCGTCGCATATTGTATCACCGGTGACCACGTTTTTGAAACCGGTAATTGCGATAATATCACCGGTGTGAACCTCGGGAACATCCTCACGCTTATTGGCGTGCATCCGCACCCACTTGCTCACGCGTTCATTGCGCCTTTTGCCCACGTTATAAACCGCTTCGCCCGCCTTCATGCTGCCGGAGTATACCCGGACAAAGGCGAGGTTGCCCACGTAGGCGTCACTCATGATCTTGAACACCAGACCACAGAAGGGTTCGTCGTCGGCCATGCGACGATGAACTTCCTCGGTATAGCTGAGATCGTGGCCCGCCACCTCGCCGATGTCCTCGGGGGAAGGCAGGTAATTGACCACGGCGTCCAACAAAAGCTGAACGCCTTTATTCTTTAAAGAAGAACCGCAGAGCACCGGGCAAATGGTGCGCGACAGGGTGAGTTCGCGAATCGCCGTCAGCAATTGTTCTTCGGACAACTCACCGTGTTCCAGGTAGATGTCCAACAGGTCTTCGCTCTGCTCGGCAACCGACTCCATGAGGTGTTCGCGAGCCGCCGCCACAACATCAGCCATCTCCGCCGGCACCTCGGAAGCCTCGACTTTCTCGTCCTGGCTGTCGGTCTCCCAGACAAAAGCCTTGCCGCTGACCAGATCGACCACGCCGCGGAAGCTGCTCTCGACGCCAACCGGTATCTGAATAGCGACCGGCGTTGCGCCCAGGCGATCGGCCATCATTTGGATGGTGCGTTCGTAATCGGCGCCCGGACGGTCCATTTTGTTGACGAAGGCGATCCGCGGGACATGGTACCTGTCGGCCTGGCGCCAGACCGTTTCGGACTGGGCCTCTACACCGGCCACCGCATCGAAAATCGCGATGGCGCCGTCCAGCACGCGGAGGGACCGCTCCACTTCAGCGGTGAAATCCACGTGACCCGGCGTGTCGATGATGTTGATCTGGTGGTCGTGCCAATAGCAGGTGGTTGCCGCGGACGTAATCGTAATGCCGCGCTCCTGCTCTTGCTCCATCCAGTCCATCGTGGCGTTGCCGTTGTGGACTTCTCCGATTTTGTGGTTGATACCGGTGAAATAGAGGATCCGCTCGGTAGTGGTGGTCTTACCGGCGTCAATATGAGCCATGATCCCGATATTCCGGTATTTGTCGAGTGGGGTCACCCTGGTCACGGTGTTCTCCGCAGCTTTACAGCGAGTGTAGTTCTGAAGAGGTTGCCGAAGGGTAACACCGAGATGACGCTACCCTAAAGTTCTTCGGTTGTTCTTCGTCGTCAGACTACCAACGGTAATGGGCGAAGGCTTTGTTGGCCTCGGCCATCCGGTGGGTGTCGTCCTTCTTCTTGACAGCCGAACCGCGACCGTTGGCCGCATCCAGGATTTCGCCTGCCAGTTTGTCTTTCATGGTCTTCTCGCCTCGGGCGGAAGCGTAGTCTATGAGCCAACGCAACGCCAGCGACAGCTGGCGACGAGGACTTACTTCAACGGGAACCTGATAGGTGGCGCCGCCGACACGACGGGACTTCACTTCGAGACCGGGCTTGATGTTATCCAGGCCCTTCTTGAACATTTTCAAGGGGTCTTCGCCGGACTTGTTGCCGATGATGTCCAGCGCGCCGTAGATGATCCGCTGGGCGGTCGACTTCTTACCGTCGATCATCAGGTTGTTCACGAACTTCGCGAGCAACGTCGAGTTATATACCGGATCGGGCAATACTTCCCGAGGTGGTACCGAGTGTCTTCTTGGCATCTATCCAGTCTCCTGAACCTAATTACTTCTTAACTTTCGGACGCTTGGCGCCGTACTTGGAACGGCCGTTGGTACGGTCGGAAACACCGACGGAGTCCAGCGTACCGCGGATGATGTGGTAACGCACACCGGGCAAATCTTTGACACGACCGCCGCGAATGAGAACAATGGAGTGTTCCTGGAGGTTGTGGCCGATGCCGGGGATGTATGAGGTCACCTCAATCCCGTTGGTCAGACGAACGCGGGCCACCTTCCGCAACGCGGAGTTCGGTTTCTTGGGCGTCGTCGTGTAAACACGGGTACACACACCGCGTCGCTGAGGGCACGATTGGAGTGCGGGGGACTTGGTCTTGATGAGCAGTTTTGCTCGTCCCTTTCTGACTAATTGGTTGATGGTTGGCACCTTGAATTCCTCCATTAGAATTGACGCGCGGGCCTGAGCGCAAAAACCTGATGATCCTAGCACCGCCCATATTAGATGTCAACAAGAAAGCTGTAAGAAATCCGTGATGCCAAACCCGCACGCCGCGCGGCTTCCAGGTCGGCATTTATAATGATTAGCATCAACTCACGGTTTCATAGACCCAGTCGGAGATATTGCGATTCGCGAGGTCCAACAGCCAACTCAACTCCACCTCGCGGTTGGGAAAGCCCAAATGGTAATAGGTATCCATCGGCGGCCCGGTTGTTTTTTTGATGGTGAGATATCCCGCCTGAAACAGCAAGGTCTCCAGATCGGCGTTACGGATATCCACGGCGGGCAACATGTCGGCGCGAACACGAAAGTCGGACAGTCGCGAGGAATCGAAGGCATCGCCGGCAGCCTGCCGTTTTTTTAGTTCACTTATCAAAAACGCCGGTGATCCGGATTCATACCAGAAATTCCCGATACGCCCCAGGTGAAAGGCATTGAGTACCGGCCAGGGATTATAGACCCCGGCCTTCACGTCTCCGGTAAAGCAGTAACCATTGTACATCTTCTCCAGAATACCGAGAGTCGAAGGTACATCGATCCGCAATCTGTCGGCAAGCGCGGTTACGTAATCCGCAAAGAGATCACGAATCTCCGCTTCCGTCCAACCTAGCAAGGTAGCGTGCCTCGGGTCGGAACCCATCTCCAGCAGGTTGTTCAACTCAGAGAATATGGAAACCTTGGTGAAGCGTATAATGCCGGTGATGAACACCATCTTGATATGCTTGCCCAAACCCTTGAGCACCCCGTAGAATTCGCGGAGCTTGTTCCGGTTGGCCTCGGCCAGGTCCGGGTCTTCCAGGTGATCCAACATGGGCTTGTCGTATTCATCGACCAAAACGACTACCCGGTTTTGTTTGGAAAGCTCGCGGATCGTTTCGCGAAGTCCGGAGATCAGTGCGGTTTCCCGCAACGTCACTCCGTATTCACCGGCGATCCGTTTCAACTCGCCCGACAGTTCTTTCTCCAGGAGTTCGGGATTTCCATGGGCAAGTGTGGAGAAATCCAGTCGTATGACCGGATGTTCCGGGAAGTCATAACCGCTCGAAGCCAACGTAAGACCGGTAAAAAGGCCCTTCTTACCCCGGAACATGGCCTCCAAGGTAGAGACCAGCAGGGATTTGCCGAATCGGCGCGGCCGTGGGAAAAAGAAATAACCGCCCCGAGCCAGGTCGATCAGGTGGGCGGTCTTATCTATATATAGATAATCATCATTGCGCAGGACCTCGAAATCCTGAATGCCGATCGGCAATGGTTTCATCGGATAACCCCGGCATGGTAATTTATCATGGCGATTGACAGACCTCCCGTTTCATCTTAGCAGAAGATTCCCCGGCTTCTGAACCGTTTCCGATGATTCAGCTCGGCGATACAGTCCTCCTACCGCCGGTCCCAATAGCGCGACTAGCAAGCTTTGTGAATTGCCGTCGCGTGGCCGGTAGGCCCGACACATGATCATTGGGCTTAGGTATGCAACTCGTTATAGTTGTATGTTCAAACAAGCAGTTTATCGATCACCGCATAGGAAAGCCTGGATCTCATTCAGCAGATCCACGGCCTTGTCCGGTTGGTCGATAATATTTTCCAACCAAACCCGGGTCTGGCCGTGGGTGTAGTAACTACCGGCTTCCAAGTGTTCTCGAAAGCCGCAATCCTCGAAAGCCGACAGGCTATTGCGTAGGAAGAACCGGATTGGTTTTTTGGTTGCAACCAGGCATCCCGCCTCGATCTGGTTAAAGACCAGAGCGTATATGGTTTCCCGCCTGGGCACCAGTTTTAGCGACAGCGGATCGTTCCAATTAGAGCGGGTAAAAATCTCGGTGGTTTTCGGATCCAGTTTGCGCAATTCGGCCCAGGTGGTTTCCAGGCTTTCCAACCTGGTGTTGGTTAGATTGGTGTCCAGCATCATGTCCCAGAAAGGGGCAAATTCTGTGGAGTTCAAGGCGCCGTCGCCACCCTGATCCAGGAGATTGATTAACTCGTCCACAAAAGACTCGATTCGATTGAATAGGCGATCGTGATGGGCATATCGCGACATCAGAGGTCGGAAAAAAGCTTGTTTCTTGATAAATTCGCCTTTCAGCATGCCCAGCGTGGCCGGACTTGGATTATCAGCCAGGTAGTGTAGAATTTCGGGCCATTCCATCTGGAGGCAAGCCAGGGCGAACAGGATTTGGGCATCACACAACTGGAATTTGATGGTATCACCCGAGTATTCGGGGTCCTGTATCTTCTTTTGGCTGAAAACCATCTTCAGTAGATTGGCATAGTTGGCTACCCGCTTGATGCTTCTCGGATTGTTGGCAGCGACGATACGGCACAACTTGCTGAAGAATTCTGCGTCTTCCCGGTTTAGGGTTTTTTGAAGCCGCGCTGTTTTGTGAACGGCCAGGAAGTATTTTTTGCCCTCTTTCTTCACATATTGTCTACGATCTTGGTCCCACTTCCACCCCAACAACGACATAGCGTAACGCTCGATATCGTAACTGGCGACCGGCATGTTGAACGGTACTTGAATGATTTTGTCGAAAAAGGATTTGCCGTAGGCTTTCTGTGTAGATGTGCCGAACTTTTCCTCGACGCCCTGCTGGATGATGGCGTTATCCACGGCCAGAATGAAGACACAACCCGCTACATCCATAAAGTTCTTAATTGCTTCCAGAATTTCCAAAGCGGAGGACGGCTTTAAGCGATCCAAATCATCAATCATAATGACCACGGTGTCCACCGACTTTTCGGTAATGGAGGCCACCAGCGACTCGAAATGGTCGCGGTAGTTCTTCAGTGATTTCGGCAAGTCGAAAAAATCGACCGCCGATTTATCCCGCGTCGGTTCCTCCTTGGTTGCATCTCCGGCGGCCTTTTGAATATCGACTTTGGTTTTTTCCTTGACAACCTGGTTGACCACGCTGCCTACGAAGCGAAAAGCGGTTTTCAAGCTGGATTTAAGTGAACTGATCTCTTCTTCAGAACCGCCCAACTCACCCAATGCCTCCACCAATGCGTTCATCAATGAAAGTGTCATGTATCGACTGTCACTGAACTGAGCATATTGCCAGGTGTTGAGATAAACACTGCGAACATGGCCTTTGCGTGCGGTGCCTAAATTGGGGATGCGCTCCTCAACCATCCGAAGGAGGCTTGTTTTGCCAATCCCCCAATCACCTTGAATGCCGATGGTAATCGGTGTTTCACATGCCTCGATAAACTCCGAAAGGGCATCAGCGAAGGTTTTCAAATTCAGTTCGTCTTGAGTCGTCGGGACATCGATCAGGTTATTCCAGCTCATTTTCGACCTCACATTTTGATAAAACTCCACTATTACTTGCGGAAAAACGAACTGAAAAAGATCAAAAAGTTTTTAACTATCTTCAATCGTCAGGCAGGCAAGAACCGCCATAACGCTGGGCTTGATAAATTCTAGCAGACCGGAGCAACAATTTAGTAAGCGATTCCTTGATTAGCGTAAGGCCTGTGGTGATTGTTCCGAATTTCTAAGTGCCCGTATGCTCCTCGAGGAAGCGGATGCCGGAACAGACCAATTGTTTCCAGGCGTTCAGAATCATGTCGCCCGATCCCATGGCGTCGCTGCAACCGGGGTCGTGTTTGCTGTCGGGCCTTTAATATAGTTATCGTCCGCGTGGTATCACAAAACAACCGAGCACCGGTGTGGACGCCTTGGCGCGCCTGGTTCTCCTTCTTCGATTTAGAAAAAATGGCTCTTCCGTTTTTTGGGTGGGTAACGGTGTCAGGAGTATTTAGCTTGAGCCATGTCGAAGGATAAATGTTGGAACGACTATGGTTTAGGGTTCAACCCCTAGCGCATCATACGAATGTCTTGGCCGCGTAGCTTGCGAAGCGGTCAAGGCATTTCTATGGGGTTCTAGGGGTCGGGTCCCAAAACTTTGGTGGAGCCCCCCTTTATGTTCGACAGGGGGAGGTCATGCCCATCCCCAAAAACCGGAAGAACCGAAAAAATCACGGGCGGTAAGTGGAGTAGAAACGGAAGATGGCCCCATTTTTCTGCGTCTGATGCAGAAAAATGGGGTCATTTTTCTGCATATAAGGCATAATATAGGGGTCATGTACAGAATCGCCGAGCAAAAACTGGAACAATGGTATCGATCTCGAAGACGAAAGCCCCTGGTTATCCGCGGGGCGCGTCAGGTTGGAAAATCTACCTTGGTGCGCCGCTTTGCCAGGGCTCGAAACCTTCCCCTGGCTGAGGTGAACCTGGAGAAACAGCCCCAGTTGAATGCTGTTTTCGAGACCAAGGATATCGAACGCATCCTGCAAGAACTGGAGGGCGTGGTCAGGCACCCGATTTCTGCCGATCATCTATTGTTCCTCGATGAAATTCAGGCAACGCCCCAAGCTTTGGCCGCACTTCGTTATTTTTTCGAGGAGCGTCCCGAGTTGGCGGTCGTCTGCGCGGGCTCGCTGCTGGAATTTGCCTTGAGTGATGCCAAATGGTCCATGCCCGTCGGCCGGGTCACCTATCTGAATATGGGTCCCATGACCATCGAGGAATTCCTACTCGCGTTGGATGAAGAGGATTTGCTTCAACACATCAGGAATTATACCTGGGAAGGTTCCCTGCCCGAGACAGTTCATGAAAGACTATTGGTCAGGCAGCGTCAATTTTGTTTCACCGGGGGTTTGCCCGAGGCCGTATTGACATATGTCGAAAGCGGCAGCCTGGAAGAGGTAAGCCAGGTTCAAGATGAATTGCTGGAGAGCTATCGCGATGATTTCTATAAATACGGTAACCAGGCTGATCAGATTCGCCTTCGCCAGGTGATGGAATTCGCCGCAAGGAACGCCGGCACCAAGATTAAATACCGAAATATCTCACAGTTGGAACAAAGCCGGACCTTGAAACGGGTCATCGAGTTGCTTTGCAACGCGCGTGTTGTGTCTCGCTGCTTTCATACGCATGGCTCCGGCGTGCCCTTATTCGGAGAAATCGATGAACGCGTTTATAAACTACTGTTCCTGGATGTAGGCTTGCTCAACAGGATTTGCGGCTTGGATTGGCGACACCTGGCGAGCCTGGACAGGCAGCAATTCGTCAACCAGGGAACGATTGCCGAACAGTTTGTGGGTCAGCATCTACTCTTCGATTTCGGAGGTCTGGCGCCCACGGCCCTGTGTTATTGGCTGCGGGAAGGCAAAGGCAATAATGCGGAGGTCGATTATCTGGTTTCCCATGGGCCGTGGGTGATTCCCGTCGAAGTAAAAGCCGGCCCGGGCGGCCGCCTGCGTTCGCTTCACCAGTTCCTATCTATGAAACATGGTGAGCACGCGGTGAGGTTCGACCTGAATCTACCGTCGTCGGCAGCCATGTCAGTACGACTGCCGGGCAAGGGCGCTCTGGACTATCACCTTCATTCCCTGCCCCTGTACATGGCGGGTGAACTGACGCGACTGTTGGATCAACTGCGAGATCGTTTCGGGTGACATCCGGCGGGGTCGGTCTACAGCGATCCACCCCCCAGGTCATACCGGTAATGTCGAACGTTTCGGTTCCATATCGATGACTCGAAACGATTGTGACCGGCGAACCGCCCGGGATAGCCTTCCCCTGCTGCGGGAATCACTCCTGATTCTTCGATTCCGAAAGTCGGCGCGGCGGGAATCACCGCTGATCCCTCCATTCTGAAAGTCGGAATGCTGAAAACCAGTCGTGGTTTCCAGCGTTCGGGCTTTCGGAAGCGAGGAATCGGGACCGATTTTTAGGAGCGTGACTTTCAGAATCGAGGCATAAGTCCTGACTTTCCGATTCTCGACAACAGAAATCGAGACATGGCGTCGGTTTTCCTCGCACAGGGAGAGTAGCAGAGTTCCGATCTAAAGATATATGTAGATTGTACGCATATATATTTAGAATAGAAATAATATGATCTATGTGGCAGCGGCCGGGAAAGAGCATTAAGATACCTCCTGAACGCGGCGCAACGGCTGCCGTGGAAGTCAGGCAAAGGAGGTACTCATGCGCGTGTTGGATATCAGAAGCGATGCATATCGCGAGGAATGGTTGAACCGCATGCTGAAGACCGCCGCTCTGGAAGGGGAATTCGGAGCGGGTTTTCTGCCTCAAAACCTCGTCGATCGCGGAACCGCCTTGGAAAGCGGGTTCCCGGCGGCCGTCGCGGCTAAGGTCCAAGCGTTGAGTTCCCGTCATCAACAGGTCCTGGCGTGTGATCGGAACCTGGCCGTACTGGCCAGGCTGTGCCGGTCGTTCTGGCGAATGTTGCAGGCCCGGGCCGAGGTCTTGGATCATTCCTCCGAAGTCTTCAAAATCTACGGCCTGGACGCCTCCGGCAAGTTCCTGATCGCCCGCTACAAGCGGGATTGGCTGAAATACGCACGCACCTTGATCAAGGCGGAGGCGATTGCCGTGGCCCGGGGTTATCCACCGATGAATCTGCCCGACATCGCTTCCATAGAAACGGCCCTGGCCGCTGCCGAGACCTCTTGCCAGGGCGTCGATCGCGCTAACCTGTCTCATCAGGCCGTGTTGACCGACCTGAAAGCCGCTCGCCGCCGGGTGGATGAACTGAGAGGCGATGTCTACGCCTACCTGCGCTTCGCCCTGCGCGGCCTGAGCCCGTCCCGTTGCCGGGAAATCAAACGCCACTACGGCTACATCTTCAGCGGCGATGTGGAACAAAACCCCATAGCGTCAAGATATCGACCCGATCAACCGGAACCGACCAAACTTACTGACCCGACACCACCGGACCGGGAGGAAGAGGTCGATGTACCGGCACCGGAGGAACCGAAAACAACCGATCCCCAAGACCCAAGCCCGGAGGCAGAACCCACCGAACCCCGAGCCGACGTGGAAATTACGATTCCTGCTGAGGATGAAAAGCGACCCCCCAATCCGGTCAATCACGATGTTGGCCGCGAGACCGCCCGGGGTAGTCCACCGGGGCCCCATCCTCGCAAAACTCGGACGATGTCCCCGGCGGGCAACCCCGGTCTATCGGATATAACCACATGGCGGTAATTTTCGATCCCGGGTTTCACATTCGTCTTTTGACGATGACCTTGCCGGTTTTGTGCAGCTTCAGGTGCAGGCCGCCGCCGGATAGTTCCGGGTGCTCCACCAGGTAGCGCGACAGGGCCGTGACGATGTGTTGCTCGATGTAGCGCTGCAGCGGGCGTCGAAACAGCCCCTTACATGCAGTTACGGCGTTGAGAATGCCATGGTTCAATTTTGAACAGGATTTTGCTCGAAAAAAGAGGCAACCTGGTCAACGGCGACTCGGGCTACACAAAATTCTCCGTCCTTGTAAGCCGAGACATACACATCGTCACCTTCAACTACCATGATGCGCATGAGGTGACGAAGCGGCCACCGTGATATTTGAGGATTGCCGCCGGTATCGAACACCATTGGAGGCGTCTTTTTGTATTGGAGATAACTGCCGGGCCAAACCACCAGCAAACCGTCCGGGTCTAACTGGATCATGGCAATTGCCGGCAACAAATCGGGGTAATGGGGCTTCAAATTTTTCCTGCCGCGAGGATCACGCACCGACAAGAGGTACTCATAGCGCTCTTGCGCAAAATCCTTGTTTAATGGTTTGCGCGGAACCTTCTTGACGATGGGTTCACGGAAACGCGCCGGCTGAAGATCGTAAATATCGATGCGAAACGGGCCGCCGGCGGTCAGGTATAACGCTTCCTTTTCCGGATGATAGACAAAACATGCCATTTCTTTGGCGGGCACAATGGTATTAGGAGGATGATCGGACCGATTGACACGCGCGAGCACCTTCATGTTCTGAAAATCGTGGTCCACCCAATGGACACTTCCCTTGCCTGGATCGGCATACACCCATCCCGTGCTGACAACTGTCAGATAGGGGAACGACATCATGATGTTACGATCGATTTTCAGAGTACGGCGCCAGGCGCCGTCACCGGCAAAGATCTGAACATTGGCGCGCATTGGATCGAAGACATAAATTTCCCCATCGCGGTAACGAACCGCATGGACAAAAGCTAATTCACCAGGGCCTTCCCCACGCCCTCCGATCACCCGTCGCAGTCCTCCGTCGCGGCTGTACACCTTCACCTGGCAACTTCTACGATCAACAAGATAAAAATCGCCGACAGCATCGATCGCAATGGTATTGGCATCCAAGATGTCATAGATCTCGGTATCTTCGATGATGATCTGGTGAGAGAGACAGAGAAAGAATACAGCCGGGAAGATACCTGGCACCATATACTGCTCCTCGAATTGCAGGAAAGGGAAACACTATCGGGCCGCACCGCAGTGGTTGCAATTGTTATCGTAACTCGCCTGTTGTAAGGTCTCCAGCGCATAAAAGTTTTGGCCCATGTCGGTGGTCAAATCGCCCATGGCTTCATAGTTACCTTCAGCTTGCGCATCTCGGTAGGCTGAAAAGAGATAATCCTGTTCTTCATTAATGGCGGCAACTTCGGCGGCAATATCATCACAAATGTTCGCAAAGGCAAAAAGACAGCACAAGAAGGCCAAAGCAATCACGGTTCTTTTCATGGAATTCTCCTTGGGAGCTGAGCTTTGTCCACTGTAGAGGCCGGTTTTTATAATGTCAAGGGGTTTGAAGGGAATAGCGAAGCCGCAACAACTGGAGGTTAGAAATCAAGCCGGTTCACATGCCGACACCACCAAATATATTCATAGTTTTTGGTGAGCTAACGGGGGCGCTTGGGGGCCTTGCCGAAGGTCTTGTGCGGGATTTTGGTCAGGTCCCAGTCGATCACCAACCCGGTGGCCAGGCGTTGGGCGTATTCCTGACCGAACCATAAATGAGCCAGGAATAGGGCCGGTTCGTAACTTTTGGCGCCGCCCACCGAGGTGATGTACTTGTCGTGGTGAACGAACCAGACATCGCGATGCACCTTGATCTTGGGAAATTTTTTGGCGAAGGCTTCCTGGTCGCCCGGGTAGGTGGTGGCGTTCAAACCGTCCAACGCTCCTGTATTGCCCAGCGGAAAAGCGCCGTCACAAAGTGTAATCACCGCGACCGCTGAAGCCACGTGCTTGCGAACCCAACGCATGTAGGGCCCGTCCTCCAAATCCTTGTCCATGGAGGTCAGGGTGCTTGGAATGACCAGAACCTCGGGCTTGGGGCAGTCGGCGAAGCTGTAATCGGCGTGAATGGTCTGGCCCTCGGCGGTTTTGATGGGTTTGCCGTCCGGGGAGACCAGGTAGGTGCGGAAATAGGTTTTTTGTTTGCGGTAGACGGAATGCTGCAAGATATCCAGAGGGGCAATCAATTCGCTGTTGAAAACGCCGTCAATGACCACGAACGCCGTGTTGATCGCCGGGCGTCCCCCGGTATCCTGCGCTTGGATGGTGCCGGCCAAAGCCAGGGATAACCACACCAGAACTATCACGAAACCCTCCTTGGGGGATCAGGCAGACATACCGCCGCGGAAAACCTTGAAATTACGCTTGCCCGTTTTGGGCAGGCCCTTGAAATTGCCGCCGGCCAACAGGTAGCCGGTAATCAAGCCGCCCAGGTGTACGAAATAGGCGGTGCGGTCGACCCCGCCGGGATGGGGCAGCAACATACCCATCAACTCGCCGACCAGGTAAATGACCAGCAGCACCTTGAAGGGAATCAAGATATCGCGGTAGTAGGCGGTTCGCGGGCTGCCCAGGGTAATGCGAATGTCGTGGCGGGGAAACAGGGCGAAATAAGCACCGTACATGGCCACCACGCCGCCGCTGGCGCCGATTACCGGGATGATCGCGCTGCTGTTCAGCCATACATGAAACAAGGCGCCCACGCTGGTGCAACTGAAGTAGTAGAACAGGAAGCGGCCCGAGCCCATGTGACGCTCTACGTTGCGGCCGAAGATCCACAGGTAGAACATGTTCCAAAACAGGTGCCAGAAATCCACGTGGAAGAAGGTGTAGAGGATCACGGTCACCAGGGCGGGCGGTTTGAGAGCCAGGAGGTCGGGGTTCAGCGCTTCGGGATTCGTAAAATGCGCGGGGATCATGCCGCCCAGGTCGAAAGGGTGGAAGCCGGCGTATACCGCGCTCCCCTGAGCCACGTAACTCAAGATATTTATGATCACCAGCCAGATGACCACGGGCGATTTACCCGGTAATTGATAGCTGTCGCGAATTTGAATCATAGCATTTAGTCCCGCCGCCGAAGATCAAGGGGCATGCTTACCATAACGGGCACACGGTTTTCAGTCAACATCTAAGCGATCGGGAGCAATTGTAGAACACCTTGTCGCTAGAGTCCCTCCATGAAAATCGGCGGGGGGCTCTCTTTG
>JAAUYB010130286.1_pt1 | contig 25016 bp, 22 predicted proteins | sample 7278071 | NCBI WGS metagenome assembly JAAUYB01 (sample SAMN14350121, study PRJNA611818) | marine sediment metagenome | isolation source: surface marine sediment (1.8m) | place: French Polynesia: Moorea | collected 2018-08 | reverse complement strand
GGCGGCGGCAAAGCGCCCGGTGGCGTTCAAAGCGCCGGAAAAGAGCGCGGCCAGGGAAATGAAAAGGATATAGGGGAAAATCACCCGGCCATAATCCACCGTCAGGTCAAACCGCGCGTCGCCGGAGAACCCGCCCGCCGTCGCCCAGACCAGCGCCGGCATAAAGACCAGCGCCAGCCCGGTCAGGCACAAAAGCACAAAGCCCAGCCCGTTCATCGCGTCGCGGGCAAAGCCCAGCGGATCCTCATCCGCCTCGTATTTCTTGGAAAACATCGGCACAAAGGCGGCGTTGAACGCGCCTTCGGCAAAGAAACGCCGGAACATGTTGGGCAGGCGGAAAGCGGCGACAAAGGCGTCCATCAACGGGCCGGGGCCGATCAGCGCGAGGATCATGATCTCACGCACAACGCCCAGGATACGGCTCATCAAGGTCCAGAACCCGACGGTCAGAACGCCCGAGATCAGCCGGATGGGTTTCATGTCTGCTCGGCCTTTTTTGTGCCTTTGCTTACGTGTAGCCCAAGGGATGCGTCGACGAAAGACCTGTTCAAAGCAGCGTGGTGGCGGCCACAGAGATCAAGAGCAGGGCGGCAAAGGCGATGTTGATCGCGCGGCCCAAGCCCGGCGTGCGCATGGCGCTGGTCAGCCCGTGGCCCAGCCAGAGCCAGCCGGGGTTGACCATGGCCAGCGTGGCCATCGCCAGTGTGGATTTCAGCGCGATGTCCTGCACCGGGGCGCCCTTCACCAGCGTAAAACCGGAAAACAGCGCGGCCATGGCGGCATAAGCCTTGGGGTTGATCAGCGACAGGATCATGCCCTCGACCCAGCGGGGCGGGGAGGCGCCGGTATCGCGGGCGGAAGGCGGAGGCGCGGTGGCGATGCGCCAGGCGAGGTAGAGGAAATAGGCGACGGCGATGGCGGTCACCACCGGGGCGATCCCTGGAATGGCCAGGATCAGCGCCGACACACCGGTGCCGGTGAGTAAAACGACCAAGAGCATGCCGAAGGTCAGCCCCAGCATATAGCGGATGCCACGCCGTCCGAACCCCGCGCCCACGGCGGCGAGGCTGAGCGTATTGGGCCCGGGACTGCCGGTCAGGGCCAAAGCGGCAAGGATGAACTCGATCACGGCGCGGACTTGCGGGGTCAGACCGCGAGGGCGCTGGCGGGTTGGATATGACCGGTCTTCACGCCGCGCCAGTTGCGCACATCCGGGCGGAGAAAGCGTTTCACATCAGGGTGTTCGGCCTCCAGCACTCCCAGCCGCACAAGGATCGCCGCGATGGCACATTCCGCGCCGCGCGTGGCGCCATCGGCGATCTTGACCGCGATGCCGATGCCGCGTGCCGGCAGGATGGCGACGAAATAGCCCTCCGCCCCGGTTTTCAGCGCCACGGGTTCGCTGGCGGCTTGCATCAGCAAGGTGCAGGCCCGGCCTGCACCGGCGACCATCATCGGGTGGGTGTGCATCGCCGCGGTCAGACGCGCCGCAGCCTGCGATTGCGCATCGCCGCGGCTGGCGGCCGTGGCAAACCAGGCCATGGCGCGCGCCATGCCGTGCATCGTGGTGACAAAATTGGGCGCCGAACAGCCGTCGATGCCAAAGCCTTGGCTGGCCTCACCGGTGACCTCTTCGAACGCTGCCTTGCAGGCCACCTGCACCGGGTGGTCGATCTCGATATATTCCGGCCCCGTCCCCAGATGCTGGGCAAGCGTCAGAAAACCGGTATGTTTGCCTGAACAGTTGTTATGCACCTGGCAGGGGCTCTCGCCATCGCGGATCATCTGAAACCGCAGGTCCTTGTCACGCGACGGCTGAGGCCCACAGCGCAGCGCGGTGTCGGTCAGACCCAGATCGTCCAACCAACGCTCAACCGCCCCAACATGTATCGGCGCGCCCTGATGGGACGCGCAGGCCAGCGCCAGCTGCGCTTCGGTCAACCCATAGGCGTCGGCCGCGCCTGAGGTGATCAGCGGCAAGGCCTGGATCATCTTGGACGACGAGCGCGGCAAAACCACCGCCGCAGGATCGCCCCAGGCCTCGACAATCTCGCCATCCGGCCCGCAGACCACCGCGTGGCCGTGATGCAGGCTTTCGGCAATTGGACCGCGATGGATTTCAACAAGCAGTTCAGCGGTCATATCAGGGCCTCACGTCTAAGCGATTATCTGCCAATAGGGCTTTTCCCGGGTTGTTTTTTCAGGCTATTGTCCAGCCGTCGAGAGAAAAACAGGTATTGCACGGAACGCGCCTGAACAGGCCGGACGTTGCACAACGAAATTGAGGCGAAAGACAGCTGGAGGCTGCAGGATGAATTCACTTCTCGGGCGGGCATTTGGCACGGCGGCACTGGTTTGTGCTCTTGGAGCCACGGGTGCTGCGGCGCAAGACGCCAGCACCAACCGCGTTGACGCGATGACCGACTGGTCGGTGTTCGAGGAAAGCAGCCCGCGCGAATGCTGGGCCGTGACCACGTTCAAGGAAAGCGTGAACACCAAGGATGGCCGGGTTGTGTCGGTGTCGCGGGGCGAGATTCTGTTGATGGTGTTCTTCCGGCCCGAATCCGGTGTGACGGGGCAGGTGGCCTTTACCGGCGGCTATCCGTTTGCCAACGGATCCACCGTGAATGTGGATATCAGCGGAACGACGTTCGAGCTCTTTACCGAGGGCGAATGGGCCTGGCCGGCCACACCGCAGGACGACGCCAAGCTGATCACCGCGATGAAGCGGGGCGCCAACGCGGTGCTGACCGCCGTCTCGACCCGGGGCACGACGACCAAGGACACGTTCTCGCTCTTGGGGTTCACGGCGGCCTATGAGGACGCGGAAAAGCGCTGCACCAGCTAAGGGCGCGCTGCGCATCTGATGAAATTGTGGCTTTGATGCGCGGGCAGGGCATGGTATGCGCCGCGCTTCAAAGGAGATGTGCCCGATGACCGCCCGCGCGCCGATCACCCAGGACGTGATGACGATCCCCCGCAAACTGCCCGACGGGCCCACCAATCTCGTGGGCCTGACGCGGGAGCAATTGCGCGCGGCGCTGATCGAGATCGGCACGCCGGAAAAGCAGGCCAAGATGCGCGTCAACCAGATCTGGCAGTGGATCTATCACTGGGGTGTGCGTGACTTTGCCTTGATGACCAACCTTGCCAAGGACTATCGCGCCAAGCTGGCGGAGCATTTTGTGGTGGCCGTGCCCGAGGTGGTGACCCGCGATGTCAGCGCCGATGGCACGCGCAAGTACCTGGTCCGCATCGCCGGCGGGCATGAGGTTGAGGTGGTGTATATCCCCGAGACTGATCGCGGCACTTTGTGTATTTCCAGCCAGGTGGGCTGCACGCTGACTTGTTCGTTCTGTCATACCGGTACGCAAAAGCTGGTGCGCAACCTGACCGCCGGTGAAATCGTCGGCCAGATCATGCTGGCGCGGGACGATCTGGGCGAATGGCCCGAACCGGGGACGGGCACGGGCGAAAACGGCCCGCGGCTCTTGTCGAACATCGTGCTGATGGGCATGGGGGAGCCGCTTTACAACTTTGACAACGTCCGCAACGCGATGAAGATCGCCATGGATGGCGAAGGCATCGCCCTGTCGCGTCGCCGGATCACCCTCTCGACAAGCGGTGTGGTACCCGAGATTGCCCGCTGCGCCGAAGAGATCGGCTGCCAGCTGGCCGTGTCGTTCCACGCCACCACTGATGAGGTGCGCGACCGCCTGGTGCCGATCAACAAACGCTGGAACATCGCCACGCTGCTCGACGCGTTGCGGACCTATCCCAAGGTGTCCAATTCCGAACGCATCACCTTTGAATACGTGATGCTCAAGGATGTGAACGACAGCGACGCCGACGCGCGCCGCCTGGTCAAGCTGATCGAGGGCATCCCGGCCAAGATCAACCTGATACCGTTCAACGAATGGCCCGGCGCGCCGTATGAGCGCAGCGATTGGGCCCGGATCGAGGCCTTTGCCGACATCGTCTACAAAGCCGGTTACGCCAGCCCGATCCGCACCCCGCGGGGCGAGGACATCATGGCCGCCTGCGGTCAGCTAAAGTCCGCCACCGAACGCGCCCGCAAATCTCGCGCGCAGATCGCGGCCGAGGTGCAGCAGGGCTGACTTTTTCCGAAACGGTTTGGCAATTGCCGGCTGGCCGCGTGCTCTGTTGGATCCAACCTTGTCGGCAATTGACTAATCTGACAATTTTAGTCAGTAATTGAGGAGTCAGCGAGTCAAAGGCCTCAAAAAGATGAAACATAGCGGCTTTCCAGACGTATCAGCGGCGTCCCTGCGCCCGATCGAACAACGCCTCATCGGCCTGTTGCGCGACTGGCAGGACGGCGAAGATGGTCAGAACCGTGTCTGGTCGACGCTTTGCCGTGACATGGGGACGGATCGGGCGCGCGGGTGCCTCAACGCGCTTGAGGACATGCTCGCCCTCTTGCGCCGTCACGGTTGGCGCGTGCCGGCGTTCCTGCCACCGGGCACCGAAGCCTACAGCGCTGATGAAGCCGACATGGCTCGCTTTGTCTTCGCCGCAACCGAACAACGCCGCGAAGAGGCACTGGAACAAGCGATGCTGCTTGTCTCCCCCGCCGGCCTGATGGACCTGACACGTTGCGCCGAACGGATCGGCCTGCCGCTTTTGTGTGCCGATTGCCGCGCCCGCGTGCGGCAGGCGCAGACGGGTAGGGGCTTGACCTTCCAGTGACGGGAACCCCTATGTAAGGCGTAAGACGTCTAAAAGGGGGCAAGTCCGATGCCCGACACACTCCGATTCGAAGTGACCAATCTCAACTGCGGTGGCTGCGCTGGCCGAGCCGAACGGGCTCTGGCCGCCGTCCCGGGTGTGGACAGTGCCAGCGTCAACTTGGCCAATCGGATGGCGCAGGTGCAAGGCGCCGCGACGCCCGAGGCCTTGCGCGCCGCGCTGTCTGACGCCGGATACCCGGCCAAAGAGCAGACCATGCGCCTGACAATCGACGGGATGAGCTGCGCGTCATGCACCGGCCGGGTCGAACAGGCGCTGCGCGACGTGCCCGGCGTGGTATCGGCGCATGTGAACCTGGCGAGTGAGCGGGCGGATGTCCGGGTCATGGCGGCCAGCGTGACGGCGGAGGCATTGGCCAAGGTGGTTACCGCCACGGGCTATCCGGCCCGCGTCGCCGGGCAGGACGGTGACCAAGACGCCGCGCGTAAGGATGCCGAAGGGGCGCAGCTGAAACGTGATCTGATCATCGCGGGGGCACTGACCCTGCCGGTCTTTGTGCTGGAGATGGGCGGGCATCTTGTCCCCGCATTCCACCACCTGATTGGCCGGACCATCGGGTTTGAGACCTCCTGGCTGATCCAGTTTGTCCTGGTCACCCTTGTGCTGGTCTGGCCGGGGCGGCGCTTTTACCGGATCGGCGTGCCGCTGTTGATCAAACGTGCACCTGACATGAACTCACTGGTGGCGCTCGGCACCTTTGCCGCCTGGGGCTATTCCACCGTTGCGCTCTTTGCGCCTGGTCTGCTGCCAGCCGGCAACCGCGCGGTCTATTTTGAGGCGGCCGCGGTGATCGTGACGCTGATCCTGTTGGGCCGGTTCCTCGAGGCGCGGGCCAAGGGACGGACTGGCGCTGCAATCCGCCGGTTGATCGGGTTGCGTCCAAAGGTGGCTCGGGTTGAGCGGGACGGTGCCGTGACCGAAATCCCCATCGAGGATGTGGTGCTGGGTGATATCCTGCATTTGCGCCCCGGCGAACGGATCGCCGTTGATGGAGAGGTGATCGACGGGCGGTCCTACGTTGACGAAAGCATGATCACCGGGGAGCCGATCCCGGTGGAAAAGACGACCGGTGCCACGGTTGTCGGCGGCACGATCAACGGGCAGGGCGCGCTGAGCTTCCGCGCGACCGCCGTGGGATTGGACACCATGCTGGCGCGGATCATCGCCATCGTCGAAGAGGCGCAAGGCGCCAAGCTGCCGATCCAGGCTTTGGCCGACCGGGTGGTTCTCTGGTTCGTGCCGGCGGTGATTGCGGTCGCTGTGCTGACCTTTGCGCTATGGCTGCTGATTGGCCCCGACCCGGCGCTCAGCCTTGCCTTGGTCGCAGCAGTGTCGGTGCTGATCATCGCTTGCCCCTGCGCCATGGGCCTCGCCACGCCAACCTCGATCATGGTGGGCACGGGGCGCGCGGCGGAACTGGGGGTGCTCTTTCGCAAAGGCGATGCGCTGCAGCGGATGGAAAGCGTCAAGGTGGTGGCGTTCGACAAGACCGGCACGCTGACCGAAGGGCGGCCTGAGCTGGTGCGAACGGAGATCGTCGAGGGGTTCGACACGGACACGGTTCTGCACCTTGCCGCCTCAGCCGAGCAACAGAGCGAACACCCGATTGCGCGAGCTTTGGAACGTGCCGCCCCCGGTGATCTGACCCAGCCCGAAGAGGCCGAGGCAATCGCCGGGCACGGGCTGCGCGCCACGGTCGATGGGCGGGCGGTGCTGGTCGGCAACGCCCGCCTGATGGCGCGGGCAGGGGTCGATTTCGCCGCGCTGACCGGCGCCCTGGAGGATATGGCGCAGAAGGGCCAGACGCCGGTTCTGGTGGCGCTGGATGGCCAGATCGCGGGTGCGTTTGGCGTCGCCGACCGGGTGAAGGACACCAGCCGCGAGGCCGTGGCGGCGCTGCATCGCGACGGGCTCAAGGTGGCGATGATCACCGGCGACACGCAGGCCACAGCCGAAACCATCGCGCGCGAGCTGGGCATCGACCATGTGGAGGCCGAGGTGCTGCCCGAGGGCAAGCTGGAGGCCGTGAACCGCCTGCGCGACCGCTTTGGTCCGGTGGCCTTCACCGGCGACGGAATCAACGATGCGCCGGCCCTCGCCGCGGCAGATGTGGGCCTGGCCATCGGCACAGGCACCGACGTCGCCATCGAAAGCGCCGATGTGGTGCTGGTGTCGGGTGACGTCACAGGCGCGGTCAACGCCATCCACATCAGCCGGGCGGTGCTGCGCAATATCCGGCAGAACCTGTTCTGGGCCTTTGCCTACAACACCGCGCTGATCCCGGTGGCGGCGGGCGCGCTCTATCCAGCGTTTGGCATGTTGCTGTCGCCGATGCTCGCTGCCGGCGCCATGGCGCTGTCCTCGGTCTTTGTGTTGTCGAACGCGCTGCGCTTGCGGCAGTTGAAACCGGTCTTGCGCGACAGCGCCACGGCCCCGGCGCCACAGCTGCAAGAGGCCCACGCATGAATATCGGTGAGGTTGCCAAGCGCGCCGGGCTGCCGGCCAAAACCATCCGGTATTACGAAGAGATCGGCCTGATCCGGCCGCTGCGCGACGCCAATGGCTATCGCGCGTTTCGCGACAGCGACCTGCACCGCCTGGCCTTTCTGGCGCGCGCCCGGGCGTTGGGCTTTTCGATCGAGGATTGCCGCACGCTGATGGCGCTTTACGCCGATCCCAGCCGTGCCAGCGCCGATGTTAAACGCGTCGCGCAAGAGCACCTGACCCAGATCGACGACAAGATCGCGCAGCTTCAGGGGATGCGCGACACGCTGGGGGAGCTGGTGCAGTCCTGCGCCGGGGACAACCGGCCGGACTGTCCGATCCTGGCTGATCTCGCCGAAGGCAGCGACACCTGAACCCGCTAGCCCAACGCCCGCTCGCTGCCTTCTGAAATCGCCTCGCGCAGCTTGCGTTCCAGCGCGCGCTGTTTGCTGGCGGCGTGGAATTTCAGCCCGAACATGTCTTTGACATAAAAGGTGTCGACCACCTGTTCGCCATAGGTCGCGATCACGGCCGAGGCGATATAGACGTTCTGGCTGGCCATCGTCCGGGTCAGATCATAGAGCAGGCCGGGCCGGTCGCGGGTATCGACCTCGATGATCGTGTAGATCTCGGACCCTTCGTTGTCGAAGGTGATCGAGGTCGGAACGTCAAAGGCCTTTTCGCGCTTTTTCAGCTTGTCCTTGGTCTTGATCGCCTCGCGCGGGACAACCTCGCCCATCAGCGTCTTGCGGATCATCTCGCGCAGGCGCGGGATACGAGTGTCCTCATAGGGCGTGCCTTCGCTGTCCTGAATCCAGAAGGCGGCGGTGGCGAACCCGTCTTTCGAGGTATAGGTGCGCGCATCAACGACATTTGCACCGACCAGCGCCAGGGCGCCGGAGAGGCGCGAAAAGATGCCCGGATGGTCTTGCAGGGCAAAACACACGCGGGTGGCGTCACGGTCTTCGTCGGGGTGGATGTCGATGCGGATCTCGTTGTCACCGATATCGTGTAGCAGGTTGGCGAAGACCAGATGCGCGGTGATATGCAGACCTTGCCAATAAGGTGGATAGTGGCGGGCGGTTTCCACCTTGACGTCTTTGCGCGGCCAATCGGCCAGCTTTTCGCGCAAGAGCCGCTTGGCCTCGACGCCGCGGTTTTCACGGTTGAGCGCCTCCATCCCGCTTTCCAGCGCGCGGCGGGTCTGGCGGTAAAGCGCCCGCAAAAGCGCCGCTTTCCAGTTATTCCACGTGTCGGGGCCGACACCGCGAATATCGCAGACCGTCAGCAAAAGCAGCAGATCGAGCCGTTCCCGCGTCTGCACCGCCTTGGCAAAATCCCGCACCGTACGCGGATCGGCGATGTCGCGTTTCTGCGCCATGTCCGACATCAGCAGGTGGTAGCGCACCAGCCACTCGACAGTGGCGCCGTCAGCCTTGGAGAGCCCCAGCCGCGGCGCCACCTTGCGGGCGATCTGGGCGCCCAAAGCGGAATGGTCCTCGGGCCGGCCCTTGCCGATATCGTGCAGCAACAGCGCCACGTAGAGCACCTTTCGGTTGACCCCTTCTTTGAGGATGGACGAAGCGACGGGCAGTTCCTCGACCAGCTGTTCGCGCTCGATCTCCGACAGGTGCCAGATGCACTGGATCGTATGCTCGTCCACCGTATAGCTGTGATACATGTTGAACTGCATCATCGCGACGATGTGGGCGAATTCCGGGATAAAGGCCGCCAGCACGCCCAACTCGTTCATCCGCCGCAGGGCGCGTTCCGGGTTGCCGTGTTTCAGCAGCAGATCAAGGAAGATGCGCCGCGCCTCGCGGTCCTCGCGCAGTCCGTCATCGATCAGGTGCAGGTTGGCCTTGACCAGGCGCATGGCGTCCGGGTGGATCAAGAGCCCGGTGCGCAGCGCCTCTTCGAAAAGCCGCAGCATGTTGAGTTTGTCATGCAGAAACGCGGTGTCATCGGCAATCGCCAGACGCCCGTTCACCACCATGTAGCCCGCTTTGACCTTGGGCGCGCGCTGGAAGATGCGGACCAAGAGCGGCGCATCTTTGCGGTGATCGGCCTCAAGAGAGGTCAGGAAGATCCGGGTGAGATCGCCCACCGCGGTCGCGTGCAGGAAATAGTCCTGCATAAACCATTCCACGGCCCGGCGCCCGCCTTTGTCGGCATAGCCCATGCGCGCCGCCAGATCGACCTGCATGTCAAAGGTCAGTTGTTCCACCGGCCGTCCGGCTGCCAGGTGCAGATGGCAGCGCACCGCCCAGAGAAAGCGTTCCGCCTCGACAAAGGTCTTGTATTCCTCGGGCCGGAACACGCCTATGCGCACCAGTTCTTCGGTATCGTCGGTGCGGTGCAGGTATTTGGTAATCCAGAACAGCGATTGCAGATCACGCAGCCCGCCTTTGCCCTCTTTGACATTGGGCTCGACCATATAGCGCTGGCCCTGCTTGCGGTGCCGCGCGTCGCGTTCTTCCAGCTTGGCGGTGATGAAATCACGCTCGGTCCCGGCAAAGAGATCGGTCCAGAGCCGGTCATCCAATTCTTGCGCCAGGGCGGCATCGCCGACGAGGTATCGGTTCTCCAACATCGCCGTGCGGATGGTGAAATCATCAGCGCCGAGACGCAGGCAGTCCTTCACCGTGCGGGAGCTGTGGCCGACCTTCAGCTTAAGATCCCATAGGATATAGAGCATCGATTCAATCACGCTCTCGGCCCAGGCGGTGATCTTGTAGGGCGTCAGGAACAGCAGATCGACATCGGAATGCGGCGCCATCTCGCCGCGGCCATAGCCGCCGACACAGATTACCGACAGCCGTTCCCCTTCGGTCGGGGTGGCGACACGGTGCAGATGCTGGGTCGCGACCTCAAAGGTCAGCCGCACCAGCCCGTCGGTCAGCCAAGTATAGGCCCGGGTCGTCCCGCCCGCGTCAAAGGGTTTTTCGGCAAAGGCCTCGGCAATCCGGGTGCGCCCGGCATCGCGGGCCGCGGCCAGGATCTTGACCGTGGCCGCGCGCACCGCGCCCTCGCCCGACAGATCCGCCAGGGCGGCAAAGAGCGCGGATCGCAACTGCGTCAGGTCAAAGATGTCGGCTGCCGGGGCGATCAGGTCGTCCGGCATTGCGTCCTGCGGGTTTGGTTCAGAAACCAGCGCCGCCGAAGCCGTTGGGTGCAGGGTCAAGGATTACCACCTGGTTGTTCTGGATCGCCGCGACGGCCAGCGCCCGCTGATTGCTGCCATTAGGCATCAGGCGAAAGATGCCGCCGGTACCGGTAAAGCCGTTGCTGCGGGTCAGCGCCCGTCCGGTCAGCGCGTCGTTGCGCCCCTGGCGCAGCAAGGCCGCAATCGCCGAGATACCGTCATAGGCCAGCCCGGCCAGCGGGTGCGGCGACAGCCCGTGCGCGGCGCGGTACCGCTGTTCAAAGCTCGCCTGAGATTCGCGGTTGGGCAGGGTGAACCACGCGCCCTGCGCGCCCGGCAGGCTAAAGAGATCGGGGCGCACATCGAGGCGGGTCAACCCGATATACTGCGTCTGCGCCGGGTTGGCACCGGATTCTGGCAGGGTTTGCAGCAGCGTGGGCATCGCCGCACTGGACGCATCTGTTGTGATAAAGACCGACTTGGCGCCGCTGCTGACAACGGCGGCACCCGCACTGCGCGCGGTTGCGGTCACCCCTTCGATGCTGAGCGGATAGGCCTGTGTCGACAGAACCCGCACGCCGTTGGAGGCAGCCGCCTGTTCAATCGCAGACCGGCCAAACTGGCCCGAGGTGTCGTTGGCATGCACCACCACAACGCTGTCGCGGCCCTGCCGTCTGGCAAAGCTCATCAGCCGGTTGGCGGTGTTGCGGAAGGTTGGACCCAAGACAAACACGTTGCCGCCGGCAATCGAGGCGTTGTTGGAAAAGCTCAGCACGTTGACGTTGTCATCCAGCACCGCCAACCCGGCCGAGTTTGCCGCCGCTCCAAAGAGCGGGCCGAGGATGATTTTGGCGCCTTCGTTCACCGCGCGCTGCGCTTGCGCGGCGGCGGTGCTGGGGGTGCCGGCGGTGTCATAGACGCGCAGATCGATCCGCCCGCCGCCGACCTCGGCAATCGCCAGGCGCGCCGCGTTCTCCAGCGATTGCGCCACCGGGGCGGCCCCGGCATCCGAGCGCGGCACCAAAAGCGCCACCTGCACCGGACGGCTGGCATCGACCGTGCGCCCGGCGCCCGGTCCGGGGCCCAAGCCACCAATCGAGATCGGTTCACAGGCTGCCAGAACGGCCGCCGCCGCGACCGCGGCAACAACGCGCAAAGCCTTGCGGGTATAGGATAAAACAGCAAACATGAACAACGCACTCCCTCTTTCTCCGGCAGAGCTACCCCCGGCGCGGAATAGAGGCAATCATAGACAAGCCTCAAAGGGGGTCCAGAGATGAATTGGAAAAAGGCGGAATTGTCGGCGGGTCTTTACCTTGTGGCCACGCCCATCGGGAACGCCCGCGACATCACCTTGCGGGCGCTCGACATCCTTGCCTCGGCCGACATTCTGTCCGCCGAAGACACCCGCAGCCTGCGCAGGCTGTTGGAGATTCACGGCGTTCCGCTGGGGGACCGGCCGGTGCTGGCCTATCACGACCACAACGGCGCCCGGATGCGTCCGCGGTTGTTGGCCGAGATCGAGGCCGGGCGGTCGGTGGCCTATGCCTCTGAGGCGGGCACGCCGATGATTTCCGACCCTGGCTTTGACCTGATGCGCGCGGTGCAGGAGGCAGGCTTTGCGGCGACCAGCGCGCCGGGCCCCTCCGCCGTGATCACCGCGCTGACCTTGGCCGGCCTGCCGACCGATCGGTTTTTCTTTGCCGGCTTCCTGCCCAATGCCAAATCCGCCCGGCGCAAGGGCTTGGCGGCGCTTGCCGGGATCGAGGCCACGCTGGTGTTTTACGAAAGCCCCAAACGGCTGGTCGCGATGCTTTCAGATGCCGCCGAGGCCTTGGGCGACCGCCCGGCCGCGGTCTGCCGGGAGCTCACCAAGAAGTTCGAGGAGTGCCGCCGCGGCTCGCTGACATCGCTTGCGCAGCACTACGCGGACACGCCCCCGAAAGGTGAGATCGTCGTGCTGATCGGCAAAGGCGATTCAGAAAGCTTTAGCCAATCCGACGTAGACACAAGCCTGAAAGAGGCTTTGCAAACCATGTCGGTGCGCGACGCGTCGGATTTCGTTTCGCGGATGTATAACCGCCCGCGCCGCCCGATCTACCAGCGCGCTATGGAGCTCGCCAAACGGGGATGACCATGCAGACGACGTTGCGACATCGCGGGGAAACCGGATACCACGCCGGCCAATCGGCCGAGCTTTGCGTTGCCCGCGACTACGAACAACGCGGCTATACCCTGGCACATCTGCGCTGGCGCGGTGCCGCAGGGGAAATCGATCTGGTGCTGCGCGACGATGACGGCCTCGTCTTTGTCGAGGTCAAGAAAAGCCGCAGCTTTGCCCAGGCCGCCTTGCGCGTCACCCCGCGCCAGCAGGCGCGCATTTTCGCCACGGCGGAGGAGTTTCTGGCCCAGGAACCCGCCGGCAACCTGACAAACCTGCGCTTTGACGTGGCGCTGGTGAACGCACATGGCGCGGTTGAGGTGATCGAAAACGCCTTTGGCCACGGCTGAGCCCATTGCACCCCGCCCCCCCTTGCGCCATGTAAAGGGCGCAGAACCGGGGGAGCAGGCATGAAAGTCGCCTTTCAAATGGACCCAATCGGGGCCGTCGACATCAACGCCGACAGCAGCTTTCGCCTTGCCGAAGAGGCGCAAGCGCATGGGCACACGCTGTTTTTCTACACTCCCGATCACTTGGCCTTTGAAGAGGGGCGCATTACGGCCGTCGGGCATGACATGACCGTCCAGCGCGTGGCCGGCACCCCGGCGGTTCTGGGGGAACGGCGCAAGGTCGATCTGGCCGACTATGACGTCGTGTGGTTGCGCCAGGACCCGCCCTTTGACATGCATTACATCACCTCGACCCACCTGCTCGACAAGCTGCCGAACGGCACGCAGGTGGTGAACAACCCGTTCTGGGTGCGCAACTATCCCGAAAAGCTGCTGGTGCTGGATTTTGCCGATCTCACCCCGCCCACAACCGTGGCACGCGATCTCGACACGATCCGCGATTTCAAGGCGCGGCACGGCGACATCATCCTCAAACCGCTCTATGGCAATGGTGGCGCGGGAGTGTTTCGTCTCGACGAAAACGACCGCAACCTGACCTCTTTGCACGAGCTTTTCACCGGCTTCTCGCGTGAGCCGCTGATCGCGCAAAAATTCCTGCCTTCGGTGTCGAAAGGCGACAAGCGGGTGATCCTTGTGGATGGCGAACCGGTGGGTGCAATCAACCGGGTGCCTGCGGCGGGTGAAACGCGCTCTAACATGCATGTGGGTGGGCGGCCTGAAAAAATCGCGCTCAGCGACCGGGATCGCGAGATCTGCGCCGCCATTGGCCCGCTTCTGCGTGAGAAAGGTCAGGTCTTCGTCGGCATCGACGTGATCGGCGACTGGCTGACCGAGATCAACGTGACCTCGCCCACCGGCATCCAGGAACTCGAACGCTTTGACGACATCAACGTCGCCGAAAAGATCTGGCAGGCGATCGAGGCCAAACACGCATGAGCCTGATGCGGCGCCCTCTCAACCTCTATCTGAGGCTGACGGAGCGCCCGCACCTGTCGCGGGTCAGCGACCCGGAAAAACTCCGCCGCTCCTTCGAAATCAAGGCGCGGTTCTTTTTCCATCCTCCGCGCGGAACGCGGCTTATCCGGCGCGAGATTGCCGGGGTGCCGGCGCTCGAGGTGCAGGGGCATGACACCGGTACCACGCCGCTGATCCTCTATTTCCACGGTGGTGGCTACGTATTTGGTTCAGCGCGGACGCACAGCGCCATGCTGGCCCGCTTGTCGGCCCTCTCCGGTGCGCCCGCCGTTTTGCCCGATTACCGCATGGCGCCCGAGCATGTCTTCCCCGCGGCTCTGGACGATGCTTTGGCGGTGTATGCCGCCCTTGCGGACCAAGGCCGCCCCATTGTGCTGGGCGGCGACAGCGCCGGGGGCGGTCTGGCACTCGCCTTGCTGGCGCGGATTCTTGAGGAGGGGCTGCCGCCCCCCCTTGGCTGTTTCGCGTTTTCGCCATGGACCGATCTCACGCTCTCTGGCGAGAGCCTGACAACCAACGCGGCAACCGAGGTCATTCTGCCGCCCGAGCGCATCGCCGAAGGTGCGCAGCATTATCTTGGCGATGCGCCAGCGGATGCGCCTGGCGCGTCGCCCTTGTTTGCAGACTTCGATGGCGCGCTGCCGGTCTGGCTGAGTGCCGGCACGACGGAAATCCTGCTGGACGACACGCGGCGCATGACCCAGCGGCTGCGCGATCAGGGGGTGACGGTGACCGAAGTGATCGAGACCGACCTGCCGCATGTCTGGCCGCTGTTTCAAACCTTGCTGCCCGAGGCGCGCGCCACGCTGCGTGAGGTGGCGGGGTGGATCAACTCTCTTTCGCGCTCATCAGCCGGTAACTGAGCGCCTCGGCCACATGCGGGCGGCGGATGTCGGCGCTGCCTTCCAGATCGGCAATCGTACGCGCGACGCGCAGAACCCGGTGATAGCCCCGCGCGGAAAGGCCAAAGCGGTCGGCGGCCTTGAGCAGCAGATCGCGGCTTTCGGCGTCCGGCGCACAGACCTCCTCCAGCAATTGCCCGCCGATATCGGCATTGGTGCGTACATCGTCGACGCCGTCATAGCGTTCCGCCTGCATCACCCGCGTGCTTGCCACGCGCGCGGCCACGGTGGCTGAACTGTCACCGGAGGGCGGCAGATCGAGATCGGAAAACGCCACCGGCGGCACCTCGACCCGCAGATCGAACCGGTCCATTAGCGGCCCCGAAATGCGGCCCAAGTAATCCTCGCCACAGACCGGCGCGCGCGAACAGGCGCGGGCGGGGTCTGACAGGTAACCGCATTTGCAGGGGTTGGCCGCGGCGACCAGCATGAAGCGGCAAGGATAGGTGATATGGGCATTGGCCCGCGCCACCATGACCTCGCCGGTCTCAATCGGCTGGCGCAGGGTTTCCAGAACCGTGCGAGGGAATTCGGGGAATTCGTCCATGAAGAGCACGCCATTGTGGGCCAGGCTGATCTCCCCTGGTTTGGCACCCCGTCCGCCGCCGACGATGGCGGCCATCGAGGCGGTGTGGTGCGGCTCACGGAACGGGCGGGAACGGGATATCCCGCCTTCCTCCAGAATACCCGCCAGCGAATGGATCATCGAGGTTTCCAGCGCCTCGACCGGCAGCAGCGGCGGCAGGATGCCGGGCAGACGCGCGGCGAGCATGGATTTGCCCGAGCCCGGCGTGCCCACCATCATCAGGTGATGGCGCCCGGCGGCGGCAATTTCTAAAGCGCGTTTCGCACGCTCCTGCCCTTTGACGTCCCGCAGATCGCGGCCAGTGTCGGGGGTTTGCACTTCCCCCGGGCTGGAGGGCGACAAGACCGACTGCCCGGTGAAGTGTCGCACAACCTCCAGCAGGTTCGCAGCCCCAATCACGTTGCAATCCCCGACCCAAGCCGCCTCGGCCCCCGAGGCGCGCGGGCACAGCAGCGTGCGGTCGCCCTCGGCGGCGGCCATGGCGGCGGGCAGGGCGCCGAGCACCGGCACCAAAGCGCCGTCCAAAGACAGCTCCCCCAAAGCCATGGTCTGGGCGATCACATCCTTCGGCAGAATATCAAGCGCACCCAACAGGCTGAGCGCAATCGGCAGATCAAAATGTGAGCCCTCCTTGGGCAGGTCGGCCGGCGACAGGTTGATGGTGATGCGCTTCGACGGCAGCGCGATGGCCATGGAATTGAGCGCCGTGCGCACCCGGTCCCGCGCCTCCGACACCGCCTTGTCCGGCAGGCCAACAATGGAAAACGCCGGCAGGCCGGGGGTAACGGCGCACTGCACCTCAACCGGGCGGGCCTCCACCCCTTCGAAGGCAACTGTATAGGCGTGCGCGACCATTGGCTCCCTTTCCCAATCGGGCAGAAGCTTTGGCAAGGCTTGGTTAGAGAATGGTTAATGTCGGTAAAAAAGGGTTAATCGACCAGCGCCATGAAGGCCGGCCAGGCGCCTGGGTCGGCGACGGTCTTGTCGCGGCAAAAGGGGTTGCAGAAGCCGTAGATGCGGCCGTCCATTTCCATCAGGTGGGTGGCGGCTTTGCCGGAATAGGGGCAGGCGGTGTTGATGGGGGTGCCTGTCTCTATGGGTTTGGCTTGCATGGGAGTGGGGCCGGGCCAGGGGACTTGCGCGTAATCGCGGGCGTACCAGGGCAGGTCGGCGCCTTTCACAAGGCCCATGGCGCGCCAGCGGCGGAAGGCGGGGTCGGCGAGGTGGGCGTCGACATAGGCTTGGGCCTCGGGGCCGACGGGCAGGCCATAGCCGGCCATCCGCGCGGCGACGGGCGCAAAGAACACGTCCGCCGCGGAATAGGCGCCGCAGAGCCACGGGCCGCCAAAGCGTTCCATCGCATACCTCCAGACCGTCTCGATCCGCTCAAGATCGGCCAGCACGTCTGATGACGGCTCAAACCCCGCATAGGCGCAGCGCAGGTTCATTGGGCAGTCGCTGCGCAGGGCGCCAAAGCCGGAATGCATCTCGGCCGCTAGGCTGCGGGCGGTGGCGCGGGAGGCGGGGTCGGCAGGCCAGAGGCCGGCCTCTGGGTGCCGGTCGGCAAGTTCTTCGGCGATGGCGAGGCTGTCCCACACCACGGCGCCTTCGCCTGTGATCCAGGTCGGGACGGTGCGGGCGGGCGCGCTGTCCTGCAACTGCTCCGCCACGTCTGCGGCGCGGAAATCCACCGTGTCACAGCGCACCGGAATGCCAAATTGTTCAAACAGCAGCCAGCCCCGCAGTGACCAACTGGAATAGGCGTAATCGCCGATCTTCAGAACGTTCATTTCGCCCCCGTATGTCCTTGTTCTGCAAACAGAGCTTAGCGGAAACGCGGCGCCCTTGGGAAATGCTCAAATGTGCGGGCGGGCATCACCGCTCTTAATCCGCGGTGGCCAAAAGGCACGGCCTGTTTGCACTTTTTTCACAAATCAAGTGATCCGGTCGGCAAAAGCCTGCGTATTCCCCCTTGAAAGTCACACAGACGAAGCCGCATTGCGGCGCACTGGGGAGCGACCAATGGCACTTGATGCATTCAACGATCAAACCCTGTCCCGTCGGGCAATGAAGGCTGAGTTGCTGGATGCCGAGACGGAGCTGAGACTGGCCTATGCCTGGCGGGATGAGCGCGACGAGGCTGCGCTGCACCGGCTGATCAACGCCTACATGCGTCTGGCCATTTCGATGGCGTCCAAATTCAAGCGCTATGGCGCGCCAATGAACGATCTGATTCAAGAGGCCGGTCTGGGCCTGATGAAGGCGGCAGACAAGTTTGACCCGGATCGCGGCGTGCGCTTTTCGACCTACGCGGTGTGGTGGATCAAGGCGTCGATCCAGGATTACGTGATGCGCAACTGGTCGATGGTGCGCACCGGGTCCACCTCCTCGCAAAAGTCGCTGTTTTTCAACATGCGCCGGGTGCAGGCGCGGCTCGAGCGTGAGGCGGCTGCTGCGGGTGAGACGCTCGACAAACACCAACTGCTGCAAATGATCTCCACCGAGATTGGCGTGCCGCTGCACGATGTCGAGATGATGGAAGGCCGCCTGTCGGGCTCGGATTACTCGCTGAACGCCACCCAATCGGTCGAGGATGAGGGTCGCGAGTGGATCGACGCGCTCGAAGATGACAGCGCGCAGGCTGCAGAGATTGTCGAAGATAGCCACGACCGCGCGCAACTGCGCGATTGGCTGGTCACCGCGATGAACGGGCTCAACGAACGCGAACGCTTTATCGTGCGCGAGCGCAAGCTGCGGGACGATGCTCGCACCTTGGAAAGCCTGGGCAACGAGCTGGGCCTGTCGAAGGAACGCGTGCGCCAGCTTGAGGCCGCGGCGTTTACCAAGATGCGCAAGTCGCTGGAAGCGCAGTCGCGTGAGGTACAGCACTTCCTCGCATGAGGTTTCTGACCGCTCTTCTCCTTTTGATCGCCCCCGCAGCATCGGCTGTCGGGGGCGATTTTGATGCGCAGGTGGTGTTCCTGGGGGAGCAGCACGACAACCCGGCGCATCACGCCCGCCAGGCGGAAATCGTTGCCGATCTGCAGCCCAAGGCGGTGGTCTGGGAAATGCTGACACCTGCGCAGGCGGCTGAGGTTGTGCCGGCTCTGATCGGTGATGCCCCAGCTTTGGAGGCAACGCTGGGCTGGGAGGAAAGCGGCTGGCCGGATTTTGACATGTACCACCCGATCTTTGCCGCCGCCCCGGATGCCGCGCATTACGGCGCTGCCTTGCCCCGGCAAGAGGCGCGGCGCCTGATGGGGGAGGAGATCGCCGATGTCTTTGGCGACGGGGCTGACGCGTTCGGTCTGCGCGATCCGTTGCCGGAAGAGCAGCAAGAAACCCGTGAGGCCCTACAACTGGCGGCGCATTGTGACGCCATGCCGGCCGAGATGTTGCCGATCATGGTGAACATCCAGCGCCTGCGCGACGCGCTGATCGCCCGCGCCGCAAAGCAAGCGTTGCAAGAGACTGGCGGACCGGTGGCGGTGATCACCGGCAATGGCCACGCGCGGCTCGATTGGGGCGCGCCGGCGGCGTTGCGCTTGGCGGCACCTGATGTCACGGTCTTTGCCTTTGGCCAGGGCGAAGTGGGATTTGGCGAACCGGATGGCGGCTTTGACCGCGTTGAAATCGCCGCGACGGTGGATCGTGGCGATCCCTGCGAGGCCTTCCGTTAAGGCCAGATGCCGCTGATCCGCCCTTGCAGGCCTCTGCGCTCCGGCACTAGGGTTGCGGCGACCTGACAGGAGACCGCCGCAATGCTGGCTGGAAAACGTATACTTCTGATCATCGGGGGCGGGATTGCGGCCTATAAGGTGCTGGATCTCATCCGCCGATTGCGCGAACGCGGCGCGGCGGTGACCCCGGTGATGACCCGCGCGGCAGGGCAATTTGTGACACCCCTGTCGGTCTCGGCGCTGGCCGAGGAAAAGGTGTATTCCGACCTCTTTGACCTCACCGACGAGGCAGAAATGGGCCATATCCAGCTCAGCCGGGTGGCCGATCTGGTGCTGGTGGCCCCGGCCACGGCAGACCTGATGGCCAAGATGGCGACCGGGGCGGCAGATGATCTGGCCTCGACGCTTCTTTTGGCCACCGACACGCCGGTGATGATTGCACCGGCTATGAATGTGCGGATGTGGCAGCACGCGGCGACGCAGCGCAACTTGGCGACCTTGCTTGCCGACGGTGTCCGCGTCACTGGACCAAACGAGGGCGGCATGGCCTGCGGCGAGTTCGGCCCTGGCCGCATGTCCGAACCGTTGGAGATTGTCGCCGCGATCGAGGCGACACTGGGCGGCGGGGCCTTGCAGGGCAAACATGTGGTTGTGACCTCCGGCCCCACGCATGAGCCGATTGACCCGGTCCGCTACATCGCCAACCGCTCTTCCGGCGCGCAGGGCACCGCATTGGCGGCCGCATTGCGGGACTTGGGCGCGCAGGTGAGCTTTGTCACCGGTCCCGCCACGGTGCCGCCGCCTGCGGGGGTCGAGGTGATCACTGTCGACACCGCGCGCGAGATGCGCGCCGCGGTGCTGGGCGCCTTGCCCGCCGATGCCGCGATCTTTGCCGCCGCGGTGGCCGACTGGCGGGTGGCGGTTGCGTCCGACCGCAAGATCAAGAAAACCAAGGACGGCCTGCCGCAACTGAGCTTTGTCGAAAACCCCGACATCCTCTCGGAGGTGTCGCAAATGCCCGAGGGACGTCCCGCCCTGGTGGTCGGTTTTGCCGCGGAAACCGATGACGTGGTGAAAAACGCCACCGCAAAACGCGCCCGCAAGGGCTGTGACTGGATCGTCGCAAACGATGTCAGCCCGGAAACCGGGATCATGGGCGGCGACGAAAACGCCGTCACCCTGATCACTTCGGATGGCGCCGAGACCTGGGAGCGCATGGGCAAGACGCAGGTCGCCCGACAGTTGGCCGACCGCATCGCCGCGGCTTTGGCGGACTAAGACATGGTCGAGATCACCTTTGTCTGGGAGGAGGGGGCCGACCGCGCCCTGGGGTTGCCGCACTACGCGACGCCCGGCGCGGCGGGGGCCGATCTGCGCGCCAACCTGCCCGATCGCGGTGTGATGATACTGGCCCCCGGCGCGCGGGCCTTGGTGCCGACCGGTCTGCGCCTGGCGATCCCCGAAGGCTACGAGGTGCAAATCCGCCCGCGCTCGGGCCTGGCGCTGAAACACGGGATCACCCTGCCCAACAGCCCCGGCACCATCGACAGTGACTATCGAGGGCCTTTGGGGGTGATCATGGCAAACACCGGAGACCAGCCCTTTGCCATCGCCCATGGCGACAGGATCGCGCAGATGGTTGTCGCGCCGGTTCTGCGCGCCATCTTGCGCGAGGGTGATAGCTTGCCGGAGACCGATCGCGGGGACGGCGGGTTTGGCTCGACCGGAGTATCCTGATGCTGCTTGTACTGTTTTTGGCTGCCGTGTTGTGGGGCGTGGGGCACCTGATGGGGGCGCCGCGGCAGGCGCGGCTCTACATGATCGGGTTGCTCTATGTCGGTGTGCTAGCGCTGCACCTGGTGCTGCCCGCCGGCCACCCGCTGCGCATGGCGACCGGGGAAAGTGCGGCGCTCTGGCTGATCCTCGGCGGCTTTGTGGCGCTGATCCTTTTGTATCGCGTGGGCCTAAGCCGGTTGCGTGGACAGGCCCAGGCGCGTGAGGCCGCCGAGGCGCCGCCGCCCCAGCCGGGCAGCTTTGAGACGACCGAGCTGGAACGCTATGCCCGCCATATCGTCTTACGAGAGCTGGGCGGACCGGGTCAGAAGCGCCTGAAAGAGGCGCGGGTGCTGGTGATCGGCGCCGGTGGGCTAGGCGCGCCGGCGCTGCAATACCTGGCGGCGGCTGGCGTTGGCACCATCGGGGTGATTGACGATGACGAGGTGGAGAACGCCAACCTGCAGCGCCAGGTGATCCACCGCGACGACGCGATTGGCCTGCCCAAGGTCTTCTCGGCCGAGACCGCGATGAAGGCGCAGAACCCTTACGTGACCGTGCGCCCCTATCACCGGCGCCTGACGGCAGAGATCGCGGCCGAGCTCTTTGCCGATTACGATGTCATCCTCGATGGCACCGACAATTTCGACACCCGCTACCTGGCCAACGCACAGGCCGTGGCGGCGGGTAAGCCGCTGATTTCCGGCGCTTTGTCGCAATGGGAAGGCCAGTTGAGCGTCTTTGACCCCACCGTCTCCGGCCCCTGTTACCAATGCATCTTCCCCGAGGCCCCCGCCGCCGGGCTCGCCCCGTCCTGCGCCGAGGCAGGTGTGCTCGGGCCTTTGCCCGGCGTGATCGGCGCAATGATGGCGGTTGAGGCGATCAAGCTGATCACTGGCGCCGGGCAGCCGCTGCGGTCCGAGATGCTGATTTATGACGCGCTTTGGGGCGAAACCCGCAAGATCGCGCTGAAATCCAACCCCGATTGTCCGGTTTGTGGCACGGCGGAGGGTCGCACCATTGCAGGCGCCTAGCCGCCGCCCTAGCTATGCAGCAACCATAGGAGGAATAGATGACCAACCCCCTGCTGCAAGCCTGGACCACGCCGTTCGGCCTGCCCCCCTTTTCCACGATTTCCGACGACGATTTCGCGCCTGCTTTGGACGAGGCGTTGGCCGCGCATAACGCTGAAATCGACGCGATTGCCGGCAACGCCGACGCGCCGAGCTTCGCCAACACCATCGAGGCGCTGGAAGGTGCGGGGGAGGCGCTCGACAAGGTGCTGTCGGTCTTCTTCAACATCGCGGGTGCCGACAGCAACGACAAACGGCAGGAATTGCAGCGCGCGTTTTCACCCAAGCTTTCGGCCCACAGCTCGGCGATCTTTGCGAATACAGCTCTGTTTCAGCGCATCGAAATGCTGTGGGAGGGGCGCGACACCCTAGGGCTGAGCGACGAAGAGGCCCGCGTGCTCTACCTCACCCGCCGCGGCTTTGTCCGGGCTGGCGCTGCTCTGGAAGGCGACGCGGCGGAGCGAATGAAAGACGTCAAAAGCCGCCTTGCGGTGTTGGGTACACAATTCACCCAGAACCTGCTGAAGGACGAAGCCGACTGGTTCATGCCCTTGGCTGAGGAGGACCTCGAAGGCCTGCCCAGCTTTGTCGTCGATGCCGCACGCAGCAGCGGCAAAGCGCTGGGTCAGGACGGGCCGGTGGTCACGCTGTCGCGCTCGCTGATCGTGCCGTTCCTGCAATTCTCCCCCCGCCGCGATCTGCGCGAAACCGCCTGGCGCGCCTGGACCGCGCGGGGCGCCAATGGCGGTGAGACTGACAATCAGGGCATCGCGGCTGAGGTGCTGGGCTTGCGCCATGAACGCGCGCAGCTCTTGGGCTATAATGATTTTGCGCAATACAAGCTGGAAACCGAAATGGCGGGGTCGCCGGACCGGGTGCGCGATCTCTTGATGCAGGTCTGGCAGCCGGCGCGTGCGCAGGCGCTGTCGGACGCTGCCGAGATGCAGGAGATGCTGCAGGAGGATGGCGTCAACGGTCCGCTACAGGCCTGGGATTGGCGCTATTACGCGGAAAAGCGGCGCAAGAAACTGCATGACCTTGATGAGGCCGAGCTGAAGCCGTACCTGCAGCTCGACCGGATGATCGAGGCCTCCTTTGCCTGCGCGAGCCGGCTTTTTGGACTTGAATTCAAACCCTTGCAGGCCGACCTCTACCACCCCGATTGCCGCGCGTGGGAGGTCACGCGGGATGGCCAGCACCTCGCGGTGTTTATCGGCGACTATTTCGCGCGCAGCTCAAAACGCTCAGGCGCGTGGTGTTCGGCGATGCGGATGCAGGCCAAGCGGCCGGTCGCTAAAACCCCGATCGTGGTGAATGTCTGCAACTTTGCCAAACCGTCCGAGGGGCAGCCGGCGCTGCTCTCTTACGACGACGCGCGGACGCTGTTTCACGAGTTTGGCCACGCACTCCACCAGATGTTGTCGGATGTGGAATTTGGCTCGGTCGCGGGCACATCGGTTGCGCGGGATTTTGTTGAACTTCCCAGCCAGCTTTATGAGCACTGGCTGGAAGTGCCTGAAGTGCTTGCCGAATTCGCCACCCATGCGGAAACGGGTGAGGCGATGCCCAAGGCGCTGCTGGGCAAGGTGCTGGCGGCGGCGACCTTTGATATGGGCTTTCAGACGGTGGAATATGTCGCCTCGGCGCTGGTGGATCTGGAGTTCCATTCCGGTGCTCCGTCCGCCGATCCGATGGCCAAGCAGGGTGAGGTTTTGGCCGGGATCGGCATGCCCGAGGCGATCACCATGCGCCACGCCACGCCGCATTTCGCGCATGTGTTTGCGGGGGATGGATATTCCAGCGGGTATTACAGCTACATGTGGTCCGAGGTGATGGATGCCGACGCCTTTGCCGCCTTTGAAGAAGCTGGCGGTGCGTTTGACCCGGAGATGGCCAAGCGATTGGAAACACACATCCTTTCGGCTGGCGGGTCGCGGGATGCTGAAGAGCTTTACACCGCGTTCCGGGGACGGATGCCGGGGGTGGAGGCGCTGTTGAAAGGCCGCGGGTTGGCGGCCTGAGGGGCCTTTAGAATGGCTGGCGTGTGAGGGTGAAGCCCTCTTGCGCCAGCAGGTTCAACACACCGGTTTCGCCATGCAGATGCGCCGCGCCAAAGGCGGCGACGATAGGGCCGTTGGTGGCCTCGGCGGCGTTCAGGATCACCGGCAGCCAGGCGCGGTTGCGGCGGTCGAGCAGGCCCTCTTGCATGACGGCGAAGACCTCTTCGTTCTGCGCGGCGTCCAGCGGTGACAGGCGGGGGGACAGGACGCGCGTGCTGATCCAGCTTTCGGCATGGGCTTCGTCGAAATAGGAGGCCAGCAAGGTGGCCATCAGATCCTGGGCAACGGCTTCTTCCGTCAGCGAGGCGCGCATCATATTTACCTGCATTTCCAACGGCATATCGTTGAAGACGCGAAAGCCGACATCGTAGGCTTCGAGCGCTTTGGTCGGCACGCCGGCGGCGTCTGCCAGCGCTTCGACCCGGGCGTCGAGGCCATTGGCCTCCGCCAGGGCGGACATCATGCAGACTGGCAGGGAGAGCAGCATCGCGGCGTACCAGGGCTGTAGTCGGGCGGCCATGGGGCTTGGCAGACCGCGGGCGGCCATGGCGCCCTCCAGCATTTGCCAGTCGGCCTCGGGCAGGAAATCGGTCAGTGTGCTGCCGGTCAGAAGCAGCATGTCGGGGCGGGTTTTGAGGGCGGTTTCCAGCTGAGATTTTTCCGCTGCCGTCATCTCTAGCAGCACAGCGCCGGCGGTTTCGATGAGGGGCTGAAGGCGCTCTGCCACCGCGTCCATGCGCGGATCGCCGAGATGCATCGTGCCCACCAAGTGTATGATTTCGCCATCCTTTTCGGCACGCCAGTGGTTGCCAACAGGGTAGGGTGTGGCGGCGAGTTCGGTAGTCAGGAGGGCGCGTTCCTCGGCGCTGAGGGAGCCGCGCAGATCGCTGCCGGAACACTGCGCGACAGCGGCCGAGGTAAGGCCCAGCCAGAGCAGAAATACAGACCAGAAACGAGACATAGAGCCCTCCGAATTTTCGCTCAATTTAGGCCCGGC
>JAAUYB010217387.1_pt1 | contig 25047 bp, 10 predicted proteins | sample 7278071 | NCBI WGS metagenome assembly JAAUYB01 (sample SAMN14350121, study PRJNA611818) | marine sediment metagenome | isolation source: surface marine sediment (1.8m) | place: French Polynesia: Moorea | collected 2018-08 | reverse complement strand
AATATGGGAAGCGACAATACCTTAAGATTACAAGTTTATGGGGTTGATGGTGAGTTTGAAATGAGTAATTGGGATACCAAGACTCCTGTCGCTAATGGCAATGAGCCGATTAATGTTGCTACTTTACTCGATACTAATAATCTAGCTGATAGTCAGTTTGATTGGACGAACTTTAGTTGGGATAATATTGATTTTGGTCAAGGATATGAATATATTGCCCTACGATTTGTCACAGGGGGAGTGAGTGATCCAGCAACCGAATTTCAAGCCATTGATAATGTTTTTATCGGTGACTCCTCCAATTCATCTGTTCCTGTTGATCAGGCCACACCCGACGACTCCCAAACTTCAGCCACTATTACCACGTCTTACGATCCTCTTACACAAATCACAACCATTACCGGAACAGAAGGAGATGACATCATTGAAGGAACCAACGGGGATGACTTGATCAATGGTAATGTTGGCAATGATCTGCTAACCGGGGGAGCTGGTAACGATGTACTTACCGGGGGAAGTGGCAATGATCTGCTAACAGGTGGTACAGGTAACGATGTACTCACTGGGGGGAGTGGTGGAGATATCTTTAACTTTAGTGCCAATGAAGGACGCGATCGCATTGAGGACTTTGAGTCGGGGGATACCATTCGTCTTTTAGATATTCCTCAGTCCCTTCAGCTAATTGAAGAAAACGGCAACACTTTCCTTGATTTGGGTAACAATCAAGGAATTGAGTTACCTGGTATCTTAGCTGATGCACTCAATCTGAACATCTTAGCTAATGTTCTTGAATTAACCTTATGAAGAGGCAATGACTGATTGAGGTTTGGCAAAAATCATCCGACCGGCGGAAGTTTGTAAAGCAGAGGTTACCACCACACTCAACGCTTCCCCGACGTAGTCTTTGCCTTCTTCTACCACCACCATCGTTCCATCTTCAAGATAACCAACCCCTTGAGTGGGTTCTTTGCCCAACTTAAGAATTTTCAGGTCGATGGTATCTCCAGGTAAATAAATGGGGCGAATGGCTTGAGCGATATCGTTAACATTCAGGATAGTCACTTTTTGTAAGTTGGCCACCTTACTCAAGTTATAGTCATTGGTCAACAGAGTTCCGTTGATTTCTTGGGCCAAATGAACCAATTTAGCGTCAACGGTAGCAATATCCTCATAGTCAGCAGAATGAATCACAATACGTTTCGGGAACGATTCTTGCATTCTGTTTAAGATATCTAACCCCCGTCGTCCCCTGACTCGTTTTTGATCGTTACTCCCATCAGCCAACTGTTGTAACTCTTGTAGTACAAATTGGGGGATTAAGATTTGTCCTTCGATAAACCCCGTATGGAGCAGTTGTTCAATACGACCATCAATGATACAACTGGTATCAACCACCTTGGTTGAAGCTGCTTGTAGGGTTCCTTCGGCTACTAATAGGGTTTCGATGCTACTAGGGTTAATCAGTCGCAAAAAAGTTCGCCCATGGGTATCGGCTAAACTAACCCCCATGAAAGAAAACACCACACTCCCCAAAATCGCCGTCATCGGTTTAATAAAAGCAAACTCCTTGGGGATGGGAAGAAGAAAAATCGGGGCTAACATCAGATTAGCAATGAGTAAACCGATCACTAATCCCACGGCCCGCGTCAAAATAACTTCAATGGGAGTGGTACTGATGCGAGTTTCTAAACGCCGATAGGTGGTTTGGGCGACCAATCCGAAGGCTAAGCCCAAAATTGAGGTAAAACCGGCTGCTAACCACCGTAAAGCTTCGATATTAGAAATTTGTTCCTGCACTTCTACAGGAAGCAAATCAACGCTATCGAAGCCCACACCGGCGGCTGCTATGATAAATATGAGAATAATAATGGCATCAATCATAGTTTTGATCTTAATCTATAATTTCGGTAGCTGAGAAGAAAAAATGACGATATTTTTCTACCTGATTCAGATTATTTTATCCATTATATCTCTCTCGTCTAAGTAATTATTGTTGATTCTTAATCTCTTGCTGACCATTTTAAGCTAAAGAGTTAAGTTATGTATCTAAGAATTGGACACCTTTTAAGAATCTATGGATACTCTCATTCCTGTCTCAGCTTATGTTCATCTTCCCTTTTGTCGTCGTCGTTGTTACTATTGTGATTTCCCTATTTCAGTTTTAGGAGATAAAACCAATACCAATACATCGGGTTCAATTGCTGAATATGTTCATTTTTTATGCGAAGAAATTAAGATTACCCCAAGTTATCACCTCCCATTAAAAACTGTTTTTTTTGGGGGAGGAACCCCTTCTTTAATACCTCCTCGTTATTTAGAGAAAATTTTAACCACATTAGATCAACATTTTGGCATTAATTCTGATGCAGAAATATCCCTAGAAATGGACCCTGGTACGTTTAGTTTAGAACAATTATCTAATTATAAAAGATTGGGAGTCAATCGCTTTAGTCTAGGCGTTCAATCTTTTAGTGACGAATTACTGGAAAAATGTGGTCGGTTTCATCGCTATCAAGATATTGAACAGTCTATTGATTTTATTCAGCAAACGAATATTAAAAATTTTAGTTTAGACTTGATTTCCGGGCTTCCTTATCAAACCTTACAACATTGGCAATTTTCCTTAGACGAAGTAATTAAAATAAAACCAAATCATATTTCTTGTTATGATTTGGTGTTAGAGTCAGTAACCGCTTTTGGCAAACAATATAAACCAGGAAAATTTCCTTTACCGAGTGATGAGAATACAGCAAAAATGTATAAAATAGCTCAAAAACTATTAACTATAGCTGGTTATGGACATTACGAAATTTCTAATTACGCTAAATCGGGTTATCAATGTCAGCATAATCTTGTTTACTGGGAAAATAAGCCTTATTATGGTTTAGGAATGGGGGCGGCCAGTTATACTAATAATCAAAGATTTACCCGGCCGAGAACTCGTAAAGATTACTATCAATGGGTGAAAAGCTTACAAGAAACGGATCATTATTTATCCTCTGACTATTTGAATAAAATTGATGTTTTGTTAGAAACTTTAATGTTAGGATTACGATTAAAGAAAGGAATAAACTTATCAAAAATTTCGTCATTATTTGGAGATAAAATTGTCAAAATAATCTGTCAAACCTTATTACCCTACTATGAAATCGGCTTAGTGAAATTTCAAAATATAGATAATAAAATAATAACAGAATTAACTGATGACAATTTTAAAAGTATCAAGAGAATAATGCTTAGTGATCCTGATGGCTTTCTATTATCTAATACTATTCTAGCAGAGTTATTCGACAAATTAGAATCTAGCCTTTAGTTTTTTTCTCGTGCCATTGGGGTCGTTTTTTGATATTCTAAGAAAGAAGCTTACCCTCATCCTATCTAAAACTAGAAAAGAAAGGGTCATTTATCACAGAAAATATGAAGAGGTGATTACTTTGTTAAACCAAGAAGCGAAAAAAACAATGTTGAGAAAAATCCCTCATGGGATTTATATTTGTGGGGTTAAAGATGGGGAAAACTTGAATGGTTTTACCGTCAGTTGGGTGATGCAAGGTTCTTTTGAACCTCCTTTGGTTATTAATTGTGTTAAAAAAGAGTCTGGTTCCCATGAAATGCTCAAAAAAAGTGGTGTTTTTTCCATCAGCTTCTTAGAAGACGGACAAAAAGACTTAGCAGCAAAATTTTTCAAACCCCAAAGTCGCGTCGGTAATAAATTTGAAGACGTAGAATTTTATCAAGGAGAAAAAACAGGATGTCCTATCATTAAAGACTCTTTAGGTTACGTAGAGTGTCAAGTGGTAGGAGCAGTAGAAAAAGGAGATCATACCGTTTATGTCGGTGAAGTGATTGGTGCAGGAATTCACCGAGAAGGGAATGCTTTGACCCTGGAAAGTACAGGGTGGCAATATGGCGGATAATCTTATCTAAAATTAGAAAAAAAGCTCACCAATCATCAGTTATCCCTTAGTAAAATAGACAACCAACTATGCCATTAATTCAAGTCAAAACCTCAGTTACTCAACCAGAATCAAAGGTGATTGAATCTTTGCTGACAACGTTATCTGCTAAGTTAGCACAACATTTAGGCAAACCTGAATCTTACGTTATGACTTCCTTTGACTCAGATATAAAGATGACATTTTCTGGAACCTTTGACCCCGTTTGTTACTTAGAAATTAAAAGTGTGGGTGGAATGAGTCCTTCAAAAACCAAGTCCATGAGTAAGGATTTTTGTCAAGTTATTGAAGATGAATTAGGGGTTCCCAAAAATCGGACTTATATCGAATTTGCTGGTGCTGAAGGCAGTATGTGGGGATGGAATGGTAGCACGTTTTAATTATCAAGAATTAATGAATTTTAACTGTTAAAACAACAGGGGGAAGAGTGGGAAGAGAAGAAAGATAAAAAGCTTTATCTTGGGTTCATTCTCCCCACAATCCCTATTTCATCAACTTTTCAGTCTGCTCCGGGCAATATCGGGTAGGATTAACCTTGTACGGTGGTTTTAGTCGAAGATAAAATCTGACTTAGCAAACCAAGATACTCTTCTCCAAGGTTTTGAATCGTTTGAGCCTCATAAAAATTACGGGAATACTCAATTCTTACCTCTAAGCAACCATCAATCACTAAGAAGAAAAATTCAAGTAAGGTGGTTCGTTTTTGTTGGGGTGGCGATAAACGACAGTCACGCTCACCATAAACAAAGCCAAACAAATCCGAGGGTGGGACAGAACGGTTACCCAGATAATTAGCCCGTACCTGAGTTAAATTACTATCAGGATAGAGGTACTCAGGTAAGCGATCGCCAATCCAATCGTAAGTGATGCCGTTCATGGGTAAGGCTTCAAATTGTTCTGTGATCTCTTGAATCAAGTCTTCCCACATAGATAAACCCTCAAGATTAACACCCACTGGAAAATTAACGGCAAAATTGCCCATACTGTCCAAAAACGTCATTCCATCCCCTAAGTCTCTTCCATGACTGCGATGACTAATCACCACATTGGTTTTTTGAGTCCAGTCAGCCATGAGGCGATAGAGGGGAGCTAATAAAATCGGATAGACGTTAGACTGATAATAGGTTTTCGCTTCCACGAGGAGTTGTTGAGTTGCCTGTTGCTCCAAACTAAATAGTTGATTCTGGGCTGATTCCTCCGTATTCATGCCCTGGGTATAGTCTAAGGGCAGATGAAGCCCACTGTTAGCATCGGGGAACTGCGATCGCCAATATTGGATATGCTCTTCTAATGTCCCCTGCTGTTCCTGCTTAAGCAAAAACTCAATTAACCCTTCATAAGAAGTGGGGTTCGGGTTGGCGAAGGTAGCGGTTCCCTCCAACAACAATTGATGATAAGCACTCCAAATTTCTTTAAAGAGAAGGGTTGCGCTCAACATATCGGCAATAATATGATGGGCAATCATGGTGATATCGTAGCAAGAAGGACTAACCTTAACAATAATCGTTCGGGTCATGGGCCAACGATCAATGGAAATCTCTTGAGCCATATCCGTCATCTGCTGCTCAATTTTCTGATTGCGTTCTTTTTCATTTAATTGACTCCCATCCCAATAGTCAGCAAAAATGGGTTGAGGTTCCTTGAGGGTATGTTGTTGCCATTGTCCCTGATGTTGCACACAAACAGTACGAAAGGCAGGATGACGTTGCACCAAGAGGTTAACCGCTTGATTAAACACCTCTAAATTGAGGGATTGATGATAGAGAAAACGAGTATATCCCAACCATTGATAGGGAGGTTCAAAATAATTAACTAACCAACGTTGAGCCGGTGCTAAGGGTAGTAGAGGCAGGGGAGAAGAGGGAGAAGATTTAGAAGTTTCAGAGGATTTAGATAACAATTGAGCGGATAAAGCCTTACGATCTAACTTTCCGTTATGATTCTTCGGTAAACTATCTAACCAGAGGAATCGTTGCGGAATCATATAGTAGGGTAAAGTCTGCTCTAGATGCTCTTTCAACAGACGACTTTTTACCTTTTTACCCGCAACACAGCCAATGAGCCGTTTTTGTCCCTCTCCATAATCGATGGCCAATACTGCCGCCTCATTGACATTGGAGTGAGTGGTTAATACACATTCAACTTCCCCCAACTCAATGCGAAATCCCCGAATTTTCACCTGATGATCGATACGGCCATGGTATTCTAGGGTTCCATCCGGCTGTTCTTTGACTAAATCCCCCGTCCGATAGATATAATCCCCAGGAATATCGCCAAAAGGATTGGGAGCAAAGGCTTTCGCGGTTTTTTCTAGGTCTTTTAAGTACCCTTGAGCCAATTGTACCCCACCGAGCCAAAGTTCTCCCATTTCTCTCTGTTTCACCGGTCGCATTTGCTCATCCAGCACCCGGACAAAGACGTTATCAATGGCTTTACCGATGGGAATTTGGGACATCACTCGTTCATCGGGGCGTTCCTTAATAATATAAGCGGTTACGTCGATAGAGGCTTCAGTGGGTCCATAGAGATTGGCTAACCCTGTCTGGAGTCCATATTGATCGATCCAACGTTGAATCAGGGCCATGGGCAGTGCCTCCCCACTAAACACCAACCAGCGTAAATCGGGAAACGTCCAAGACTCCTTTTCTAGCGCAGCAATAAACTCCCCAAATAAAGAGGGGACAAAGTGCATGACATTAATGTGGGTTTGTTGAATCCATTGGGCAAACTCCCAAGGATTAAGTACCACTTCCCGTTGCACCGGACAAATGGTGGCCCCTTCCATCAAAGTCCAGAAAATTTCCCAAACCGAGATATCAAAACAAAAAGAGGTGCGTTGCGCCACCCGATCGCCGGGTTTTAATTGGAAAGTTTTTTGCATCCATGCAAGCCGATTTGTATAGCCTTGGTGGTTCAACATCACCCCTTTCGGGCGACCGGTTGAGCCGGAAGTGTAGAGAATAACCATTAAATCGTCGGGACGGTTGCAAACGTCTAACCTGTCTTGAGAACAGCTTTGCCACTCACTGGCGGTAATTTGGATGATGTTATTGAGGTCATGGAGAGGTTCTCCCTCTCCTAAAAAGATCACCCTTTTGAGGGGTAACGGTTCTTCTAAACAGGCCCTTAACTGTTCACTCACCTCCTGTTCTGTCAAGAGGGTGTGAATGGTGGCGTGTTGTAAGATATAGCGTAAACGATCGACTGGATAATCTGGGTCGAGGGGAACATAAGTCCCACCAGCTTTGAGAATACCCAAAATACCAATAATCATCCTTGGGCCGCGATGGGTCATAATGCCCACTCGGGTATTGGGGGTAACCCCTTGACTGCGGAGATAATGGGCGACTTGATTGGATAAATAATCTAACTGTTGGTAGGTTAACAGCGTGTTTTCGTCCAAAATGGCGATCGCATCGGGGTTTGATTGTGCTTGTTCTGTGATTTTAACGTAAGGGATTTCGGGGGTTAGCAACATCATAGGTTCTCAGTCCTTAATTTAATTAATAATCAATGCAAATTAAACAGCAAAGGGAACAGGTTTCGTGGTTAAAACGGTTTCCATCTCTGCCAACGTGCGACAATCAAGGAGTTGTTGACGGTATTGTTTGCCGTAAACCCCTTCTAATTGGGTGACCAGACGAATCCGTTCTAAAGAATCAAGCCCTAAATCGGCTTCTAAATCGTCGTCCATTTCCTCTGCTTCCACGGTCCAGTGACAAATCTGCCCAGTAATGGTTCGCAAGTTAGCGGCAATTTGAGGGTCACCTTTCGAGTTGCACTCAAACGAATTAGGGGTTAAGACTGTCACCATTTCGGCTAAGGTACGACAATCAAGCAGTTGTTGACGGTATTGTTTGCCATAGGCCCCTTCCAGTTGCGTGACTAGACGAATCCGTTCTAAGGAATCAAGTCCCAAATCTGCTTCTAAATCGTCGTCCATTTCCTCTTCTTCCACAGTCCAGTGACAAATTTGCCCGGTAATGGTTCGTAAGTTAGCGGCAATTTCTTCATCATTTACCGTAGCAGGCTTCGCAGTGGTCACCTCGGACGCAACCATCGATAACGACGCTAAGGCTTCAATTTGCTCCAAATAAGCGGTCATTAATCGGTCAATAATCGCCACATCAAAGACGTTGTAATCGTAACTGGCGAAGAGATGGAGACGGTGATCGAAAATTTCTTGCAGAATATCGATGGTTCCGGAACCATTCATTCCCCCGGCTTGATAATCGGTAACGGAGAAGGAACCGTAATCGGTGGCGATACGAGTTTGTCCCGTGTAAGGAAGATATAAATTAGATTTCAGGGCCTCTTCCATCATCGAAAGACTATGTTTCGGGAGTTGACCGTTTTCTAAGACAATTCCTTGGCGCAAAATAGTCCCCAGTTGACGAGTTTGGGCCCGGTCCAAACCACTGCCAATGGATTGTTTCACCGTTTGCTCAATTTCCTGAAAAAAGCTTAACCCAGATTGTTCTGTTTGCGGTGGGGTAAAACTCAAGGCTAAATTTTGAGCAAAACTACTAATCACCCCTGAAGTATCCACTTCAGGATAAACTCGACCACTGGTAGGAATTGAAACCCCGATGGTTTGGGACTGGGAGTCAAGGGTAGCCATGGTTTTGATGAAAGTCCCCAATAGCAAGGCATTCATGGGAATTCGCCATTGACGGGTTTTTTCCACTAATTGAGCGGTGGTTTCTGGGGAGAGAACGTATTTTTGATTATAGAAGAGTGGGGTTTGTCGCTTAAGTTTGACTTGTTTGGGATTCCAACGATAAACCTGATTACCTTGGGTATTGTTATATTCTGCTAAGGCTTTGTCTTCTTCCGTATCTTGCCAGAGATTCATGGTTTCTACCTGTCGTCGGTAGGTTTCCACGGTTAGGGCCGGAGGCAAGTTAGGACTTTCTTGGGCAACATTGGCCCGATACAGTTCTAAAAATTCTCGCAGGATGATATGATTACTCAACCCATCAGAAATAAGGTGTTCATTGCCTAAAAAGAGTTGATACACCGAATCCGATAATTGTAAAACCGAAAAACGATGTAAGGGCCATTGTCTCAAATCCCAACCATAATTAAGCCAATGGAAGACTTCTTCTTCGATAGACTGTTGTTGTTCATCCGCGCTTAATTGAGTGACATCCTTCACTTCTATGGTGGGAACGGTGGGATTTTTGAGGATTTCTAAGCCATAATCACTGAATTGAGTTGCCCCTTCTTTAATATGAAAGCGGGCCCGTAACATGGGATGTCGTTGCAGCAAATCTTGCCAACTTTTTTGAGCAATCCCTAGATCAAAGTCTCCTTCGATCTGTATTTTAGTAAACAAACTATTGGACTCTAAACTCCAATAACTCATCAATAAGGGTAATTGACTATGGAGAATGTCAACCCATTCCCTATCCATGTCTAAACCGTCCCTTACAGATGATTCTTGAACATTGGAAGGAGTTTGAGGGCCTTGAGTTTGTTTGTCTTCTTGGGTAAAGGGTTCAAGGATTTCTAATAACTGTCTTAAGTTAGATAGCTGCATTAAATCCCGTAAAGAAAAGACGTCTTTAAAGCTTTCTCGCTGATCTTCATCCACTAATTTCAGTAACTCGTTCATTAATTGGGTCATCATGATAGAATCTAAGCCCAACGTCCCTTCCAAAGAGACATCTAAACTCAGTTGTTGCTCATTTAACCCCGTAATCTTGGCAACGATCTTGACGAGTTTTGTTGCTAAACTTTCTCTTACTGTTGATTTTTCTTCACTGACTGGAAGTTCAGAAGTCACAGGTAAGGCCGGTTCATCTCCTTCTGTTAACCAATAGCGTTGTCTTTGAAACGGATAAGTGGGTAACGGGAGACGACGACGGGCATAATCTTGCTCGAATCCTTCCCAATCAATAGCAACCCCAGAAACTGCTAATTTTGCTACACTCTGTAATAATTGTTGCCAATTATCCTGTTGTCGATGTAGAGATGGCAACCATAAATAGTCCTTATCGGCTAAAGTTTGTTGGCCCAGTCGGGTGAGAATGGGATGGGGACCCATTTCTACAAAACAATTGTAACCTTGTTGCCCGAGGGTTTCCATGGCAGGGGCAAATTGTACACAGTGGCGAACCTGTTGCGTCCAATAGTCAGCATTAATCCCTTGATTGTTCAATTCTCCTGTCACTGTCGAAACCCAGTCCAGTTGCGGAACTTGATAGTTAATTTCTTGAGCAACTTGTTTAAACTCAGGCAACATGGGTTCCATTTTGGCACTATGGAAAGCGTGGGAAACCTTTAAGCGACGCACTTCAATCTTTTTATTTTCCAAGTCAGCTTGAATCAAATTAATGGCCGCTTCATCCCCAGAAATAACCACATTTTGGGGACTATTCACCGTGGCAATGGTAACTTGTTCTTCATACCCTGCGATCGCTGTTTCTACGGTGTCTCTTGAGGCAAAAACCGCCATCATGGCACCGTTTTGAGGTAACTGTTGCATCAGTCGCCCCCGATGGGCAATCAATTTTAAGCCATCTTCGAGACTATAAACCCCGGCCACACAAGCTGCCACATATTCCCCAATACTATGACCGATGACAGCATCCGGTTTCACCCCCCAAGACTGCCATAATTGACATAATGCGTATTCGATGGCAAATAGGGCCGGTTGGGTATAAGTTGCTTGCTGTAATAACCCCTCATCTGTTCCGTTTTCGGGATAGATAACGTCTAACAGCGATCGCTCTAAATAAGGTTGCAATAAGCGATCGCAAGTTTCTAACGCTTCTCTAAAGGTGGGTTGCGTCTCATACAACTGTCGTCCCATCCCCTCATATTGCGATCCTTGTCCGGTAAATAAGAAGGTAATTTTCCTTTGTTTTCCTGTCTCTGGGTTGCCTCTAATCACGTTCAGGGACGGTTGTTGATTTATGATCCCTTCTAGTTCCTGTTGCGCTTCAGTAGTAGAGCGAGCGATAATCCCTAAACGATGGTTAAACTGGGCCCGTCCAGTATTGGCACTAAACGCGAGATCCCCTAAATTTAAGTCAGGAGATTGTTCTAAATAGTCTCTCCAAGTTTTAACTAAGTCTTCTAGGGCCGCCTCATTTTTGGCCGATACCATCAATAAATGAGAGGGACGATCCACCTCAGAAGCCGTAATCCTCATTTCTGGGGCTTCTTCAACGATAATATGGGCATTAGTTCCACTCAAACCAAAAGAACTAATTGCAGCCCTTCTCGGGGCTTCTGTGGCTTCCCAGGGCATGATTTGGGTGGGAATATGAACCGACTTAGCGGACTCGGTCATATTGGGATTCAGTTCTTGAAAATGCAAATGGGGGGGTATTTGTTGATGTTGCAAGGATAAAATCACTTTCAATAAACTGGCCATCCCTGCCACAATTTCTAAATGACCAATATTGGTTTTCACCGAACCCACCGTTAACGGGTCTTGCGGCGATCGCCCTTGACCAAAAATACTATCAATGGCCCTCATTTCGATGGGATCACCGAGGGCGGTTCCCGTCCCATGGGCCTCAAGATAACTAATGTCTTCCGGTTTCACCTTAGCATTGGCCAACGCTTGACGAATCACCGCTTGTTGGGCTGAACCGTTGGGAACGGTTAAGCCACTACTGGGTCCATCTTGGTTAACGGCCGATCCTCGAATCACCCCGAGAATGTTATCTCCAGCTTCTACTGCATCGGAAAGCCGTTTGAGGATGACCATCCCACAGCCTTCTCCCCTCACATAGCCATTGGCCCCTTTATCAAAGGTTTTACATTTTCCATCGGGAGAGAGGGCGCGGGTTTTGGATAAATATAACGTGACTTCGGGGGACAACATTAAACTCACCCCACCCGCTAGGGCCAGATCACATTCTTGGTTGCGTAAACTCTGACAAGCTAGATGGACCGTCACTAAGGAGGTAGAACAAGCGGTATCAACCGCTAAACTGGGGCCTTGGAGTCCCAATAAATAAGAGAGTCGTCCCGACGCAAAACAAAAGGCGTTGCCCGATCCGGTGTAAGCATCGATGGGAACTTGGTGTTTAACCTGCCGTTTGGCATAATCATCTAAACCAATGCCCACAAAGACCCCGGTTTGGCTGCCAGAGAGTTTGCGCGGGGCGATACCTGCGTTTTCGAGGGCTTCCCAACTAACTTCTAATAATAGTCGTTGTTGGGGGTCCATGGCGATCGCTTCACGGGGAGTAATGCCAAAAAAGGCGGCATCAAATCGATCCACGTCCTCGATAAACCCCCCGTAACGGGCATACATCTTATTGGGAACGTCCGGATCTTCATCGTAGTAGCGATCCATATCCCAGCGATCGCCGGGGACTTCAACAATGCCATCTTGTCCTTGTTTTAATAGGTCCCAAAACTTGGCTGGGGTATTAGCCCCCCCTGGAAAGCGACACCCCATGCCCACCACAGCGATCGCTTCGTTTTTTTCTTTTTCTAGGGCCTCAATTTTAGCGCGGGCTTCTTTGAGGGCAATAATGGCCTTTTGTAAGGGGGTTAAGGATTCGGTTTTCTTAGCAGTCGCACTCATTTAATTATGTCTCCTTTAAGATAATAAGGCTTCGAGTTCAGCGAGTTCTTGTTCCATGAGGGCTTCTGTTTGGGCTTGGGATAACCCTTCGAGTTCCGTTAAGGTTTCCTCAAGGTCAAGGGTATGTTCAGCCGTGGTGTCTGGGGAGGAGTTAGACTCAACTTTCCAAGCAAAAACCTCCTCACTCACATAAGTCACCACATCGTCAATGGTGGGATATTCAAAGGCGAGGGTAGAGGGTAAGGAAACCTTCAATAATTTTTCTAAGCGATGTTTGAGTTCCACTGACATCAACGAGTCCATCCCCATATCAAAAAAGCCTTGATCGGTTTCGGGTAAGGACGACCCCCGCCTTCCCAATACTTGGGCCACTTGTTCTTGTAAGGCTTGGGTGAGTAGGCCTATTCGTCGATGGGGTGGGGTATTTTCTAATTCTTGTGATAAGTTGCGACTATTTTCTGGAGATTCTGGGGTATTTTCTGGTAATAATTCCGCTAAAAAGGGAATTTTGCCTTTAGCTGCTGCAATATTGCTAAATTTCCCCCAGTCAATTTCCGCTACCATGGTTTGTTCAGCGTTTCCTGACAATAAACTTCCCATCAGGTTCAACGCTGCTATGGGTTCTAAGGGCTTAATGCCCATCATTTTCAACCCGGTTTCATAGCCTTGGGTAGCCATTCCTCCTTCTGCCCAAGGTCCCCAGTTAATGGTGGTTCCAGGCAGTCCTAAACGGCGACGGTACTGCACTAACCCGTCTAAAAAGGCGTTGCCTCCGGCATAATGCAGTTGTCCTCTAGAACCCAATAAGGCAGACATGGAGGAAAAACAAACAAAGAAATCTAAGGGATATTCTTGCGAGAGTTTATGTAAGTTCCAACCCCCCCTTACTTTGGGCTTTAAGACAGCCTGAAAGCTATCCCTATCCATATCTTCGATGATTTTATCGTTCAACACCCCGGCGGCGTGAATAATACCCCGTAAGGGCGAATATTCTTGTTTGATCTGCTCAAACAGTTGTTGCATCTGTGCATAGTTAGCTACATCGGCAGCTATGACAGTAACTTTGACTTGTTTCCCTTCGATAGCTGCAATTTTTGCCTGTTTTTCTGCTGCTTGTTCGGCTAAACTGCGACGACTGGTTAAAATTAAATGACGCGCTCCTTTTTCCACTAACCAATCTGCTAAGGTTAATCCTAAAGCCCCTAACCCCCCTGTAATCAGGTAACAGCCTTCATTGTTGAGGGATAAAGCTTTGTCTGCACTGATTTCCTTGGGAACTAAACGAGCAAGATAACCTTTGTTTCCTCGGAACGCAAGGCGATTTTCCTCTGTTTCTGTAGTAATTTGAGCAATAATAGGGTTAAGGGATGAGTAATGACCGTCTAGGTCAATTAATCCTCCCCAGAGTTGGGGATGTTCTAAGGCTATCACTTGACCCATTCCCCAGAGGAGGGTTTGAGCAAGATTAAGGTTTTCTTGGTGGTTGAGAACGGGTTGTGCTTGTTGGGTAATAATCCACAATTTCGGGATAATTGTTGTGGGATTGTTTAGTAATGTTTGCAGTAAAAACAACAAAGATTCATGGGACTGTTTCGAGTCCATTGCACTGTCTAAACCCCAACAATAAACTATCTTAGTAATAGGTTGAGAAAGATGGTTTAATAATTGTTCAAAATCTTCACAACGATGGGGATTAATTTGATAATGTTGCTTATCTAAAGCTTGATAACTGTCTCCAGATATAACCAAACTGTAGTCATGATTAAGGACATTAGCTAAATCATGTCCAACTCCTTTTTTATCCCCAAAAATTAACCAATTTTCTTGTTTATTTTCCGATTGATTAACCGCCAAAGGACTTTCTTGCCACTCTACTTGATAACAAGCTTTAGCTAAACCTTGAACCGCTTGATTATTAACCTCTTGATCAACTAATAGGGATAAGATTTGAGGTAAAACCTGTTTACCTTCTGCTGATAGCTGCTGATTTTGATTGAGTTCTTCTGTCAGCTTTCCTAGATTACCTTCCACTAATAGTTGTAGTAAAGAGGATGTTGATTTTACCTGTTTCTCTTTATCTTTGAACTGTGGTTTGATATCATCAATCCAATAAGAATCTCGTTGCCAAGGATATAAAGGTAACTCAACTTTTGCACAGATATCAGGATATAATTGTTGCCAATTTATGGACTGACCCCAAGTATAAAGTGTTCCCAAAGAATTCAAGAGGGTTTTCCGTTCTGAAGCTTTCCGTCTTAGGGAAGGTAAAACAACGCCATCGGTTTGTTTATTAATGAGAGTTTTCTTGATGTATCCTGATAAAACAGGGTGAGGACTCACTTCTAAAAATAGGGTATGACGGGATTTGATTAAAGCTTCAATGGCAGGGGTAAACCTGACCGTTTGACGCATATTTTTACCCCAATATTCAGCAGTTAAAGCCGTTCCTTCGAGCTTATTTCCCGTAACTGTAGAAAAGATAGAAATCTTCTCTTTTTGAGGATTTAGATCACCTAACTTTTCAACCAAAGCTTCAGCAAAGGGTTCCATTTGTTGACTATGAAACGCATAATTAACAGGCAATTCTTTATAAAAAATATCCGAATCTTTTTCTTGCAACTCAGCCACTAAACCATCAATAGCGTCCGACTTTCCAGAAACAACCGTTGAACTGGGACTATTAATAGCTGCTATTTCTAACTGACCGCTCCAAGACTCCAATAATAATTGAACTTCTGCTGCCTGTAATTCCACCGCCAACATCTTACCATTACCCGTGGCTTGCTGCATTAATTGGCTTCGGTGACAAATCAAACAAACCGCTTCTTCTAGGGTCAAAACCCCCGCAAAATGAGCAGCCGCAACTTCCCCCAAACTATGGCCAACCACAGCTTTTGGTTCAATCCCCCAAGAACGCCATAACTGGGCCAACCCCACTTGCAACGCCAACAAAGCCGGTTGAGCGACTTCTGTTTCTTGCAAGCGACTCTCGCACTCAGGAACCGTAAACTGCTCTAATAACGACCATTGGGCATACTTTTGAATCAAACTATCGCATTCTTCAATGACGGCTCGGAAGACCGCTTCTTGGGCTAATAACTCCCGTCCCATAGCCCACCATTGCGGCCCCTGACCGGAGAACACAAAAGCAACCTTGGGCTTGCGTTTGGAAGGTTTGGGTAAACTTTCTAAGTCCAGTGTGGCTAACTCTTGTAAACTATCCCGTAATGTTTCTGGCGCATCCACTAGCACCGCCCGACGGTGGGTATGATGGCTACGTCGTACACTCGCACTGTAACAAAGATTTTCGACATAGTTAGGGGTCAGTTCTTTTTCTGCAACTAACCCCTGATACTGTTGCGCTAGGGTAATGACGGCTTCGGGAGTATGGGCGGAGATAGGTAATAAATGGGGAAAGTTTGAGGTATTGTTACCAGTCTTTTCAGGAACAGAGGCCCCTTCTAAGATGACATGGGCGTTGGTTCCGGAAAAACCAAAGGAACTAATTCCCACTTTGGCCGAGGTTTCTCTTTGTGGCCAGGGAATCAAACTAGATTGGACTTTCAGGGGTAATTTATCGAAAGGAATATAGGGGTTAGGCTGATTAAAATGCAGACTGGGGGGAATTTGTTGATGTTTCAGAGAGAGTGCCATTTTGATCACACTAGCAATGCCGGCGGCTGCTTCTAAATGACCAATATTACTTTTCACCGCTCCCACTAAACAAGGAGCATCGGGGTTGCGCCCTTCTTGTAAGACAGCACCTAAGGCCATGGCTTCGATGGGATCACCTAACGGGGTTCCGGTGCCGTGTAATTCCACATAGTTGATGTCTTTGGCTGCCACTTCAGCCTTTTTCAATGCCCGACGAATTAAGGCTTCTTGCGCTGGTCCGTAGGGAACCGTTAACCCTTTACTGCGTCCATCGTGATTGATGGCACTACCGCGAATTACTGCATAGATGGAGTCCTTATCAGCGATCGCTTGGGAGAGGGGTTTGAGCAGAATACAGCCGGCCCCTTCGCTGCGGACATAACCATTAGCACTGGCATCAAACGTCTTGCACCTTCCATCGGGAGAGAGGGCTTTTAAGCGACTCAGGGCAATATTACCAATGGGGGATAAAATAACATTCACCCCTCCCGCTAAAGCCATGGTTGCTTCTTGGTTCCAAATACTTTGACAGGCTAAATGCACCGCCACTAAAGAAGAAGAACAAGCGGTATTGACGGCTAAAGTGGGACCCCGTAGGTTAAACAAATAGGAAAGGCGGCCCGCAGCGATATTCATCTCATTACCAGTGAGATCGTAGCCTTGGGGTTGATCGTTATAGGTTGAACCGGGGATACGACTATAATCATTCGTACCAATGCCAATAAATACCCCGGTTTGGGAACCGGCGATTTGCTCTCGTACCATTCCCCCGTCTTCTAAGGCTTCCCAAGCCACTTCTAAGAGGAGACGTTGCTGGGGATCGATTAAGCGGGCTTCTTTGGGAGAAATGCCGAAAAAGTCGGGATCAAAGCCATCTACGTCCGACAAAAAGCCCCCATAACGGGACGATATTTTGCCTGGAGTCTCTGGGTTACTGTCGTAAAATTCGTCTATATTCCAGCGATCGCTCTTGATTTCTGTAATCGCATCAATACCTTGAGATAATAATTGCCAAAAAGCTTGGGGATCGCTCGCCCCTGGAAAACGACAGCCAATGCCGGTGATTGCAATAGGTTCCATAATTTAAAAATAGAGTTTGTCAATAATGAGGTGGCCCACTATGTTAATACTTGAGAACGCCTTACACTGGGTTTCTTCTTTAAACGTGGACAATGGCTTTTACTGATGATTTTGAAGGACTTTCTGTTAGCCAAGGATTCAGTTGATTCCGATAACGATAAGTGGTAAATTCCTGGCGGGTTTTTTCAATTTCACTATTATCAGGAAGACTACGGGTCAAATATTTATAGACCATTTCGGTAATAGCCGATTGCAGGGCCCCATTGAGATGTCCGAAGAGATAAGAAAGATTTTTGGGATTGAGGAACGCTGAAAAACCGAACCCTTTCCAAAGAAACTTGGCATACCAAACGGCTGTATAAAAACTGGTGGCTTTGATACCGGCAAAAACGTTGCAGCGTCGTGGTTCAAGTTTGGTATTTTCCACAAAATTATCGAAGTGTTTGAGGGTATGATAACCCCAAATTAATTCATCGGTGCGGTGAGCATCCATAAAACCGATATTTTTGTTCTGTTCAACCAATTGGTTAAACTGTTCATACAAATGATGCCAATATCCTTCAATATCTGCTTTAACTTTTGGTACGTAACGGGAAACAAATCCTGGATCTAAATGCCATTTGCCCACATACAGGGGAATCTGTATCCCGAACCACCACATATATTCGGCATAAATACGCCAACTCATGATACTAGCATGACCTAATTGTTTATCGTGGTGTTCGATGAGATGATTATTGAGTCGGGTATAGGTGAGATTAAAGTCGTTATAAGCAGCCCGTTTTTCTTCTGCGTCTGCTTCTCCTGCCAGTTTGCAACGAATAATTTCGGTGATGCTTTCAATGGCAAAAGCAATCATACTGGTTCCCAAGGAATAAAAGGGATCAAAGATACAAGCTGAATCTCCGACCACATACCAATTATCACGGGAAAACATGGTTTTACTGGTATGGGAGACTCTGGGAAGATAATGAAAATCGACATTTTTTCCAGAGGTAACTAAACGATACAAAATATTATGATTGGCCTCGAGAAAGCTATAAAATTTCTCTTTTGTATTAATCTGGTCGTTAGCAATAGCACTCCGATGTTGGGCAATACCGATGGAAATTTCCTGGCTATCTTTTTCTGTGGGAATCATCCATAACCAATGACCATGACCAAACCAATGATTGGTGGCATAATAATGGCTACAAGTCGCTCCATAAGGGTCATAACCGTCATGAAAAATGGTGCGATCTACGTTTTTGACTCTGACCCAAGCTGAACCGGTATCGACACCAAATAGGTTTTCTGCACCGAAAACCACATTATCCGTTTTCTTGCCCACAATAAATTTACGACCGGCACCATCCACCAGATGTTTTGCTTGCAGTTGCTGATAGTTGCCATCGGCCATTTTGACTTTTACACTGTGTATTTCATCAGCTGGGGTGATATCAACGTCAACCACACGACCTTGATAAAAAGTTGCCTCCATTTCTTTATTCATTTTGAGCAAGTCTCTTTCAAATTTTGCTCGGTTCATTTGAAAGGTTCCTAAAGGAAATTGTCGATTGGCCCAAATATGATAATAATCATCAATGGTATTGGTTTTATCTGTATCTTTTGCCCAGTGAAAGTTAAGTGCATATTTGGGGGGATGATTTTCGATCATATATTCATAAAGACCCAGTTCTTTACAAACAAATAGGGTGGCAATTTCTACCATGGATTCCCCAATTTTTAGGTCTTTATCAGTCCTTTCTTCTGGTTTGGGATCAATGAGAGCAATTTTTATATTGGGAACGTTCAGCAGCAAATGTCTCGCTTGACAGACCCCTGCAAACCCTGCCCCCATGATCACAACGTCATAAACGTCGGTCTGTGCAGTAACAACCATAAAACAAATTTTTCCTATGTATGAGAGGTGAACCAAATGGCAAGGGAACAATGATTCATCGAATCAAATCACTCATTTGGTGTTCTTAAACACCAGTCTAGTCTGGTTTCTTTGTAATCGAGTATGGAATATTTTTCGTAAAGACTGGACTTTTTATCGAAACCTATCAACGCTTATGATTTTTCCTCACACTAACCATAAAATGCTAGGACAAAACGCCATGGCATTTTGTCATTGCAAACCTCTATCTTTTTTGATAACTGTTAAGTATATACTTAACAGTTCAACGTTAAAGATACAATTCTCCTAACCTTTCGGAGAGTTCCGCAATGGTTGGGTAGTTAAACATAACAACAGGGTTTAATTCTTTTCCTAGCCATTTTTCTAGGCGGCCTAGTAAAATTAGGGCTTTACTTGAATCTAGTTCATAATTATCAAAAGGTTCTTCAACATCAATGTCATCTGCTTCTGTATTTAATTGTTGAGCAAATTGATCGATGAGCCAATTTTGAATATCTTCGACGGTTTTGGGGGCTTCGGTTTTGATAGTCATTGCAATAAGTTAAGACTGGATTATTGAACAACCCTGCCGTATAGACGGGTAGGGATTCTTGATGCGAACAAACACAAAGGCGTATCCAATTGCCTCTAATACCTCACCCAGAAGGGTTTGGCTTTACTTATCTTTTTTTCTCTTGTTAGAGAGTTAGCCTAAGCTAATGAGATTTGATGGTGAGCTTAGTTTCGACCCCTGACCATTTTCGCTACTTTTCATAGGTACTAGGCGGTTGTGTCCCTGTATTTCAACAGTGCTTTTACCTTTATTTTACCTTTATTTGTGTTTTTAGTTGATGCTTTGCAATGTATATTCTGGTCGCTATTTATCCCTAACTTTCAGAAGATTAGGGCATTCTGGCGACATCAGGATAAACAATCACAAAATTAAGAAGTAATCCTCATCCACATCCAAATACTTTAATATCAGTGTATCAGTTATAGTGTTAAAATTGATCCCCCTAACTTTAAAAAGGTAAACAATCAAGAAGATTAACCTAGGGATTGAAGACCATTCAAAGTGAAGGATAAGGTTAGGGAACAGATTGACTACGCTTTATCTGGATTTGATATTGCTATTTTACCGTAATTTTGCACCAAGGGGATTAGGCTGACTGCATCTGATGCTGTTGTCTCCAGTGTTTAGGGGAAATCTCGTGGAGTTGACTAAACCGACGGGAAAAATAATAGGCATCGCTAAACCCAATAGACATGGCTATTTTGGTAATAGAGTCCTGAGTATTTAACAACAAATCACGGGCTTCTAACATTCTCCGTTCTAATATCCAGTTAATAATGGTTTTGTGAGTTTTCCGCTTCACTAAGTTGGTTAAATAGGCGGGAGAATAACCGACAGCTTGGGCTACATCGTTCAAACTAATGGGTTCAGTATAGTTATTTTCGATGAACTCAAAAATGGGTTTTAATTGACTGGAGTTGGGATAAAACGAGGTGGTTCGTTCAGGTCTTTTGTTGGAGTTGGGAACGAGTTTTAATGAGGTTTGAGAAGTCCTCTGAGACAGGGGACGGACTAAAATACAGCCGTACCCTTCATGATTATGTTCTAAAAAGTTGATGGTAATGTTAAGAACTTCTGTTTCTCTATCAGTGGCTAATTCTGTTTGAAAGTTGATCGATGATTTTTCCTGAATTAATATCCAGTATTCTGACCAAGATTCCGGTAAAAAGTTGATGTTTTCATCATCAACAATTGTCTGTAATAAAGACTGTTTTGAACAATCCAGTAAGTCACAAGCTGCGTCATTAACGTATTGAAAATGACCTTGAGCATCCACACAAAATATGGCTTCTGTAACTTGATTGATTAAATGGTGAGTGAGAGAATTTAATTCGGTTAGTTGAGGTTGTGAGTTAATGAAGTTACAAGTAGGATTTGATAGCATTTTTTGAGTATTTGTCTAATTTTGACGAAAAATCGCTGACTTTTCCTACACCACACTTATAGATTCACACTAATTTCACAGTACACACTCAAGTTTTTCCGATTCAGTAAATGTTCTTAAGTAAGATTACTTAAAATTTTCTAGGTTAGTAAACTAAGGTATCATACATTGTCAGGAAAAACAATAAGCAAAATTACTTAATATTTTGTCATTAAACCGAGGAAAAACTGCATAAGAATTGAGCAAAATCTGGAATGATTGTGAATCATTTGTAAAAAAAGGCGTTACAAACCCAAAAATCCCAGTTTAGATCCTTAATCAACCATCCCATCTAGATTAGGAAACTCAGGTTAACTCATGAGGTAATCATTAATTCCAAAAGTAGTCTGTGGTGAAGATTGAGAAATCATCTTGAACAATAAAAATCATCCATGATTTTCCATCAATCATCCATTGTGTCTACAATTGATATACTTTAAACTTTCGATCACTCAAAAGTACCTCCTAACTGTAAGCATCTGAAAAAGAGAACAAACCGTCAAAGCTAACTGATTCAGCTTTAATTTTCTCTTCAAGAAAATAATTACCTGGAAAAAATCCAAAAAATAAAAATCATCCATTTTGATCAGAGAATAATCCATGGCGTATGAGTTAAGGACAATCTAAACTGAAAGTGTAGGAAATTTGAGATTTGTTTTTTCTACTTATATATTTCCCCTAATTACGGGAAATATATAAAGTAGATTTCTCTAAAAACTTTAAATTTATTTGTGGTGTTTTCAGTAAAATTACTGATAAAAAATGTTGTCCTAACTATTGATATCTCCTAACTTACCGCGCCCTTCGGGCGAAGGCAAAAAGCAAAAGTGGATAATCAGCCCGAATCAAGTCTAAATACTTCTTAACTTTAGAAGACGGTAAAACTTTTAAATGTTGACTTCTCACCTTTGACTTGTGAATCTTACCTCCTCCTTATTCGAGAACACACAATTGATATGATGGATCAATCATTAACCCCCAAAGTATCTGCTTTACGAAAAACCCCCATAGCCATTATTGGGATGTCGGCTTTATTTGCCAAGGCCAAAAATTTACAAGAATATTGGGAAAACATTCTCGGCAAAATTAACGGGATCACAGAAGTTCCAGAAACAGCTTGGAAAATTGAAGACTATTACGATCCCGACCCCAAAGCCCCCGATAAAACCTATGCCAAATGGGGTGGCTTTATCCCTAAAATTGATTTTGATCCCCTAGAATTTGGACTGCCCCCTGGTACCTTACAAGCTCTCGACGCAGCTAATTTATTATCCTTAGTCATGGCGAAACAGGCGTTAGATGATGCCGGCTATGGCAAAGATAGACAATTTAACCGAGAAACCACAGGGGTTATTTTAGGGGGAAGCGGACTGTGGAAAAGTATCACCCCCTTAACCAGTCGCTTACAGTATCCAGTCTGGGAAAAAGTTCTCAAAAAGAGCGGTTTGCCCCAAGAACAAATCGATACCATTATCGAAAACATGAAGGCTGCCTATGTGCCTTGGGAAGAAAACTCCTTCCCTGGAATGTTACCCAATGTAGTCGCTGGACGCATCACCAACCGCTTTGACTTGGGCGGGACTAATTGTGTCGTGGATGCTGCTTGTGCCAGTTCCCTCAGTGCTTTAAAAATGGCGGTCAGTGAACTGATCGAGGGGCGATGCGACATGATGTTAACGGGGGGGTTTGATACGGATAACTCCATCCTCAACTATATGTGCTTTAGTAAAACCCCGGCCTTTTCCAAAAAAGATTGTCTGAACCCCTTCGATGCCACTTCCGATGGGATGATGGTGGGAGAAGGACTAGGAATGTTGGTGATTAAGCGTCTGGCGGACGCAGAACGAGACGGCGATCGCATTTATGCCGTGATCAAAGGCATTGGCACCGCCAGTGATGGCCGTTACAAGAGCATTTATGCACCCCGTCCCGAAGGGCAGTCCAGGGCGTTACGACGGGCCTATGAAGAAGCCGGTTTTTCTCCGACTACGTTGGGATTAGTAGAAGCCCACGGTACCGGAACCCCAGCCGGAGATTTCTGCGAGTTTACGGCGTTAAATCAAGTGTTGACCGAAAATGAGGCCGACAAACAAAAAATTGCTCTGGGCAGTGTTAAATCTCAAATCGGTCACACCAAAGCCGCCGCCGGTTCAGCCAGTTTAATTAAAGCAACCCTGGCCTTACACCATAAAATCCTACCCCCCACCATTAACGTCACCGAACCCAATCCCAAATTTAACATCGAAGAATCGGCGTTTTATTTGAATACCGAAACCCGTCCTTGGTTACAACGGGGAGATACCCCCAGACGGGCAGGGGTCAGTTCCTTTGGTTTTGGTGGAACGGACTATCATGTGGTTCTCGAAGAATATACCCCGAACCCTCCTCAACATCGGGTTCATCAGCGACCTCAATCAATTTTACTCTGGGCCGACAATCCTGAACAATTGAGTCAAATTTGTCAAACCAGTCTCGATCAATTGCAATCTCAAGAGGGAGCGCACCATTACAACCATCTGCAAAACCAGAGTAAAGCAGCCGTTATTCCCCAAACTTCAGCCAGAGTCGGCTTTGTGGCCACGTCCTTAGAGGAGGCACAAAAACTGCTCAAAGCAGCCCTCAAACAACTGCAAAGCCAACCCGATGCAGAAAACTGGGAGCATCCTCACGGGATTTATTACCGCAAAACCGGCTTATCTCTGGAGGGGAAAGTCGTGGCCTTGTTCCCCGGACAAGGGTCCCAATACCTCAATATGGGTCGAGAAATCGCCCTCAACTTCCCCGAGGTGCAACAGACTTATCAAGCGATCGATAACCTGATGGTTAACGATAGCCGTCCCCCGTTGTCGGAGATGTTGTTCCCCATTCCAAGGTTTACAGAAGCCGACAGGGAACAACAAACTGCCCGCTTACGGCAGACAGAAAATGCTCAACCTGCCATCGGTGCCTTAAGTGCGGGACTATACAAACTTCTACACAAAGCTGGCTTTAAACCCGATTTTGTGGCCGGTCATAGCTTTGGAGAATTAACGGCTTTATGGGCTGGCGGAGTGTTAAGTGAGGAGGATTATTATTATCTCATCAAAGCCAGGGGAGAAGCCATGGCTACCCCCACTGGGGCTGATGATTGTGATGGGGGGGCAATGTTAGCCGTCAGCGGCAACGTGGCCACTGTCGAACAACTGATCAAAGGGATGAGTAAGGTTCAGGTGGCCAACTATAACACCCCGGAACAAGTGGTGCTTTCCGGATCAAAACCTGAAATTGCCACGTTAGAAAAGGTGTTGAGCAAACAGGGGTATAAGGTGACTCCTTTACCGGTGTCCTCTGCCTTTCATACCCCGTTTGTGCTTCACGCCAGTCAACCGTTTGCTGAAGCCCTCGATCGCGTCACGTTTAACCCCGCCAAGATTCCCGTCTATGGCAACATGACAGGCAATGCTTACCCGCAAGAGCCTGGAGCCATGCGAACACTGCTAGAAGCCCATATGCTCAACGCTGTTCAATTTGTCCAAGAGATCGAAAATCTCTACGCTCAAGGGGGATATTGTTTTGTGGAAATTGGACCCCGGCAAATTTTAACCAATCTGGTTAAACAAACCCTCGGCGATCGCCCTCATCTGGCGGTTGCTCTTAACCCCAGTCGGCAAAAGGATAGCGATGTCCAATTAAGTCAAGGGGTAATGCAGCTAAGGGTGATGGGTTTAGGATTAACGGATTTAGAACCTTCTGTTCCGGAAGAAAGCCCGAAATCTGGCAAACGCAAAGCCATGACCATTCAGTTGAATGCCACTAACTACATTAGCCCCAAAACCAAGGCGTTAATGGAGTCTGCCCTGGAGTCTTCTGTGACAGAAGTCTCTATCCAAGAGCCTTTGGTGTCATCTCCCCAGGTGCCAGTTGAAAAAGTCTCTATCCAAGAGCCTT
>JAAUYB010085959.1_pt1 | contig 25099 bp, 18 predicted proteins | sample 7278071 | NCBI WGS metagenome assembly JAAUYB01 (sample SAMN14350121, study PRJNA611818) | marine sediment metagenome | isolation source: surface marine sediment (1.8m) | place: French Polynesia: Moorea | collected 2018-08 | reverse complement strand
CCCCTCCGGGAACGGATCGACAAAGCCGACCTCAGTGGCCGCTTGGAACTCATTGGTGTTGCCGATGGTAAAGCTCATCGCCACGGTCTGACCCTGCACCGCCTCGGCCGGGTCAAACGCTTTGACGAAGGTGAGCGGTGCGAAGTCGCCGACGTTCAGCACGGCACTCGCCGGTGCGGAGAGGCCCAGCGACGTGGTCAGATCGTCGACCGTATTGGTGTATGCGCCAGGAATGGCGGACGTCACCGGAACCGAGATGGTGCAGCTTTCATTGGCGTAGAGCACACCATTGGTGAAGGTCGCAAAGCTGTCAGACACGATGTCGCCTTCGCCGTCACAATCGGTCTCCGGAATGGCGCCGTCGACGTAGAACAGGTTGTCCGGCAGGGTGTCCGAGACCGAGAAATCCTCGGCATCCACGCCCGCGTTATTGGTGAAGGTCAGCGTCATCAGCGATTGGCCACCCGGGACAATCGTCAAAGGATCGAACGACTTGGTCAGGATGGGCGGATCAACGATGTCGAGGTTCGCTGTCGCGCTGCCCGAATTGCCCAGCGACGAGGTCAGATCCCCGCTGGTGTTGGTGAAGCTATCAGCACTGGCGCCGGTGACATCCACCGAGATCGTGCAGACCGCCCCGGCGGCCAACACGCCGTCGGAGAAACTGACCGCAGCGCCGCCATCCGTGGCATCCACAGTCCCGGTACAATCACCCGTCTGGTTGACCGGCGTTGCCAGGGTCAGGCCCGAAGGCATCGGGTCGACAAAGGTGATATCGGTCGCCTCGATCAACGTGCTGTTGTCGATCGTGAAGGTCAGCGTGGACGGCAAGCCCACACCCACCACTGTCGGATCAAACGCCTTGCTGAAGATCAACGCCTCGGCGATCGAGAAGGACGCGGTCGCGGGATCCGACAGCTTGGTCGTGCCCGACAAGAGATCGCTCGTGGTGTTGAGGTATTCGCCCGGGGCGGCGTTGGATGGCGTCATGACAGTGACGTCGATCACACAGCTTTCGCTGGGCGCCAGCGTCCCGCCGGTCAGCGACAGGACAGAGGTACCGCCCAAGGACGAGCCTGCGCCACAGGGATCGGACACGCTGGAGACATCGGTTGCAACCAAGCCAGACAGCGCCGCATCCAAATCATCGCTAAAGGTCAGATCGGTGAGCGTGACGTCCGGGTCGGTGTTGGTGATGCTGAGCGTCAGGGTTGTTGTCCCGCCCGGGGCCAGAACAGGGTCCGCAAAGGCCTTGACGAATGTCGGGGCGCCGGGTGGGTTCACACGCAGCGTCGCGGTGGCCGGGCCGACATTGCCGAATGACGTGTGCAGTTCGCTACTCTCGTTGAGGTAGGTCCCCGGCACGTTCGAGGTGACGTCCACTGAAACAGTACATTGCGCATTGGCGCCGACACTGTAGCCACCGAACGAAATCAACCTGCTGCCCGGTTCTGCGTTGAGGTTGCCCCCAAACGGCAGAAACACATCCATAAGCTTCGCGCCTTCGCGCGCGATGTTGCTTGGTCCATAGCGACCGCCCGAAATACAGGTGGTCGAGGCATTTGGCTCTGGCGCGATGACTAGGTTTTCCGGCAGCTCATCGGTGAAGTTGAGGGCTCTGGCTTCGGCGTCAGCCGTGTTGTTGATGGTGAAGATCAGCGTCGACACGCCGCCTTGCGGGATCACGTTCGGATCAAAGACTTTGCCAAAGCTTGGCAGGTCCACGATTGTCAGGCTGGCCGAAGCGGTACCGGAATTGCCCAGCGAAGAGGTCAGATCACCGGTGATGTTGGTCACGGGTCCGGGAACGGAACTGACAACCTCGACAACGACGTCGCATTCGCCCCCCGCTTGTTGTGTGCCATCGGTAACGGCGATCGAATTGGACCCAGGCGTAGCCGCGACGGTAAAGCCGCAACTGTTGAAGGTCAGGCCGTTGCTACCAACAGTCATGCCAAACGGCAGGTTATCAACGACCTGGATATCGGTCGCCTCGATCAAGGCATCATTGTTGAAGATAAACCGTGTTCCGATCGGCTGGCCAACACCGGCGAATTGCGAGACGTCGAAACCTTTCCGCAGTCGCAACGGCGGCGCGACGGTAACGCTGTCAGTTGCGCCCGGTGCCAGCTCTTGGCCCGCATTTGTCAAAGCGGTGGTTGTGTTGGTGTAGTCTCCAGGGGCTGCCGATGATGGGATCATCACATCGACGTCAAAGCTACAGCTTGCCCCAGGCGCCAGGCTGCCGCCTGACAGTTGCAGGTTTGAGCCGCCGGAAAGCACCGAGCCCGTGCCGCAGGGCTGGCTTGGCAAGCTGCCCGTAGCCGCAGAGCCCGACAGGAAGGCGTTTAGATCGTCGGCAAAGCCGATATCGTCGAGCGCGACGTTGGTATCGGTGTTGATGATTTCAAACGTCAGGGTCGTCGTGTCACCCGGACCGACAACTTCAGGCGAGAACGATTTGGTAAAGGCTGGCGTGCTGGGCGGGATCACCAACAGCGACGCGGTGGCATTGGTTGATGTCCCGAAGGATGACGTCAGCGCAGTCGTTTCGTTGTTTTTGGTGTCCAGCGTGTCGGCACGAACGTTGAACTGGATATAGCATTGGCTATCCGCAGGTACGGATCCCCCAGAGAAATCGAATTGCGTCGATCCCGGGTTCACCGAGTCTGTCCCGCCACAAGTGTTTTGGTAGCCCGCAGGCGAGGCGACCGTCAGACCCGCGGGCAGTGGGTCGGAAAAGGCCAAGTCATTCGCCGTCAGCGCATTGGGATTGTCGATATCAAACCGCAGTGTGGTCGTGCCGAACAGGGTCAGCTCACTTACGCCAAAGGACTTGTCGAAGCCCGGAGGTGTCGCGACGGTCAGATCGGCCGTGGCGGCGGGCGCGATGGTTTGTAAGTCCTGCTGCAAAGTGCTGGTGGTGTTCTCGTAGACGCCCGAGCTTGCATCCGTCGGAATGCTCAGCTGGACCGAGAAGGTACAGCTCGTACCAGGCGCAAGGCTTCCGTTCGTAAATGAAAAGAACTTGAACGCGTCAATACCCGAGCCGGGACCACAAGGTTGGCTGGGCGGCGCGCTGGATACCACCACCCCGGGCAAGAAAGACAAGTCGTCTGTGAACTCAAGCTTCCGCAGTCTGGCGTCAGCATCGGTATTGGTGATCTCAAAGGTCATCGTCACCGTGTCACCGGGCTGGGCCACAGCCGGGTCAAACGACTTGGTGAAAAGCGGCGTGCTGACGGCCCTGACATTCAGCGACGCAGTGGCCCCGGGCGTTTCGCCCAGCGAAGAGGTCAGCGCATCGGTTGTGTTGTCATAGGTGTCCGGCACGTTGGAGGTCACGTCGACCTCTACCGTACAGCTGCCATTCGCCGGAATGGTGCCGCCCGTGAAGGTGAAGAGCATTCGACCTGCACCGGCATCATCGCTGCCGCCACATGTATTGGAGGCGTTGGGCGTGTCGGCGATCACCAAACTGGCCGGGAAATTGTCGACAAACGACACACCTGTGGCTTCGAAATCGGTCGGGTTGGTGATGGTGAACTGCAGGCGCGACGTTTCGCCCTGAGCAATCGCGTCCGGGCCGAATGCTTTGGCGAATTGCAGCGGCTCGACCACGGTCAGTGTCGCCGAAGCGGTGCCGGAATTGCCCAGGGTCGATGTCAGATCGTTGGTTACATTCGGCTTGGTGCCAGTGCTGCTGCTAACAACTTCGACACCAATGACACAGCTGGCCCCTGCGCTCAGACCGCCCCCGGCCAGGCTGATGGAATTGCTACCGCTGGACGCCACCAATCCCGGTCCGCAGGTGTTTTCGGACACGCCACCTGCGCCAACGGTCACGCCCGATGGGAGAACATCGACAAAGGCAATCTCACCTGCCGTGATCGACGCGGTGTTGGTGATCCGGAATTCCAAAGTCGATGTCTGATTAAGGCCAACGACAGCCGGCTGGAATTCTTTCTCGAAATCCAGCCGCGGCGCGATCGTCAGCTCATCGGTCGCCTGATCCGCCAGTTTGGTGCCGCGGCTCAGCAAGTCCGACGACCGGTTCACATAGCTGCCGGATGCGGCCGTTTCAGGCACGGGCAGAACAAGCTGGAACTGGCAAGTCTCGCCGGGTGCAAGCGATCCGCCGGAGAACGCCAATACATCGGTGCCGGTCAGGTTCGATCCGTCGCCGCAGGGGTCGGCAAAGGGAGTATTCGTCGCGGCAAGACCAGGCAGCACAGAGCTCAGATTGTCGGTAAAGCTCAGCTCTTCCAGCGTTGCCGTGCTGTCGGTGTTGGTGATGGTGAACGTCAGTGTGGTTGTCTGCCCTGCACCGACGACATCCGCATCAAACAGCTTGGTAAAGGTTGGCGTGCTGGGCGGGTTCACCGTCAGCATCGCCGTGGCCTCTGGCGAGGTACCCAGCGACGAGGTCAGCTTGCTCGACGTGTTGGTGTATTCCCCCGGCACGTTCGAAGTGACGTCAAAGCTGACCGTGCACGTGTCGCTTTCGGCGACAGCACCGCTGAAGCTGAACGAAGATGCCCCTGGAGTCGCATTGCCCATGCCATAACAGTTTGTGGACGAAGCATTGGTCGGATCGGCGATCACCATGTTGGCCGGCAAGTTGTCGGTGAACGACAGGTTCGACGCCATCACCGATGCCGGGTTGTCGATGGTAAAGGTCAGCGTGGTCACGCCACCTTGCGGGATCGAGCTATCGGCAAACGCTTTGCCAAAGGCCGGCGGGCTGACCACGGTCAGCGCATCGCTGGCGGTCCCGGAATTGCCGAGGGACGAGGTCAGGTCTTCGGTGGTGTTTGTATGCGTCCCAGCCGTCTTGCCGACGATATCCACCGACGCCGTACAGGTGGCTCCGGCAGCCACTTCGCCACCCGATAGCTCAACCGTCCCGCCAGAGGCCGTGACGGTGCCCGGGCCACAGGTTGTCGACGCGTTCGAAGTGGGCGCAACTTCCATACCGGCGGGCAGGTTGTCGACAAAAGCCAGCGCTGTTGCCGCAATGGCCGAGGCGCTGTTGTCGATGGTGAAGGTCAGGGTCGACGGGGCGCCATCGATGCCGATGGTGTCCGGCGTGAACACCTTGGCAAAAGTAGGCGCCGGTTCGATCTGCAAATTCGCCGTGGCCGGGTCTTGCAGCGCAAAGCCGGACCGGAACAACTGAGACGTCGTGTTGGGATACGTCCCCGGCGTGGCATTGGCCGGAACCAGCACGTCAACCGAGAAGGCGCAGTCACCGTTCGCCGGGATCGTTCCGCCCGAGAAGGTGAGCAGACTTGTGCCAGAGATCGACGACCCTGCGCCGCAGGGCTCAGACGGCAAATTGGTGGCGGTCGCGCCGGTCAGCATGCCGTCCAGATCGTCCGTAAAGGCCATGTCTGCCAGCGCCGTTCCGTTGTTGTTCCGGATGAGGAAGTCGAGGGACACGGTGGTACCGGCCCCCGTGGCGCTAGCGAACTTCTTGCTGAACGAGACCACGCCGGCCTCTCTGACGGTCAGCGTGTCGGTCGCATCAGAGGTTGTGGCCACAGCGTCGCCGATCATACCGGTCAGTTCAGACGTCGTGTTCACGAAATCGGCGCTGCTCCCACCTCCGGGCAAAGAGCCGGGCACATTCAGCGTCACGTCTATGGTGCAAGATGAGTTTGCAGCCAGCGTACCGCCAGAGAATTCCAGCAAATCGGTGCCGGTCAGCGTGCCGCCGCAAACCGATGCCGCTCCGGCCGTTCGCGCCAATCCCGGAAAGCCCATGGCGGTCAGATCATCGGTAAAGGCAATCTCCGTCACCGTACTGGCGCTGGTATTGGTGATGACAAACTGCAGGTTTGCCGTTGTCCCAACTTCGACAGGATCGTCGGTAAACGCCTTGGTGAAATCGAGGACAGAGCCCGCATTCACCTCAAGTTGCGCGGAGGCCGGATCACCAGTGCCAAGGCTGGACGTAATGTTTGACGTATCCGTACCATAGAACCCGTCCGGTGTGCCCGGCGGAATAGTTACAGGGATGTCGATGGTACAGAAGTCCTGTGGCGACGGTCCGCCACCGGTGTAAATCAAGAAAGTGGTGCCAGCCGCACTACCACCACAATCATTGAAACTCGGCGTGCCAAAAGTAAATGTCGGGTCAATCGCACTTAGGCTGTGAAAGAAGAGGACGCCGGTTGGATCGAGAACGCCCACGGCATTGGGGTTCGTGATCGTATAGCGAAGCGTTGTCATCGCCCCCGGCAGGACCGGATTGTCGACATATTCCTGTGTCAGCACCAGCGGCAGAAACCCGACCAGGTCCAGGCTGGCTGAGGCCGACGAGTTGTCCAGCGCTTCGGGCGCAGCTGTTCCGGCCGCCGCTGTCAAATCGCTTGTCACGTTGGGATAGGTGTCGTTCGGACCCGACCCCAACAGCAGGGAAACCGTGAATTCGCAGTCTTCTCCGGCCTCCAGAGACCCGCCTGAATAGGAAATCTGCGACGGTGTGCTGATATCGACCGTGCCGTTACAGCTCGACGCGCCAACCGCCGTTGCGGTGGTGCCCGTCAAAAACGCGTCCAGATCGTCAGAAAACGAAATCTGGTTGGCAACAACGGCTCCATCCCCGAATGTGTCGTTGCTGATCGCAAAGGTCAGGTCAACGGCGCCACCCGAGACCGATTGTGTTGCCGAGAACGATTTGGACAGGAACAGACGGTCCAACGACGCGCCCGGACCGACTGTTAGGGAGTCATCGGCGCCGATTGATCCGGGGACCGTCACGTCGTCGATGGCCCCCGCAAACGTCGCCGTTACCGGCCCAGACAGGTTGTCGTAGGTTCTAAGCGGCGCGTCAGCATTGATGTTAAGCGTGACATCAAAGGTGCAAGTGTCGTTGGCTGCAATGGTCCCGCCTGTCAGCTGGACGCGCCCAAAGGCATTCTCGATTTCGATTGCTGACGGGTTAGGATTCCTTCGTGTTACCGAGCCTGTACCACATTCGGTTGAACTCGTTGATGAGAACGTAAAGGTGGCTCCAAAATCACTGAAATCGTCCAGAAAAGTGACGTCGAGAGCTTCTTGATCATTCGGATTGGTGATCGTGAACCGCAGATCGGTCGAGTCGTTTTGCGGAACCGGGTTGGTCAGAAACGCCTTGGTGATCGTCAGCGGCGCAAATTCGAGAACCGCGAGGGTATCGCTGGCTTTCGTGCCCATGAACGGTGCGCCGTCGATTGATCCAGACAGCGCCGTTGTCGTGTTGGGGTAATTGCCGCCATTGGCCGTGACCGGCACCGTCACCTCGATGTCAAAGCTACAGGTCTCACCCGGCCCCAAAACCCCTCCCGTCAATGTCGGCGTGTCCCCGGTGGTGATGCTGGAGCCTGCTCCGCACGGGTTGCTGGGCACAGAGGTCGCGGTTGCGCCGGTCAGCATGTCGTCGAGATCGTCGATAAACGACAGGCCCGTGGCTGCAAAGTCGCGGGAGTTGTTCACGAGGGTAAAGTTCAGGGTCGCGGTGCCGCCCGGCGCAACCGGATCGCCGCTGAACGCTTTCGTGAACGTGATGTCGTCTTCTGCGGGAACGATCAACGTGGCAGAGGCAAAGCCGGCCGACTCCTGAACAAACGAATTGGTGACCAAAAGTTCCGTAACGTTTGTAAACCTGCCGAATTGCGTCGCCGTCACATCAACGTCAACCGTGCAGGTGGCCCCTGCCGCAAGTGCCGGAAACGCAAATGTGCCATTGGATTCCAGAATGATCGTGTTGGTCCCGGCAACCGCGGTGAGAGTAGCAGGGAGAACATTGGTTCCGCAGGTGGTGCTGGCGTTGGGCGGGCTGGCAGCAACCAACCCCGCTGGCAAAACGTCGGTGAAATCGAGGCGCTGAGCTGCAGCGGTGCTACCGCTGTTGTTGATGGTGAACGTCAGGGTGGTTGTGCCGTTCAACGGCACGGTGGACGGCGAGAAGTCCTTGGAAAACTGCACATTGGTGCCGACAACGTTCAGGTCTGCTGTCGCCGTACCATGGTTGCCCAGGGTCGAGGTCAAATCACCGGTGACGTTGTTATAGGTGTTTGCGGTGCTGGCAACGACGTTGGCGGTGATCGTACAGCTCGACAGTGGGCCAAGCTCGGCGTTGGTCAGCGTAATCGTGGTACCGCCATCCGGCGCCGTGAACGAAAAGCCCGTTCCGATATCACAGGTTTGGAAGGCTGTCCCATCTGCGAGGACCAAACCACTCGGCAGAGCATCGGTGACCGAAACCTCTTGCGCCCCATCTGTGGGGTTTTCGTTCTCGATCGTAATCGTCAGCGTCGAGACGGTGTTCACCCCGACAGTAGCAGGCGCGAAGCTCTTGGAGATTGTCAGGGTTGGTTCGTCGGCGAGCGCGGTTTGCCCCGCAATCGCAAGCGCCAAACCCAATCCCGCAGTGCTGAACCTACGCAGTTTTCCCCAAACACCCATGTCGCCGACTTCCCGAAGCAATTGTTCTGAACAGCAAAAGATCGCCAAAACACCTGGCAGTCACGAAATCCACACAGGGCGCGGGAGTGACCCGGCCCGCGGGCAACATGGCAGACGGACCGCTTTAGGAATAATGCAGGGGCAAAAACCGGGCGTGTTTTTCCGCGGGGATGGCATTTTTGCGACAGTGGGGCGGCTTCAAGTCACTGGAAGTCGACCATTTTTTTCCTTGAGTGCCTGCGCTGCGCCTTGTCGGCGACACGTATTCAGGTAATTCTACCTATGGGAGAATTGACGCGCGTGGGCCATCAGGTGCGTGAAACCCGTTACTGCAGGTCGGCAAAAGCCTGCTGCAGACGGTTGCCCGCCTCGATCACCCGCGCCCGCGTGGTGGCGAGGTTGAACCGCATAAACGTCTCACCACCCGGGCCAAAACCGGGCCCCGGGCTGGGGGCAATGCGCGCCTCTTTGCGGACGCGGCGGTCAACCTCTTCGTAGGTCATCCCGGTGCCGGAAAAATCCACCCAGGCCAGATAGGTCGCCGCAAGCGGCAGCGAATGCACCCCCGGGATCGCGTTCACTGCCGCATCGAACGCTGCGATATTGCCCTGCAGATGCGCCAGCTGCGCATCGACCCAGGCCGCACCCGCGGGGGAATAGGCGGCCGTGGTCATCTTCAGACCCAAAAGATTGGGCGTATAGTCCATCGACCGCAGGCGGCCTTGCATGGCGCTGCGTAGGGTCGGATCGGGGATGATGAAATTCCCGGTTTTCATGCCGGCGATGTTAAAGGTCTTGGACGCGGCCGTCAGCGTGACGGTGCGGTCACGATGTTCGGGTGCTGCCACGTCCATCGGGATGAATTTCTGGCCAGGATAGATGAAGTCATGGTGCACCTCGTCACTGACAAGGATCAGATCGTTGCGCGCGGCAAACTCGGCCACGGCGCGCAGTTCCTCCGCGCTCCAGATCCGGCCCGACGGGTTCTGCGGCGAACACCAGATCAGCAACTTTTCCTGGCCCGTCAGGCGCGATTGCGCATCCTCCAGATCCAGCTCATAACGGTCGCCGTCGCGCCGCAGCGGGCATTCCAGCGGCACCCGCCCGGTCTTGCGGATCTTGATGGCAAACTCGTGGTAAACAGGCGTGAAGATGACAACCGGATCGCCCGGATCGCTCCAAAGCGAGACGCTCAGCGCGATGGCATTGCCCAGCCCCTGCGACGTGAGGATCCAGTCGGTGTCGATCTCCCAACCGTGGCGTTCCCGCATCCACCACTGGATGGCGCTGTGATAGGGGCCGAAATCGGTGAAGTAACCAAAGACGCCATGATCGGCCTGCGCGCGCACGGCATCGATCACACAAGGCGCCGTCCGGTAATCGCTGTCGGCCGTCCACATGGCCAACCCATCCTCGAGCGGCACGCCGAACCCGCTTTCCAGCGTGTCCCATTTGCTGGAATGTGTGCCGCGGCGGTCGATCTCGGTCTCGAAATCAAATTCCGGGGTCGTCGCGACGCTCAATTCGGCCATATCGGCGGTCCTTTTCTCATCCCATGCTCACCCCTGCCTCATGGCACAGCCAGCAGGCAGGCACAACTTGCGCGCGCCGCGGCTATTGCCTAAGTGGAACATCATGAAACGGCCCATTCTCATCCACCCCGATCCGCGCCTGAAAAAGTTCTGCGCTGACGTGCCCGATATCTCGGACGAATTGCGCGTTCTGGCGGACGACATGCTGGAAACCATGTATGCCGCGCCTGGGATCGGCCTGGCCGCGCCGCAGGTCGGTGTGCTGCAACGGCTGATCGTGCTGGATTGCGTCAAGGGCGAGGATGCAAAGCCCCGCCCGCTGGTGATGTTCAACCCCCGCGTGATGGCCAGTTCGGACGAGATGAACGTCTATGAAGAGGGCTGTTTGTCGATCCCCGATCAATACGCCGATGTGGAGCGGCCTGAGGCGGTGAAGGTCGAATGGCTGGATCGCGACGGCAACATGCGCGACGAAGAGTTCGACGGGCTTTGGGCGACCTGTGTGCAGCACGAGATCGACCACCTCGATGGCAAGCTCTTCATCGATTATCTCAAGCCGTTGAGGCGCCAGATGATCACCCGCAAGATGGTCAAGCTGAAGAAAGAACTGGCGCGGGAAAAGGCGTGAGTGTTCTGTCCATTCTGGAATGGCCCGACCGGCGGCTTGTGCAGCCCTGCCATGAGGTGCAGGAACCGTTCCTGGTTGCCGCACTGATCCCGGACCTGTTCGACACGATGTACGCGGCGTCAGGACGCGGGCTTGCCGCGCCCCAGGTGGGCAAGCAGGCGCGTGTGTTTGTGATGGATGCTGGCTGGAAAACCGGCGCGCGGACGCCGCTGGCCTGCATCAACCCTGTGCTGCGGCCTTTGACGGATGAGCGCATGACTGGCGAAGAGGCCTGCCTGTCCGTCCCGGGTGTGTCGCTGCGTGTTGCGCGCTTTGCCGAGGTGGAGCTGGCCTATACCGACGTAAAGGGCGCCAGCCACCGGGTGGCCTTGTCCGGGGCCGAGGCCGTGATCGCCCAGCACGAATGTGACCACCTGGACGGGACGATGCATTTTGACCGGGTCAGCGCGGCCGAGCGCGCCGATCTCTTGGCGCGCTACGGGGTTGTCTGATGCCGCCGCGGCGCTGCATCCCCTGGCCGGACAAGCGCCTGCGCACTGCTGCAGAGCCCGTCGAAGAGATTGACGACGCTGTGCGGACGCTTTGGCGCGATATGATCGACACGATGGAGGCGATGCCGGGGGTCGGGCTGGCCGCGACGCAGCTGGGTGAAATGCAGCGGCTGGCGGTTGTCGATGCCTCAGAGGATCGCGGGTGGGCAGTGCGCATGGCCAATCCCATGATCCTGCATGCCAGCGTCGAGTTGCGCGCCCATGATGAGGCAAGCCCCAACCTGCCCGGCGTCTGGGCCCGCATCGAACGCCCCCGCGCAGTGACGGTGCAGTTTCTGAATGCCGAGGGTGAGATCGAAGAGCGCGACTTTGTCGGGCTGTGGGCCACGTCGGTCCAGCACCAGATCGATCATCTGAACGGCAAGATGTATTTCGATCACCTGAGCAAGACGAAACGCGACATGCTGTTGAAACGTGCGAAAAAGGCGGCGCGATGAGCGGGTCGTTTTGTTGGATGTCAACGGCAGGAGCGAGGGGCCAGCCCCTCGCGCTCCCCGAGGTATTTATGAACCAGAGAAGCAGGGGATGTGGTGCCCTGTTGCGGGGGGCGTGATGTCATGCGGGTGATCTTCATGGGCAGCCCAGCGTTTTCGGTTCCCGTGCTCGACGCGGTGATCGCGGCCGGGCATGAGATTGCCTGCGTCTATTGCCAGCCGCCACGGCCGGCCGGGCGCGGCAAGAAGGACCGCCCGACGCCGGTGCAGGCGCGCGCCGAGGCTTTGGACCTACCGGTACGCCATCCGGCCAGTTTGCGGACGCCCGAGGCGCAAGGTGAATTTGCCGCGCTCAAGGCGGATGTGGCGGTGGTTGTGGCCTATGGTCTGATCCTGCCACAACCGGTGCTGGACGCGCCGCAGCTTGGGTGTTTGAACATCCATGCCTCGCTCTTGCCGCGCTGGCGCGGGGCGGCGCCGATCCATCGTGCGATCCTGGCCGGGGATACAGAGACCGGGGTGTGTATCATGCAGATGGAGGCCGGGCTCGATACCGGGCCGGTGTTGCTACGGGCCGCGACGCCGATTGGCGCCGAGGAAACCACCGGCGCCTTGCATGACCGGCTGAGCGAGATGGGGGCCGACTTGATCGTGACGGCTTTGGGTGATTTGGACAGTCTGACCCTCGAGGCGCAACCCGAGGCCGGGGTGACCTATGCCGACAAGATCGACAAGGCCGAGGCCGCGATTGACTGGCAGAAGACCGCGCAAGACATCGACCGGCAGATCCGCGGCCTGGCCCCCTTCCCCGGCGCCTGGACAACCTGTCAGGGGGACCGGATCAAGTTGCTTGGGTCGCGGCTGGCGGAGGGGTCGGGCGCACCGGGCGTATTGCTGGACGATGCCTTCACCGTCGCCTGCGGCACTGGCGCCGTGCAGATCACCAAAGCGCAGCGCGCCGGGAAATCCGCGCAGGACAGCGCCAGTTTCCTGCTGGGCCTGCCGCTGCCCAAAGGCACGCAATTGGGAGGATAGAGCATGTTTCCAACGCTGATCGGGACGGTCGTGATTGCGGGGATCGTCGGGTATCTCTCGGAAAAGTCCGGCTTTACCCGCAATGGCATCCTGCAAAGCATCATCATTTGCATCGGCGGGGCCTTTCTGGCCTACTTCGTGCAGTTGATGTTTGGCCTGGGGTTCCGATCCCCCGGCCTGAACGCCATAGCCGCATCCGTGGGTGCGCTGATAATCGTGCCGACCCATTGGCGCAAGAGATAAGGACGCACCTATGCCCGTTGTCGCCCTGCTGATCATTGGCGCCGCCGCCGGCTTTCTGGCCACGCGGCTGATGCGGGTCGAGCTGGGGGTGGTTGAAACCGTTGTGCTGGGCATGGCGGGAGCGGTGATCGGCGGGATGGTGCTGCGGTTTTTGATCACGATGACCGGCGCGCTGGCCGGTCTGGTGGGCGCCGTTCTGGGCGCCATGTTGCTGATCTGGTTCTGGAAAACCTACATGAAGCGTTGATCGGCGGGGCCTTGCGCCCGGCCTCTGTGCATTTTTGTGAAGCCCTTTGCGCGAAGGCTTGGAATTGTTCGCCTGCGCATGAGTGCTAACTCTGTCTCAACTGCAAAGGAGACATCCGATGGGCCTGCTTGTTGACGGCAAATGGCACGACCAATGGTATGACACCAAGAAAGCGGGCGGCAAATTCGTGCGCTCGACCGCGAAGTTCCGCAACTGGATCACCCCTGACGGCGCGCCCGGACCCAGCGGCGAGGGCGGATTTGTTGCCGAGGCCGATCGCTATCACCTCTATGTCAGCTATGCTTGCCCCTGGGCGCATCGCGCGCTGATCTTTCGCAAACTCAAGGGGTTGGAGGACCTGATCGGCGTCAGCGCCGTGCATCCCGACATGCTGTCGGACGGCTGGACGTTTGAGACCGACGACAAGGGCGCGACCGGCGATCAGCTTTATGGCCTGCCCTTTGCGCGCGACATCTACACCAAGGCCGACCCGACCGTGTCCGGCCGGGTGACCGTGCCGATCCTGTGGGACAAGCAACGCGAAACCATCGTGTCGAACGAGTCCTCCGAGATCATCCGCATGTTCAATTCGGCCTTTGATGGCTTGACCGGCAACACCGCGGATTACGGGCCGGAAGAGCTGCGCGATGCGATGGTGCCGGTGAATGACCGGATCTATGACACGCTCAACAACGGGGTCTACAAGTCCGGCTTTGCGACCACGCAGGCGGCCTATGAGGAGGCGGTCGTGCCTTTGTTTGACACCCTGGATTGGCTGGAGGACCGTCTGTCGACCAACCGCTACCTGATGGGTGATCGCGTGACCGAAGCCGACTGGCGGCTCTTCACCACGCTGATCCGGTTCGACAAGGTCTATCACGGGCACTTCAAGTGCAACCGGGCACGGATCGTCGATTACCCCAACCTCTGGGCCTATGTACGCGAGCTTTATCAATGGCCCGGCGTCGCCGAGACGGTGAATTTCGACCACATCACCCGGCACTACCACTACAGCCATGAAACGGTGAACCCGCACCGGATTGTGCCGATTGGCCCGGAACTGGATCTCTGGGCACCGCATGGGCGCGAGGCGCTAAAAGCCGCCTAGGCGGTCTGGCTGTAGTGTTCGACCATCGCGGCCAGGTCTTCGGGCGGGGTTGCGCTGGGCAGGTAGGCGCAGGCATTGGTGCAGTGCTGAAAGATTGACCCGTCCGAGAAAAAGCTCGTGTTGGTGACAAAGACCACACGCGCCTCGGGCTGGCGGTAATTGGCAAAATCCGCCACCGCCAGCGCACTGCCGGTGGCCAAGACAAGGTCGAGCACGATCACGTCAAAGGGTTTTTCCAGCAGCAATCGGGTGGCGGCAAACTGGTCGATTGCGCGGTCGACTTGGGCGCCAAACCGTTTCAGGTGGCGCTGCCAGACGGCGGCCAATGCCTCATTGCTTTCGACAATAAGCACTTTCATGCAGATGCCTTTTTGAAGATCGCTCCCTCCCTTGGTTGTCATTCACATTCTTAAACAAAAGATTAACGTTCACGTAAGGTCTTGCCCGATTGCAGCCGGTTTCCGCCGTCCTCAGCCTCTTGCCCCGCGGGCGGCGGCTGTTAGGGTGCTGCGGAAAGAGAATTGAGGTTTCCATGCGCCTGTCGACCCTGCTTTTGACCTGCTGCCTTGCCCTACCCGCCGCGGCGCAAACCGTGCCCTGTGGCGGCAGTTTTTCGGCCTTCAAAGACGCGGTGGCTGAGGAAGCGGTCAATCGCGGCCATAGCCCGGACGCCGTGCAGCGGTTCTTTGCCGGTTTGCGGCAGGATCCGGCGGTGCTGCGGGCCGACAAACGCCAGGGGATCTTCCAGGATCCCTTCATCACCTTTTCGCGCAAACTGATCAGCCAGAACCGCCTGGATCGCGGTCGGCAGATGGCGCAGCGCTGGGGGGACGTGTTTGACCAGATCGAGCGGGACTATGGCATCGCGCCGGGGGTGCTCCTCGCCTTTTGGGCGTTTGAAACAGATTATGGCGCCTTTCAGGGAGATTATAACACCGCAAACGCGCTGATCACCCTGGCACATGATTGCCGGCGGCCCGAGATTTTCTACCCGCAGGTGTTCGCGGCCCTGCAGCTATACGAGCTGGGCGATTTCGACCCGGCCACCACCACCGGCGCCTGGGCGGGTGAGATTGGCATGGTGCAGATGCTGCCGAAGGACATCCTGGAAAACGGTGTCGATGGCGATGGCGACGGCCACGTGACGCTGAAAACCTCGGCCCCCGATGCGCTACTCTCCGGCGCCAAGATGCTGTCGCATCTCGGCTGGCGCCCGGGTGAGCCGTGGTTGCAGGAAATCACCCTGCCCGACGATTTCGATTGGTTCCAAACCGGGCTGCACACCACCCGCAGCGTTGCTGAATGGGAGCAGTTGGGCGTGCGTGGCCGCAACGGTCGGCTGGATGACGGGCGGCTGCAAACCTCGATCCTGGTGCCGCAGGGGCGCAACGGCCCGGCCTTCATCGCCTACCCGAATTTCCGAGTGTATTTCGAGTGGAACCAAAGCTTTACCTACGTGCTGACCGCCGCCTATTTCGGCACCCGCCTTCAGGGTGCACCGGTCTACGATGCCGGCACACCCGATACCGGGCTGTCTGGCCCACAAATGCAGGAACTGCAGCGCAAGCTAGCCGCACGTGGCTATGACGTGGGTAAGATCGACGGCATCCTCGGTGCCGGCACCCGCAACGCCGTGCGTGCGGTGCAAAAGGAACTCGGCCTGCCCGCCGATGCCTGGCCCACGCCCGCGCTTTTGTCTCGGCTCTGAAGCAGCCTAGCTGATGATCTCAAACCGGGTAACGTCCACCATCCCCCGGTCAGTGATCTTCAGCGCTGGGATCACCGGCAGCGCCAGGAAGGCCAGTTGCAAAAACGGTTCCTGCAACGTCACCCCCAGGCTCTTGGCCGCATCGCGCAAAGCCTCGAGCCGTTCATGCACGTGCTCAAAGGGCTCAAGGCTCATCAATCCGGCCACGGGTAAGGCAAGCTCGGCCAGAACCACGCCGTCATGAGCCACGACAAACCCGCCATCGATCTCGGATAGGCGATTGGCCGCCACGGCCATATCGGCGTAGTCGATCCCGACACAGGCGATGTTGTGATGATCATGGCACACGGTCGAGGCAATCGCCCCACGTTGCAGCCCGAACCCGCGGACAAAACCACAGGCGATATTGCCGTTCTTGCCATGGCGCTCGACCACCGCAATCCGCGCCAGATCCCGCGCCGGATCGGCGGGTTTGTCGCCATCGGTGATCGCGATGTCCTCCTGCAGATGATCGGTCAGGATCTGCCCCTCGCGGATGCTAATCACATCGGTCTCGTGCCGGTTCGCCGTCACCCGGAAATCACTGGCGACCACAAGCGGGGCCCGAACGGATTTCAACCCCATCGGATCAATCACCTGACGCGAAGCAAACGCGGCCTCCGTCACCTGCACGCCACCGGCAAACACCATCTGCGCGTCACAAGCCTCCAGCGACCGAACAGCGACAATATCCGCCCGCTTGCCCGGCGCGATCATCCCGCGATCCGTCAGCCCAAAGGCCTGCGCCCCCGACAGCGTTGCCGCCCGATAGACGGCCAAAGGCGACGTGCCCAACCGGATCAGCTCACGGATCATGTAATCCAGGTGCCCGTGCTCGCCGATATCCAGCGGATTGCGATCGTCAGTACAGAGGCACATATAAGGCGCCGTCAGATCGGTCAGCAGCGGCTGCAACGCGTGCAAATCCTTGGACACCGAGCCTTCGCGGATCAGCACCCGCATCCCCTTGCGCAGCTTCTCCAGCGCCTCCTCAGCGGTGGTCGCCTCATGCTCGGTCCGAATCCCAGCCGCGATATAGGCATTCAGATCGCGCCCCGACAAAAGCGGGCAATGCCCGTCCACATGCCCGCCCTCAAACAGCCGCAGCTTATCCATGCAGCCGGGATCGCGGTGGATCACCCCGGGGTAATTCATGAACTCCGCCATGCCGATCCCCGACGGATGCCCCCGCAAACCCGCCAGATCCGCTGCCGTCAGCTCCGCCCCCGCCGTCTCCATATGCGTCGACGGTACGCAGGACGACAGCTGCACCCGGATATCCATCAAGGTGTGTTCCGACGCCCGCTGGAAATACCGCACCCCCTCGGCCCCCACCACATTGGCAATCTCATGCGGATCACAGATCGCCGTCGTCACCCCGCGCGGACAGACACACCGGTCAAACTCAAACGGTGTGACCAGCGAGCTTTCGATATGCAGATGCGTGTCGATGAACCCAGGCACCAGGATCAGGCCCGACACATCGATCACCTCGCGCCCCTCATAGCGCTCCATGATCCCGACAATCGTGTCGCCACAGATGGCCACATCGCCTTCCAGCAGCTCGCCGGTGATCAGGTCAAACACCCGCCCGCCCCGCAGCACCAGATCCGCCGGCGCATCCCCGCGCCCCTGTGCGATCCGCGTCTCAAGCTCTGCCATGCGCCGCCCCTTCCTGCAGAACACCCCTACCCTTCATCTTGCCCAAAAACTCCGGGGAGCGCGAGGGGCTGGCCCCTCGCTCCGACAACTGCCAAACGCGACACGGTTGCAATGCACGTGTAATGGGCGTTCACTATCCCCCAGACAACAAAAACCAATTGGGAGACCACGACAATGACCCGTCTGATGACCTGCACCCTGGCGCTTGGCCTTGCCGCCGGGACCGCCCATGCCAATTGCGACAGCGTCACCTTTTCCGATGTCGGCTGGACCGACATCACCGCCACCACCGCCGCCACCACGCTGGTGCTCGAGGCTTTGGGCTATGAGACCGACATCAAGGTCCTGTCGGTGCCGGTGACCTACACCTCGATGGCCGCGGGCGATATCGACATCTTCCTCGGCAACTGGATGCCCACGATGGAGGCTGACATCGCCCCCTATCGCGACGCCGGCACCGTCGACACCGTCCGCGCCAACCTGCAGGGCGCGAAATACACCCTCGCCACCAACGCCGCCGGCGCGGCCCTCGGGATCGCCGACTTCGCCGATATCGCGGGACAAGGCGACGCGCTTGACCAGACGATCTACGGCATCGAGCCCGGCAATGACGGCAACCGCCTGATCATCGACATGATCGACGCCAACGCCTTTGGACTGGAGGGCTTCGAAGTCAAGGAAAGCTCAGAACAAGGCATGCTGGCCCAGGTCGGCCGCGCCGTGTCGCGCGATGAGCCCATCGTGTTTTTGGCGTGGGAGCCGCACCCGATGAACGCCAATTTCGACCTCACCTACCTCACCGGCGGTGATGACTATTTCGGACCCGACCTCGGCGGCGCGACCGTCTACACCAACACCCGCGCGGGCTATTTGGCTGACTGCCCCAATGTCGGCGTGCTGCTGAGCAATCTCGAATTCACCCTCGCCATGGAAAACGAAATCATGGGCGCGATCCTCGACGACGGCGAAGACCCCGCCGACGCCGCCAAAGCCTGGCTCACCGCCAACACCGGCGTCCTCGACGGCTGGCTCATGGGTGTCACCACCAAAGACGGCGGAGACGCCAAAGCCGCCGTCATGAGCGCACTGCAATAACCCCACACAAGGTGCGCCCTAGAGGCGCACCTGCCACCGGCAAAACCTGCCAAAACCTGAAAGGTTTTGCCGGCTGGTTTGCCCCATTCCATTATTTGACAACACGCGCCGTGGCTAATAATTGCAAAAACGATCGTGTTTGGCAGACGAGTTTTGGCGAGGGGCGATTGTCCAGCACGTGAGAACTCTCGCGGTAGGATCGAGGCCTGCACCTGTGGCTAAGTTAGTGCAGCGACCGACACGTTAGGTCGTTGTAGAACTTTCGTATTTGAGAGCAGAAGTATTTTACAAATCAGCAAAACCTCCGTTTTTTGTATACAAACCAGCAATGTTCTGGAAGACTAGTCTTGTATAAATACGCGTATTTTCATGAGCTGGGAGAGTTGTACAAATGAAAACATCCAAAATGCTTGTCTTTTTCCTGATCACGTTCGCGCCAATAACCGCCATGGCAGAGACGATTAATTTGTCTTTAACAAACCTAAAGGGCCCAATTCGGTACACGTCGGAAGGCGTGTTGACGGCGGAAAACGCAAACAAGAGAGCTACTTTCGCTGTGAATGGCACACTACTTACAGAGAAGAACAGCGTTTGTTTTTTGATAAGAGTTCGAGGAAGTTTTGGCTCAGGTCTGGATACTGCTTTGATCAGTACTACCGGCGGAAATTGGACTTTGGAGATAAACCGTGGCGGGTACCTCCAAGCCGGGGTACGGTGCATATACAGCCCTAGAAATTGAGAGCTCGCTTAACGAACTCAAACAGTGAATGACGCTATTGAAAAGTGTATTGTTTTGCTAACGCTCCAAGCTCGTGCAGTGGTCCCGACGTGCTGCATGAGAGTATTCGCTCGTGCATGATCGTTTAGTATCAATCACTATACCTTGCGAAAATGCACAAATTGCCTGAAGCCTGACTTTCTTGCCTCTACAATTAGCGAACTACAGAGCCGACCTCATTCACCCCTTCATCGCCGCATCATCCCGTTCCCGCGCGCGAACTGCTGCGGGGCGGGGGGTTAGGTGGGAGGTGTAGTTGGTGAAGCCGGGGCGGTCGGGGATGGTGCCGAATTGCAGGCCCCAGGCGATTTGGCTGCCAAGGTAGACGTCTGCGGCGGAGAAAGTGTCTCCCAGCACGTAGCTCCGACCGTCGGCGAAGAGGCCTTCCAAGGCGTCCACCGTGTCTTCGAAACTGCCCCATCCGGCGCGGCCGTGGGCTTCGGGGGTGTCGGGTACTTCGAACCCGAAGGACCGTGTCACCACCACCGTCTCCAGAGGACCGGCGGCGAAGAACATCCAGCGGTAATAGGCCCCCCGCTCGGGCGCATCCACTGGTGGGGCCAGCCCGGCTTCGGGGAAGGCATCGGCGAGATAGCAGCAAATCGCGGCGCATTCGGTGATGACCGTGTCACCATGCACCACACACGGTACCTTGCCCATCGGGTTGATCGCCAGGTACTCCGGCGCCTTCATCGTGGTGCCGTAGTCGAGCAACTCCGTCTCGTAGGGCACACCCACTTCCTCCAGCATCCAGCGCGCGATCCGCCCGCGTGACATCGGGTTGGTGTAGAATTTCAACGCCGCCATGCTTGCCTCCACCCATAATCCGGGTGAAGGTTCCCACAGAGCTCATGATCGGGCAAGCGCGGAGGACGTGACCCTGCTGGACTGGCTGACCGAGAACAAGATCCCCGTGGGCGACGACGCCGAAAGCGCCGGATCCAAACTCATTGTCCTTACCAGCGTAGGCGACTAGGTCGGCCCGATCTTGGTCAGACCAATAGGCCAAGCCAAAACCCGTGCATTCACGCGCTGCTGAGAAATCGAGAGTATTGGCCACAACCTGGACGATGGAAGGGAACGGTTGGACGCCGCCAGTGCGAGTGGTGGCGATCAAAGCTACGTCCGGGCTTTGGGTTCTTCGATCTAATGACGTTTTTGGTCTGCAGGCCCGATGAGGGGCACACCCAAAGCCCCCTTGTCGCCTTTTTCTTCCCGCCCCTTTTGCCAGCACACAAAGGCGGGTGGACCGATTTCCTGCATCAGAGAATTTCAAACGCAGTGCCGTGTTCTGCGAAAGCTTCGGATGATCAAAGCCCGGGAAGAAGACCTTTCCGACCATTAGCCTCGCCCTTTGGATTGATTCAAGTCAAACATATTCAACTCTGAATGTATTAGCGTATTGGTCCGCAGGCGACTCAACCTGCGAAGGACAGGGAGGGGAAAAATGCCAAACATCAAAAACATCATAGTTACGTTGAAAACCGGCAATGCACTCAAAGCAGGTACGGATGATCATCTCTATGTTGGTGTTGTGGGACGAGGCAGCGGAGGCGAGTTCAACCTGAGCACGCCCATGCCAGGAGACGACTATAACCGTAACGAGCTTCGCATACACTATCTCGGCCCGGAGCCAGCCGACCCACGCGATCCAAACGCTATGCCTACGGATGCCGTGCGGCCAGACAAGTCTGTGTACGACCCAACCTTTGGTGAGACGTCAGGAATCAATGACCCGGAACGCCGCGCAATCGACATTGAAGACGTCGAATACGTCTACATTCGTAAAGTCGGCCCAAGGAAGTCCGGATACGATGATCCGTGGCAACTAGAAGCTATCCAAGTCGTGCTCATGACAGTTTCAACTGAACATGACCCAACAGGGAGACCATGGACACAGTATTATGCCCTTGGTCCAGCTCCTGTTGGTGCACCCGCCATCGGCCATGACGACGTAGTGGGATGGGAGGCCAGTGGGTCGCCCGCTAGAGACATCTGGCTGGGAACCGCGTGCGGCCAGCAGGTTTGGCTGAAGAAAATCGACGTCAGATATGGCGGCACGAAATAACGCAACACCTGCCAATAATTGCCTGTAGCCGCCTGTTGCGGACGGTCAATTAAAGCTGATTTGGTGTCGTAAGCTGTCATCCAGTTTCCGGCGCTGTTGCGGCTTGCGCCTTCGAATCTGAGGCTAGCGCCGCCCTATTTCTGGTGGCTGGGACAGCAGTAACAAGCAGGGCTCGCTGCAATCGGCCTTCACAAGTCTCACCCTTGCCGTCATGGTCATGGGTGAGACTCGGAGGGCTGCAACATGGTCAATGGCCACCAGTGGCAGGAAGGTCAGCAATGGACTGGCTGACCGACAACAAGATCCCCGTGGGGGATGCCGCTGAGGCGGGGTTTGACTGGCTGCAGCGCAATGCGGCCTGGTTTTTTGACGGGCTAGCCGTCGCGATGGAGGCGTTGATCGATGCGATCCTGTGGATCCTGCAGACGCCGCATCCGCTGATTGTTGTGGCGATCATTGCCGCCGCGGTCTGGGCGCTGCACCGGTCGTGGAAGGTGCCGGCCTTTGTGGCGATTGGGTTTCTGTTCATCCTCAACCAGGGTTACTGGGAGGAGACGACCGAGAGTCTGACGCTGGTGCTGTCAGCCTGCGTGGTGTGCATGGGGGTCGGTGTGCCCATCGGGATCGCGGCGGCGCACAGGCCCGGGCTTTACAAGGCGATGCGGCCGGTGCTTGACCTGATGCAGACCCTGCCAACCTTTGTCTACCTGATCCCGGCCATCGTGTTTTTCGGCATCGGCATGGTGCCAGGGCTGATCGCGACGGTGATTTTTGTGGTGCCTGCGCCGATCCGGTTGACCCATCTGGGCGTGTCCTCGACCCCGAAAGAGCTGATCGAGGCGGCGGATGCCTTTGGCGCCACGCCGCAGCAAAAGCTCTGGAAGGTCGAGCTGCCTAGCGCCTTGCCGCAGATCATGACCGGGCTCAACCAGACCATCATGCTGTCGCTGTCGATGGTGGTGATCGCGGCCCTTGTGGGCGCGGACGGGCTGGGCGTGCCGGTGGTGCGGGCGCTCAACCGGGTGGATACCGGGCTGGGGTTCGAGGCCGGGCTGATCATCGTGGTGGTGGCGATCATGCTGGACCGCGCGCTGCGGGTGGGCGGAAAATGACCGCCGTTTCGTTCCAGACCGTGTCGATCATGTTCGGCGATCACCCGGACAAGGCACTGCCCCTGGCGGATCAGGGGCTGTCACGCTCGGACATCCAGGCGCAGACCGGGCAGGTGCTGGGGGTGCATGACGCGACGCTGGATGTAGAGGAAGGCGAGATCGTCGTGCTGATGGGCCTGTCGGGCTCGGGCAAATCGACGCTTTTGCGGGCGGTGAACGGGCTGAACCCGGTGGCACGGGGCCAGGTGTTGGTCAATGACGGGCAAGAGATGGTCGATGTGACCAGCTGCGGTACCGCGCAGCTGCGATCTTTGCGGCAGGAGCGGGTGGCCATGGTGTTCCAGCAATTCGGCCTGCTGCCCTGGCGGACGGTGGCAGAGAATGTGGGCTTTGGGCTAGAGCTTGCGGGCCAAAGTGTCGAAACCCGGCGTCAGACGGTTGACCGGCAGTTGGAGCTGGTGGGGCTTTCGGATTGGTCCAGCCGCAAGGTGGCCGAGCTGTCGGGCGGTATGCAGCAGCGTGTGGGCCTGGCGCGGGCCTTTGCCACTGATGCGCCGATCCTCTTGATGGACGAACCCTTTTCCGCGCTTGATCCGCTGATCCGCACGCGGTTGCAGGACGAGTTGATCGACCTGCAGGAGAAACTGCGCCGCACGATCCTGTTTGTTAGCCACGACCTCGACGAGGCGTTCAAGCTGGGGGATCGGATTGCGATCATGGAAGGTGGCCGGATCGTGCAGACGGGAACGCCGCGCGAGATCTTTTCCAACCCGGTCTCGGACTACGTCGCCGATTTCGTCGCCAACATGAACCCGCTGGGGGTGCTGACGGCGCGCGACGTGATGACGGCGGGCGAGGGCACGGCAGAGGTGGCGCCGGAAACGCCGATCCGCGATCTGATGCCGATGCTGCGCGATCAGGCGCTTTCCGTGGTCGAGGATGGCAAGGTGATCGGCTGTGTCACCACGGCCAGCCTGGTGGCGCGCCTCTCGGCCTGAGGCAAAGGCAAACTTGGCCCTTGCAGACTCGGGGCGCGCTGCGTATATGCGTCTCAACAGCGGCGCGTCGGGCTCCACCCCCGAGGCTCCACCGGGAGACATCGACGGGCCGCGCGCCCGTTTTTTTGTGCCCGCACGCACCCTGACGCAAGGACGATATGACCGATCTGATCGCCAAATCCTCGATGGACCGCCGGCTTGCCGAAATCGTGACCCCTGTGATCGAAGACATGGGGTTCGAGTTGGTGCGCCTGCGTCTGATGGGGGGCAACACGCCGACCCTGCAGATCATGGCCGAACGCCCCGGCGGCGGGATCGAGGTGGATGACTGCGCCGAGATCAGCATCGCGGTCAGCGCCGTGCTGGATGTCGAGGACCCGATCCTGGATGCCTATAACCTCGAGGTGTCCAGCCCCGGGATCGACCGGCCGCTGACCCGGCTGAAGGATTTCGAGACATTCGAAGGTTACGAGGCCAAGCTGGAAACCAGCGAGCTGATCGACGGCCGCAAACGCTTTCGCGGCGTGCTGGCGGGGGTCGAGGACAATGACGTGCTGATCAACATCGACGAAGGCACCGTCGGGCTGCAATTCGATTGGCTGGCCGAGGCCAAGCTGATCCTGACCGACGAGTTGATCCGCGAAATGCTGAAGGCCCGCAAGGCCGCATCCGTTGATGAAACCAAATTCGACACCATCGAGGCCGAAGGCCCTGAGGAGGAGTAAAAGAAATGGCAATCACCTCAGCCAACCAGCTTGAGCTTTTGCAGACCGCCGAGGCGGTGGCCCGCGAAAAGATGATCGACCCGGCGTTGGTCGTCGAAGCGATGGAGGAAAGCCTCGCCCGTGCAGCGAAGTCGCGCTACGGCAGCGAAATGGACATCCGCGTGTCCATCGACCGCAAGACCGGCAAGGCGACCTTTACCCGTGTGCGCACCGTGGTCGAGGAAGAAGAGCTGGAAAACTATCAGGCGGAATTCACCGTCGAACAGGCCCGGCAGTATCTTGAGGATCCCAAGGTCGGGGATCAGTTCATCGAAGAGGTGCCGCCGGTGGAAATGGGCCGGATCGCGGCGTAATCGGCCAAGCAGGTGATCCTGCAAACGGTCCGCGAGGCCGAGCGTGATCGCCAGTACGAAGAATTCCAGGACCGCGCCGGCACGATCATCAACGGCCAGGTCAAGCGCGAAGAATACGGCAACGTCATCGTCGATGTGGGCCGGGGCGAAGCGATCCTGCGCCGCAACGAAAAGATCGGCCGCGAAAGCTATCGCCCGAATGACCGCATCCGCTGTTACATCAAGGACGTGCGCCGCGAACAGCGCGGGCCGCAGATCTTTTTGTCGCGCACCGACCCGCAATTCATGGCCGAGCTCTTCAAGATGGAAGTGCCGGAGATCTACGACGGCAT
>JAAUYB010027087.1_pt1 | contig 25150 bp, 28 predicted proteins | sample 7278071 | NCBI WGS metagenome assembly JAAUYB01 (sample SAMN14350121, study PRJNA611818) | marine sediment metagenome | isolation source: surface marine sediment (1.8m) | place: French Polynesia: Moorea | collected 2018-08 | reverse complement strand
GGCGATCTCGACATCGGGATGCATGGTGTCGAAGGTGATGAAAAAGTGGTGCTGGCCGGGCAGGCCGTTCAATTGCACGTCGCGCAGCATCGACTACGGCAATCTGATGCATCACGCCCTGCGCGGGCTGATCCAATCCGTGCTGCGCGACGTGCAATTGAACGGCCTGCCCGGCCAGCACCACTTTTTCATCACCTTCGACACCATGCATCCCGATGTCGAGATCGCCGACTGGCTGAGCGACCGCTATCCCGACGAAATGACCGTGGTGATGCAGCATGAATTCGAGGCGCTCGAGGTCAGCGACGACGGCTTTTCGGTGACGCTGAGCTTCGGCGACAAGCCCGAGGCGCTGTTCATCCCCTACGACGCGATCAAGACCTTCGTCGACCCCTCGGTCGAGTTCGGCCTGCGGTTCGAAACCCACGACGAGGACGACGACGACGGGGACGAGGTGCCGGTGGTGGAGCCGGTGCCCGAGGAGGACGAGCCCAAGGACGCCGAGGTCGTCAGCCTCGACAGCTTCCGCAAATAGCGTTCAGGCCAGCGGGCCCAGAAACACGGGTCGGAGCTTGCGAAGTTCCGCCGCCAGGTGGTCGACCAGCAGCCGCACCCGGGTGGTGCGCTGCAGGTCGGAATGCAAGAGCAGCCAGATCGCCCGGTCGAGCTTGAAGTCGGTGCCCGGGACCGGGACCAGGTCGGGCACGTCATGGGCGACCCAATGCGGCAGATAGCTCATCCCCAGGCCCGCCCGCGTCATATGCACGATCATCGACGGCGAGCGCACCTTGTAGCGCAGCGCGGCCTTCGGGAACGGGCTGTCGCGGACCCATTCGGCCTCAGAGGTCGAACTTCCCCAGCCCACCCATTGCAGACCCTCACCTTTCGGCCCCGCCTGGGCAAAGCTGCGGTCCAGGTAGGCCGGGCTGGCGTAGAGGCCGACGGCATAGTCCAAGACCTTGCGCCCGACGACATCATCGTCGACGTGAAACGCGACGCGCACCGAGACGTCGGTTTCCGACCGGGTGATGTCTTCGATCCGGTTGGTGACGGCGATGTCGAGCTCGATCTCGGGGTAGGCGCGGGCGAAGCGGGCCAGGATCTCGGGCAGGATCAGCGACCCGAACGGCGTCGGCACCGAAAGCCGCACCGTGCCGCTGGCCTCGCGGTCGAGCCCCTGCAGCCGCCGCCGCCCGGCGATTACCGCGTCCTCGGCCGCCTCGGCCATCGGCACCAGCGCCGCACCGGCCGAGGTCAGCGACAGCCCGGATTTGGACCGGTCGAAGAGCCGCACGCCGTAGGTGGCCTCCAGCGCCTTGAGGTTGCGGTCGACGGTGGCGTGGGTGCCGCCCACGGTCTCGGCCGCTGCGCGCAGCGACCCGGTCCGTGCCACCGCCAGGAAATAGGGCAGCCGCGCCCAATCCATCGTCCGCTCCATCGCTATCCCTCCGTTCAGTGTGGCCGCGCTCACGCGAAATTGATGTCTCGCATACGAACCACGGCGTCTTGAATTGGGTCGTATCATCTCAGAAAAGAGACACATAGTCTCCCCCGCATCCGACAGCAAGGGAGACCCCCGATGAACCGCCGAGAGCTTTTGATCTCAACCGCCGCCGCAGCCGCCGTCAGTCTACCGCCGCCGGCCTGGGCCATGGGCAGCGCCGATTTTCCTTTCGCCAAGAAGACGATGACGGTGCTGGGGCATAAGATGGCCTATGTCGATCAAGGCGACGGCGCGCCCGTCGTGTTTCTGCACGGCAACCCGACCTCGTCTTACCTGTGGCGCAACATCCTGCCCGAGATCGCCGAGGGCTACCGCGTCATCGCCCCCGACATCATTGGCATGGGCGACAGCGCCAAACCGGCGATCGGCTATACCTACCCCGAGCATGCCGCGCATCTGCACGGGCTGTTGGACGCGCTCGACCTCGAGGACGTCACTCTGGTGATCCACGACTGGGGCTCGGCCTTGGGCCTCGACTGGGCCGAACGCAACCGCGACCGGGTGCGCGCCGTGGCGTTTATGGAGGCGATCCTGCCGCCGGGCATGCCGGTGCCGAGCTACGCGGCGATGGGCCCGTTCGGAGAGATGTTCCGCGCCTGGCGCACGCCGGGAATTGGCGAGCGGCTGATCCTGGAGGAGAACGTCTTTATCGACGAGGTGCTGGGCAAGCTGGCCGTCGCTCGGCCGCTCGCGCCCGAGGTCCTGGCCGCGTACAACAGCCACTATCCCGACGCCGCCTCGCGCGCGCCACTCTTGCAATGGCCGCGTGAGATCCCGATCGGCGGCGAGCCGGCGCATTCGGTCGAGGTGGTGGAGCGCTACAGTGCCTGGTTCCTCGACAGCGATCTGCCGAAGCTGATGATCCATGCCGAACCCGGTGCGCTGATCCCGCCCGAGGCTGCCGCTTGGCTGAAAGGCAGAATGACAAACCTCACCTCGGTCAATATCGGCGCCGGCGTGCATTTCCTGCAGGAAGACAACCCCTTGGCCGTTACCCGTGCGCTCAGCGCGTGGATCGACACGCTCTGACCAGGTCGGTGGCAAAAGTGCGGTTTAGGCGCGACCTTGCCGTCCGACTAACGGCAGGGTCTTCGCCAAAGACATCCTGTTGATCCTGCGCGCGATATGGCGCGCAGGGTCCGCTCAATCTCGCCTTACCTGGACGGGTACAGATAGCCCCAAAGCCCGCGGGATTTTACCAGCCAACTGACGCCAAATGCGGCCAAAAAGACCGCCTCGCCCCAATAGACCGGCCGATCGACGTCGACAAACGGCAGCAGGTCCCGAACGAGGATCAGCACGGCCGCAGCGACCATCACCGCGGAGCTCAGGTAGTAGATTGTGTTGCGCGCGCGCTTGGCCAGCGTGAATCTTCGGCCGTCGAGATCGCTGGTCGCGTTCTTGCGCGGAAATGCATAAGCCGAGAAGTACAACAGCACCACGAACAGCGCGGCGGCCGCGACGTCATGAATGGTCGCGGATGTTTTGCTGGCCAGTTCCACCGTGACCTTGCCTGCGGGCACGTCGCCGTCGACCCGCGCCGGCACCAGATCGTGGAACTGCTTGAAGGTCCCCGGTGGCGCCTGGGGCACCTCGACGATCAGACCGGGACGCAGGTCGACCAGCCCGGAGTCGCTTTCTGAGCTTTGGCAACCGACGCCATCGGCGGGAAAGAAGGCCACCAGGAGCGCGGCGATGCCGGCCACATTCGCCAGCCGGGAATCCCAAATGGTCTCGCCGCGATAGGCGAAGAGAAATGTCGCCACGACCGACAACGCCATGACCAAAAAGATGCCGGCACGGGGTTCGTAGTAATAGTGGCTGATGCTGTCGCGCTGGCAGCCCACCCCGTAGTAGTTGTCGATGAGATGAAGGCCCCCCGCCAATGCGATGGCTAGAATCCCGATGACAAATGCCAAAGGCCGCAGCCGCAGCCGCGCAGTGGCCGGATCGACGGCGAGATACTTCCCGTGTTCGTCAAGGTAGATTTGCTGGGCCATCTTGTGCTCTCCTCCCGGTTGCCGGCAGCATAGCGATACCGGCGCCACACCGGCAATTCGCGCCCAATGTCGCGCTCCACAGCGCGGCGACCCGATTTACTCTGCAGATGTGCGGCGCTAAACCGCGGCGGAACGACCAACCGGAGATTTGCCCCGATGACCGCGACCCGCACCGAGACCGACAGCTTCGGCCCGCTGGAGGTGCCCGCAGACAAGTACTGGGGCGCACAGACGCAGCGGTCGATCCTGAACTTCCCCATCGGATGGGAAAGGCAGCCCGTCGCCATCGTCCGCGCGCTCGGCGTGATCAAGCAGGCCTGCGCCGAGGCCAACAAGGACCGCGGCGCGCTGCCCGCCGACCTCGCCGACCCGATCATCGCCGCCGCCGCCGAAGTCGTCGCCGGCGATCTCGACGACAACTTTCCGCTGGTGGTCTGGCAGACCGGCTCGGGCACGCAGTCGAACATGAACGCCAACGAGGTGATCGCCAACCGCGCCATCGAGATCCTCGGGGGGGTCATCGGCTCCAAGGACCCGGTGCACCCCAACGACCACTGCAACATGTGCCAGTCGTCGAACGACACTTTCCCCACCGCGATGCATATCGCCACGGCGATGACCGCCCGCGAAGTCACTTTGCCGGGGCTGCGAAAACTCGCCGAGGCGCTCGAGGCCAAGGCCGCCGCCTTCGACGGCATCATCAAGATCGGCCGCACCCACACCATGGACGCCACGCCGCTGACGCTCGCGCAGGAGTTTTCCGGCTACGCACATCAGGTCCGCAAGGGCATCGAGCGCGTCGACGCCGCGCTCGGCAACATCTACGAACTGGCCCAGGGCGGCACCGCGGTCGGCACCGGGCTGAATTCGCCCAAGGGTTGGGGCGAGACCGTCGCCGCCAACATGGCGCGGATCACCGGCCTGCCCTTCGTCACCGCGCCGAACAAGTTCGAGGCGCTGGCCGCCCATGACGCCATGGTCGAGATGTCGGGCGCTTTGAAGACCGTCGCCGCGTCGCTCTTCAAGATCGCCAACGACATCCGGCTTCTGGGCTCCGGCCCCCGCTGCGGGCTCGGCGAGTTGATGCTGCCGGAAAACGAGCCCGGCTCGTCGATCATGCCCGGCAAGGTTAACCCGACCCAATGCGAGGCGATGACCCAGGTCTGCGCCCATGTGATGGGCAACGACGCCGCCGTCGGGTTCGCCGGCAGCCAGGGGCATTTCGAGCTGAACGTCTACAAGCCGATGATGGCCTATAACGTGTTGCAGTCGATGCAGCTTCTGGGCGACGCCGCAGTGGCCTTCACCGACAATTGCGTCGCCGGCATCGAGGCCAACCGCGAGCGTATCGACAAGCTGATGCGCGAATCGCTGATGCTGGTGACCGCGCTGGCGCCGCAGATCGGCTATGACAACGCCACGACGGTGGCCAAGACCGCGCACAAGAACGGCACCACCTTGCGCGAAGAGGCGATCGCTCTGGGCTTCGTCGACGCCGAGACCTTCGACCGCGTGGTCCGGCCGGAACAGATGATCGGGCCGAAGTGAGCCGTCCGGTCAGCCTAAGCAAGGTCCGCAAGGCACGCGCCAAGGCGGCGGCGCGCAAGCGGGCCGACGCCAATGCGGTGGCGTTCGGCCGGACCAAGGCCGAGAAGGCCCGTGACCGTGCCGAGGCCGAGGCGGCTGCCCAAAAGCTCGACCAGCACCGGCGCGACGACCGGTGAGCCGGCCCGAGAAACACTCGCTGACGTTGAAGGGCCACCGCACCAGCGTGTCGCTGGAGCCCGAGTTCTGGCAGGCCTTCCGCGCCATCGCCGCCGAGCGCGGCCAGGCGCTGAACGCGCTCGCGGCCGAGATCGACACCGCCCGCGGCCTCGACATGGGCCTCGCCTCGGCGATCCGGCTGTTCGTGCTGCGGCACTACCGCGAACGGGCGGGCGACACGGCGTAGCGCGAGGCGCGGGTGGACTTCGACAACAACCGACAATGCCCGCACGGCGCAGCGGCGGCCCGCGGGATGCCGCCTGGACCTCTGTACGACGCGCTTAATGGCAGCAAGGTACATCTTCCATATCAACCAAGCGTCCAGGACAGCCAAAGCGGCAGCCCACCCGGGCGGGCCGCCGCTGGGCCGGGGCTCCTGCGGCGCTGTTAACCCGGCCCGGAGCAAATCTCCGCCGCCTCACTCTATCCATGCCCCCCAAACCCCAGCTATTCGCCACGCGCATAGCGCCTTGCAAAACTTTCTGTCGCAATTCGGACCCGCCTGCGCTATGGGATAGTTTAACGCTAAACTACTTTGCGACCGCGGAGGAGACCGCCCCTATGGCCGCCCGAAAGACCACCAAGAAACCGAACGTCTCGAAGGACGAGCTCTTGCATTACTACCGCGAGATGCTGATGATCCGCCGCTTCGAGGAAAAGGCCGGCCAGCTCTACGGCATGGGCCTGATCGGCGGCTTCTGCCACCTCTATATCGGCCAGGAGGCTGTCGTCGTCGGGCTCGAAGCCGCCGCGAACGAGGGCGACAAGCGGGTGACCAGCTACCGCGACCACGGCCACATGCTGGCCTGCGGCATGGACCCCAAGGGCGTGATGGCGGAACTCACCGGCCGCGAGGGCGGCTATTCCAAGGGCAAGGGCGGCTCGATGCACATGTTCTCGAAGGACCGCCACTTCTACGGCGGCCACGGCATCGTCGCGGCCCAGGTGCCGATCGGCGCCGGCCTCGCCTTCGCCGACAGATACCTCGACAACGGCCGCGTGACCTTCACCTATTTCGGCGACGGCGCGGCGAACCAAGGCCAGGTCTACGAGACCTACAACATGGCCAAGATCTGGGACCTGCCGGTGGTCTTCGTCATCGAAAACAACCAATACGCCATGGGAACCAGCGTCAAGCGCGCCACCAAGTCGCCGAGCCTTTGGGAGCGTGGCGCCGCCTATGGCATCCCCGGCGAAGAGGTCGACGGCATGGACGTGCTGGCGGTCAAGGAAGCCGGCGACAAGGCGGTCGCGCACTGCCGCGCCGGCAAAGGGCCCTACATCCTCGAGATCAAGACCTACCGCTACCGCGGCCATTCGATGTCCGACCCCGCCAAATACCGCACCCGCGAAGAGGTGCAGAAGATGCGCGAGGAACGCGACCCGATCGAGGGCGTGCGGCAGATCCTCTTGACCGGCAACCACGCCACCGAGGACGAGCTCAAGGGCATCGACAAAGAGATCAAGGAGATCGTCAACGCCGCCGCCGAGTTCTCGAAAGAGAGCCCCGAGCCGGCGCTCGACGAGCTCTGGACCGACATCTATGCCGAGGCCGGCTAATGCCGCATTTCGAGATCCACGTTAGCGATGTCGCGGCCGCGAAGGCGTTTTATGCCGGTCTTTTTGGCTGGGATTTCACCCCGATGCCCGGCGCCGAAGAGATGGACTATCATCTGATCGAGGGGGCCGAGATCGGCCACGGCAAGGGCATGACCGGCGGCCTGATGCGCCGGATCGGCGATACGCCGGACCCGGGCAGCCCGATCCGCGGCGGCACGATGACGTTCGATGTCGCCGATTGCGACGGCCGCTATGCCTGGGCGCTGGCCAATGGCGGGGCCGAGGCGCTGCCGCCCGCCGAATACCCCGGCATCGGCCGCTGCGCCTATGTCGAGGACGGCCAGGGTAACGTGGTAGGAATGATCACGCCTGTCGAGGAGGGACACTGACGATGGCGACCGAAATTCTGATGCCGGCGCTCTCTCCGACGATGGAGGAAGGCACGCTGGCGAAATGGCTGGTGAAAGAGGGTGACCAGGTCGCCTCGGGCGACGTGATCGCCGAGATCGAGACCGACAAGGCGACGATGGAATTCGAGGCCGTCGACGAGGGCGTGATGGGCCGGATCCTGGTGCCCGAAGGCACCGAGGGCGTGAAGGTCAATGCGCCGATCGCGGTGCTGGTGGCCGAGGGCGAAGACGCCGCTGCGGTGCCGGAGGCGGCACCCGCCGCCGACGCGGCCGCCGAGGCGGCTCCCGCAGGGAGCTCCGAGACGGCCGCTCCCCCCGCCCAGCCGATCACCCCGGTGGTCCCGAACGAGCCCGACATCCCCGCCGGAACCGAGATGAAGCCCACCACCGTGCGCGAGGCCCTGCGCGACGCCATGGCCGAAGAGATGCGCGCCGATCCCACGGTCTTCGTGATGGGCGAGGAGGTCGCCGAGTACCAGGGCGCCTACAAGGTCACCCAGGGCCTCTTGGACGAGTTTGGCGATAAGCGCGTGATCGACACGCCAATCACCGAACACGGCTTCGCGGGTCTCGGCGTCGGCGCGGCCTTCGGCGGGCTGAAGCCCATCGTCGAGTTCATGACCTTCAACTTCGCCATGCAGGCGATGGACCACATCGTCAACTCGGCCGCCAAGACGCTTTACATGTCCGGCGGCCAGATGGGCGCACCGATGGTGTTCCGCGGCCCCAATGGTGCGGCCGCCCGCGTCGCCGCCCAGCACAGCCAGGATTACGCCGCCTTCTACAGCTCGATCCCGGGGCTGAAGGTCGCGATGCCCTACTCCGCCGCCGACGCCAAGGGCCTCTTGAAGACCGCGATCCGCGACCCCAACCCGGTGATCTTCCTCGAAAACGAGATCCTCTACGGCCGCTCCTTCGACGTGCCGGTCATGGACGACTTCACCGTGCCCTTCGGCAAGGCGAGGGTTTGGCGCGAGGGCTCGGACGTCACCATCGTCAGCTTCGGCATCGGCATGACCTACGCGCTCGAGGCCGCCGACGCGCTGGCCCAAGACGGCATCGCGGCCGAGGTCATCGACCTGCGCTCCTTGCGCCCAATGGACACCGGCACCGTCGTCCAGTCGGTGATGAAGACCAACCGATGCGTGACCGTCGAAGAGGGCTGGCCCGTCGCCTCGATCGGCAACCACATCTCGGCCGTGCTGATGCAAGAGGCCTTCGACTATCTCGACGCGCCGGTGATCAATTGCACCGGCAAGGACGTGCCGATGCCCTATGCCGCGAACCTCGAAAAACTGGCGCTGGTGACCACGGCCGAGGTGATCAAGGCCGTCCGCGCCGTGACCTATCGGTAGGCACATGGAGGTCAAGGGCCGCGATCCCGCCACCGAGTGCTACCGCGTCGTCACGCAGGTCGACGGGCGCCGTGTGACCGCGCTGGTACCCGAACGCCTCGCCGCCGATTTGCGGCTGACCGGCGCGCGGCCGTCGCATCAGGACGCCTATGTCTGGATGGCCGGCCACAAGAACAAGATCGAAGCCGCGATCGCGCAATTGGCGCGCGGCGGACGGCGCCCCCGCGCGCCCTATGACCAAATCACGCTGATCGAGGAAAGCTGAGATGCCCACCGAAATCCTGATGCCCGCGCTGTCGCCCACGATGGAGGAAGGCACGCTCGCGAAATGGCTGGTGAACGAGGGCGACGCGGTCTCGTCAGGCGATCTCTTGGCCGAGATCGAGACCGACAAGGCGACGATGGAATTCGAGGCCGTCGACGACGGCGTCCTGGGCAAGATCCTGATCGCCGAGGGCACCGAGGGGGTCAAGGTCAACACGCCGATCGCGGTGCTCCTGGGCGACGGCGAAGACGCCGCCGACATCGGTGCAACGCCGGCCCCGGCGGTGGAGGCGGCGCCTGCCGCCGACGCGGCCGCGGAGGCGGCTCCCGCAGGGAGCTCCGACAAGGCCGCCCCCCCTGCCCCGGCCGCGCCGCGGGCCGCCGACGGCACGCGCGTCTTCGCCTCGCCGCTGGCCCGCCGCATCGCCAAGGACAAGGGCCTCGACCTGTCGCAGATCAAGGGCACCGGCCCCAAGGGCCGCATCGTGAAGGCGGATGTCGAAGGCGCCACTGCTGCGCCGGCTGCGCCCGCCCCGGCTCAGGCTGCCGCTGCCGCCGCCGCGCCGGCCCCCGCCGCCGCCCCGCAAGGCATGGGCGCCGACATGGTCAAACGCATGTTCGAGGACCGCGCCTACGACGAAATGGCGCTCGACGGCATGCGCAAGACCGTCGCCGCGCGACTCACCGAGGCCAAGCAGACGATCCCGCATTTCTACCTGCGCCGCGATATCTATCTGGATTCGCTCCTGAAATTCCGCAGCGAGCTGAACCGCCAGCTCGAGGCGCGCGGCGTGAAGCTGTCGGTCAACGACTTCATCATCAAGGCCTGCGCCAATGCGCTGCAGGCGGTTCCGGACGCCAATGCGGTCTGGGCCGGCGACCGGATCCTCAAGCTCAAGCCCTCCGACGTCACCGTGGCCGTGGCCGTCGAGGGCGGGCTCTTCACCCCGGTCTTGAAGGACGCGCACCAGAAGACCCTCTCGGCGCTCTCGACCGAGATGAAGGACCTCGCCACCCGCGCCCGCGACCGCAAGCTCGCCCCGCACGAATATGTCGGCGGCAGCTTTGCGATCTCGAATTTGGGCATGTTTGGAATCGACACCTTCGACGCGGTCATCAACCCGCCGCACGGCTCGATCCTGGCCGTCGGCGCCGGCGCCAAGAAACCGGTCGTGGGCGAAGACGGCGAACTGACCGTCGCCACGGTGATGTCGGTGACGCTGTCGGTCGACCATCGCGTCATCGACGGCGCCCTCGGCGCCGAGTTCCTCGCCGCGATCAAGGACAACCTGGAAAACCCGGTCGCGATGTTGGCGTAGGACCCAGTGCGCCGCGGCAGCTTTTGTGTTGGCAGTTCCTGGCCACCGGCAGTCTTTGGAAATCTCGCGAGAAGCCGTGCCCATCGCTGACCCTCGGGGTGGCGAAGCGACCTCTGATCGGCAGCGCTTTATGGCTGTGGCGTCCGTAGGACCTTGAGCGGCGCGCGAGGTTCGACAAATCGCCACCCCTCCGGGGCGGGTTGGCGATGGGCACGGCGGGGCTGCGCCCCTTGAGTCCGTGCCCAGAGAAGTGCACCAACGCCGGCAACGAAACCACGCAGTTCACTCGCCGAGCACCCCGCCTGGCCCAAACAACCACCCGCCCAAAACGCGAAAAGCGGCGCCCGAAGGCGCCGCTTTCTAGTTCAATTCCAATGCGTTAGCTGCCAAGCAGTTGATCCATCGTCACCGATGGCTGCGAGCATCCGGCCTCGCCCACGATCCGTGCGGGCACCCCGGCGACCGTCTTCATCGGCGGCACGTCCTGCAAAACCACCGACCCCGCCGCAATGCGCGAGCAATCGCCGACCGTGATGTTGCCCAGGACCTTCGCGCCGGCCCCGATCAGCACGCCGCAGCCGATCGTCGGATGCCGCTGCTGCTCTTCCTTGCCGGTCCCGCCCAACGTCACCGAATGCAGCATCGAGACGTTGTCGCCCACCGTCGCCGTCTCGCCGATGACGATCGAATGGGCATGGTCGATCATGATCCCCTTGCCCATCTTCGCGGCCGGATGGATGTCGATCCCAAAGACCTCACTGACCCGCATCTGCAGGAAATAGGCCAGATCCTTCCGCCCCTGCTGCCACAGCCAGTGCCCGACCCGGAACGCTTGCATCGCCTGGAACCCCTTGAAATAAAGGATCGGCTGTAGAAACCGGTGGCAGGCGGGGTCGCGCTCGTAGACCGCGACGATATCGGCGCGGGCCGCCACGCCAAGCTCGAGGTCGGCGGAATGCGCCTCGTCGGCGATCTCGCGCAGGATCTGCTCGGACATCTCGCCCGAGGCCAGCTTCTGCGACAGCCGGTAGGCCAGGGCCTGTTCCAGTGACGGGTGGTGCAAAATGGTTTGGTGCAAGAGGCCGCCCAGTAGTGGCTCCTGCTCGAGCCCCTGTTCCGCCTCCGCCCGGATCCGGCTCCAGACCGGATCGATTTGGGTCAGTTTCGCGCGTGTCTCGGCCATCGAACTTTCCTCCAAGGCCCAACCGTTCTACTACAGATAGGCACTCGGCTCAAAGGACAATGGCCGCCCCGACCGAAAATCTGATGGACGACAAAGAAGTAGAGCGATTCCGGACACAGCTTCTGGCCGAGTTGGCTGCCCTGGACAACGAAGACACCCTGGGCCGCGACGGCCAAAAGACAGTCGAACTTGACCAGCAATCGGTGGGCCGGCTCAGCCGGATGGACGCGCTGCAGCAGCAGGCGATGGCGAAGGCGACGCAGGCCCGGCGCGGGCAGGCGCGGTCGCGTATCGAGGCGGCGCTGGCCCGGATCGACGACGGAGACTTCGGGTATTGCGCCGAATGCGGCGAGGACATCGCGCCTAAGCGGCTCGATCTCGATCCGGCGGTGCCGACCTGCGTGAACTGTGCCGGGGCACGCTAGCTCCGCCGCCGCGCCACGCCACGACCTCCTCCAATACGATAACAAGGCAGGTGCAATAGTCGTCGTCAGCATTTGACAGCGCGTCCGGACCGGCGCTGGCGGCCGACATCAGGCTGCCGTCGCCCCAGAACGGATGCGCGCGCCCGGTCTCGGCCCGATGCCGGTCGGCCCAGCTTGCCTCCTGCAACAGCCGCCGAACTGCCCGGCGCCGTTCGGCCCCGGGCATCGCATAAATCGCCCGCGCGGCGGCGGCCACATCGTGATCGTGCACTGGCTGCATCGGTCACACCACAGGCGGCGTGGCCGAGTAGTAGTGGATCGCCAGCCGCACCTCGCCACCCGCGAAGTCGCCGCCATTGGCGGTCAGCTCCAGCGGCGTGTCCGACCAATAGGTCGTCGGCTGCCCGCCCATGCCGGAAATCCACGACCCCTGTGCCAGCCCAAGGCCAGAGCCATAGCGGTTCGTCGACCCGCTGACGCCGAAATCCCAGCTGGTCAGCGTGCCGGTCAGGGCCGTCTTGATCCGCCCGGTCACCGCGAAGACCATCGCATATTGCGGGATCTCCACGGTGGTGCTGGAACTGGCGCCGGCGGCCAGCACGTGGTCGAATTCCAGAACCTGAAACGCCGAAACGGCGCGGTTCGCCGACACCGCCAGGCCGCCTGCGATCCACGACACCCCGTCGAACAGCGCCGCCTCGCCAGCATCCGCGATCCAGGCCCGCCAGCCGATGGCGGGGGTCACGAACACCCAGCCGCCATTCGACCAGACCGCGACCTCGCCCGCATGCCCTTCCCAGGCGTTCACCGCGCCCAAGGGCACCGCGTAGCTGTCGCCATCCTCCGCCGCGACCGGTGGCGTGCCCTCGGTCGCCGACGCCAGCGTCAGCTGCGTCATTCCGTCGAGCCGCACCAGCGCCTCGTTCACCGTCACATGCTTCTGCGCCTGCGCCGGTTGCACCAGCGGCAGGGCGAATTTCGCCGTCTCACTCATCGATCGTCATCCTCCTGAAGGGACCGGGGCCAAACCGATCCGAGATTTGCGCGACCTCGACATCGAAGCCGCCGGTCAGCCCGTCGGTGCTTTGCACCAGGGCGTCGTAAGTCCAGCTCGGCTGCGACACCGTCGCCTCGCGCACCACGGCCTCGGCCTGCAGCACACGGATCTGGTAAGCCTCGGCGTCCTCACCCAAAGGCACCTCGACCGATTGCCAGCTGTCGCCGTCGATCCGTGTCCGGCGCACCCAATCGAGGTGCAGCGTGCCGTCCGGCTCGCGCGTCGCGCGCAGATGCACCGGGGCGTAAGGCCTCAGCCCGATGCCATCGAAAGCCTCGAGCTTGTGGATGTATGACGGGTCGTCATAGCCTCGCTGCGCCGGCCCGATGCGGTAGTGCCGCGCCAGACCGCGCGCCGAGAGCGCCAGGTCGATCTGCTGCGGCGCGCCGTTTAACATCACGACCGTGCTGCCGGCCGGCCAGACATCCGGCATCACGCCGTCGGTCCCCGCCTGCCCGCGCAAGCGGCCGCTCAGGTCATAGGTCCGCCCCGCGACCAGATCGGCCGTCTCGAACTGGAACACCTCCCAATTGCCCGACGACCCGTCGCCGATGGCGGCCACATTGGCCCCGTTCAACACCTCGGAGCGCGCCGCCGACGCCAACGCGCCCGAGACCAGCTTGACCCGCAGCGCCGCCCCGCGATCCATCACCCCGGCCGCGGCACGCGGCAGATCGGTCTCGGTGGTGCCGACGATCGCCGCCGCCGCGATCAGGCGGTTCAACTCGTAACCGTCGTCGCTGGCCGAGCCGTAGACCGCCACCGAGCCCGGCCAGGGCCGGGCCGAGACCGCCACATAGGGCGCATGCGGCACCTCGTCGCCGCGGAGCAGCGGCAGGTCCAGAAACAGCGGATCGACCGGCACCGGCGCCACGAAGGGTTTGGGCCGCGCCGCGACCTCGACCGCGTCGCTCGGCTGATAGATCTCGGGCTCGACCCGCACCGCCTCCAGCATCTGAAACTCGGCTTGATCGACCCGGTCGACCCGGAAATCCGCCGGGCCGTCGTCCGACGGCAGACGCACAACGTCGCCCGCCCTGACGCCCAGCATCGACGGCGGCAGCGAGAACTTCGCCGTGTCCCGCGCCACCCGCGCCTCGGCCAGCCAGCGCTCGACGATGCCGCGCGCCTCGGCCCGGGTCAAGACCAGCGGTAGTTCCGAGCCCGCCACCGAATGCGTCGTCTCGTCGGGGAACACCGCCTCCTCGGCCCGGGTCGCGAAATCCGCATCCGCCTCGACGAAGCTCAGCCGCAGCCGCCCGGCCACCTCCGCCGCCGGCGCCCGCGCCAGCATCAGATCGGTCTCGGCCTCCGGCGACACCGCCAACCGGTCCGCATCAACCGCGGCCCCGGCCCGCCCGTCGCGATTGCGGAACACCAGCGTGCCGTTGCGTTCCACCGCGTCGAAGCCATAGGCCAGCATCAACGGCTGCAACGCCGCGCGCCCGGTCTCGGATTCGCCCGCAGCAAACCCGCGCACCACGCCGTAGAGTTCCGACACGTCATAGTCGGCGATCCCCGCCGCCCTGCAGATCTCGGCCACCACACCGGCCAGCGAACGCGCCGAGCCGCGCCCGTTCAGCCAGTGGCCCAGCATGTAGTTGTCGCCGTCGCTCCAAACCTCTGTATTGTTGGGGAAATACGGGTAGGGCCGTGCGTCCCAGGCCCAGACATGGGCCTTCGACATATCGACCATCGGCCCGCCATAACTCTCGGACATCGGGTTGTTTGCAGCCTCGGCGAAGAACCCGGTCATCGCGCGCAAATACTGCATCTGGATGATGTCGTCGCGCCGGCCGTTGGAGAACTTCGGCAGGCTCGATTCCGACGATTTCGGGTCGACGAATTTGTTGGGCTGGTTCGTCGCCTTATCGACTGCGGCACAGCCCAGCTCGGTGAACCAGAACGGCTTTGACTGCGGCACCCAGCCCGTCGGCGTCTCCTGCCGCACCCCGGCGATTCGGTCGTGATGCTCGTTCGACCACCACGATTTGAGGTCCTTGTAGCGATAGACCCAGGGCTCGCCATGGGCCTCGTCGGTGATCGGCGTCCGGTCCTGCGCCGCCGCGGCCGCGCCGTGGCGATAGTACCAGTCGAACCCCTCTCCGCCGGCGATATTGGCGCGTAAATAGTCGAGGTTGTAGATCGAGCCCCAGCCGGCATCGGCATGCTCGAACCCGTCGCGCCAATCGCTCAGCGGCATGTAGTTGTCGATGCCGATGAAGTCGATCTCGGCGTCGGCCCAAAGCGGATCGAGGTGGAAATAGAGGTTCCCGTCCGGCGACTGATAGCCGAAATATTCGGACCAATCCGCCGCATAGCCGATCTTGCAGTCCGTCCCCAGGATCGCCCGCACATCCGCCGCCAGCGTCTTCATCGCCTCGACCGCCGGAAAGCCGGCGGCGCCGCGGATCTGGGTCAGCCCGCGCATTTCCGAGCCGATGCAGAACGCATCGACGCCGCCTGCCGCAGCGCACAGATGCGCGTTGTGCAGGATGAAGCGCCGGTAGGACCACTCGGCGGGCCCGTGATAGGTTACGCCAGTCGCCGTCTGGGTGAAGTCGCTCACCGCCGCGGTGCCGAAGAACGCGGCCACTTCGCTGTCCGCGGTCGCACCGCCGTCGGGGCTGCCGCCGACACCCGGCGCCAGCGACAGCGTGATGCGTCCGCGCCAGGGCAGCACCGGCTGGTGGTCGCCCCCGCTATAGGGATCGATCAGTCCGTTCTCGGCCAGCTGATCCATCAGAATGAAGGGGTAGAACATCACCGACTGGCCGGCGTCCTGCAGCGCCGCGATCGCCTCGATCACCGAGTGGTCCGCCGGCGTGCCGCCATAAACCGGCCGGCCGTCTTCTTGCGCGATCTCAACCGCCGCGGCCCGGTCGAGGCCCGACACCGACCACGGCATGCCGACGCCGTCCTGCAGCTTCTGCTCGACCTTCGGCTGCAGCGTGCAGGTGCCGCAGCGCAGGTCGTCGCCGAACCAGCACACGATCAGCGAGGTCGCCGCGCAATTCGGCAACTCCGCCCGCAACCCGTCAAGCGAGGTCAGAAGGTCGGTCTTGCCGCTCGGCGAATTGACGTTGGCCGACCGGTTCTCGCCCGGCCCAATCTCGAAATGCACCGGCGTGGTGGCCAGTGCGTATTCGCCCGAGCCCGGGATCATCGCCACCGCCCGCACCGCCTCGGCGACGTCGTCGGCGTGGCCCGGCAGGTCCGCCGGCGCCGGGCGCATCACCTCGAAGCTGAATTGCGGCACCCGGTTGCCGAACGGGCCGAGGTCGAGGTCTTCAAGCACCACATAGGCCACGCCACGATAGGCCGGCGCCTGGCCCGCGCCCTCGACCGCCTCAATCTTGGGGTCCGGCATCTGGTCGCCCGATCCGGGGTAGACCCGCGGGTTCAGCCCGTCGGTTCCGATCTCCTGGCCATCGGCCCAGACCCGCCCGAGACCCGAGATCTCGCCCGCGCAGACCGCCACGGCCAGGCTCACCGAATAGGAATACTCGCGCACCTTCGGCTTCGGCGGCCCACCCTTGCCGGACCCGCCCGAGGTCGTCACCCGCTCCACGAACCGCGTCGCCCAGATTACCTGGCCCGAGACCCGCACCCGGCCGTAGATCTGCGCAATCGGCGCGCCCTCGCTGGCGCCGGTCAGGCGGAACCGGTCCACCTTGCCCGACTCGACCACCTCGGACCCCGATCCCATGATCCGCTGGTCGATCACCCGGCCCAATGTCGCGCCCACGGCGCGCCCGATAACCGCCGAACTCAGGCCCAGAACGCCGCCGCCCCAGGCAGAGCCCGCCGCCATCCCGACGGCAGACAATACGATCGTCGCCATTCCTAGCCCCTTTCCGGAAATTCAAACCGCGCCACGATGCGGCGCCGCCAGGGCGCCGATAGCGGGCTTTCCACCACGCCGTGCCCCGAATAGGCATGCACGAAACTCGGCGACGCCCCGATGGCGCCGGCAATGCCCAGATGCTTGGCCACACCGCCGCCGCGCATCCGAAACAGCAGCACGTCGCCGGCGCCCGCGTCTTCGATACGTTTCACCGCCAGATGCCGCTCCGCCGCGCGCCAGAGCCGCTCGTCCCGCGACGCCTCGCTCCAATCGGGGGTGTAGGCCGGCGCCGCCTCGGGCTCGGCGCCGTAAAGCGCCCGCCACACCCCGCGCAACAGCCCCAGACAGTCGCAGCCCGCGCCCTTGGCCGAGCCCTGATGCACATAGGCCGTCCCCAGCCAGGCCCGCGCCTCGGCCAAAGCCTCCGCTCCGATCCCGCTCATTCGACCAGGCTTCCGCCGTCGTGCAACTGCCCGTCGGTGGGATAGGCCATCAGCCAATCCTCGCCCGGGATGTGCGGAAAACCACGGAAATTCAGAAAGTTGTTGAACTTCAGCCGGCATGTTCCCGCGCGCTTGTCACAGCCCGCCTCGATCCGGATCGTATCGCCTTCGGCCACCGCCGCGCCTAGCGCCTGCCACAGCTCCAGCGAACGCCCCTCGGCGGTCAGCCGGTCGTTCTTGATTAGCCCGACCAGCCCCTCGGCCGCCCCGCTCAGCACCCTCAGCCGCCCGCGCTCGAACCAGCGGTCGTCGAAGCCCGCGAGTGCTGCGAACCGGAACAGCTTGCGGTCCTCGACCGCCTCGACCGCAATCTCGGCGGCATAGCCCGGCGTGTCCAGATCGAAGCCACACGCGGCATCCCCTAGAACCGCCGCGCAGGGCGTCTGATAGACGCGCCCCGTCGGCTGGTTCAGCGCCTCGGTCAGCCCGCGCAGCTCGGCCTGGAACGCCCCGCTCGACCGCTTGACCTCTCCCAGAGTGCCGCGGAACTGCACCAGCCGCTGGTCCACATCGGCCCAGTTCACCAGCCAGGCGGTCACCGCGGCGCCGTCGAACCGGCCGGCCTGGATGTCGTCCTCGCGCAAGGCGGCATCGCTCAGGACGCCGACCGCCTCGGTGTTGTCCACTGCCAGCCCGGTCGCCTGGCTGATCGCCGCCGCCGAGAGGCCGCTGTCGGCCTTGAAGTCGATGCCCTCGAAGCTCAGCGGCCGGTCGTGATCGGTGAAGCCGAAGGCCGCGCCATCGGCCCGCACCACCGCCCAAGCCCTGCAAAGCGTCGTCGTGCCGGACTCCAGATGCGCCTGCAGCGCCGCGCCCGGCGCCATCAGACCCGCACCTCGACGATCGGCACCGTCGGCACGTCGCCGGCCTGAAATGAGGCGACCGAGGTCTGGATCCGGTCGGTGTCGAACCGGACGGGGACGTCGAACTCGAACCCGGCATAGACCTCAACGCCCATGTCGGGCGCATCAAAAAAGCTTACGATTCCAGTAGCTTCGTCGATCTCGTAATGTACCGTCTCGACCAGTTCATCGCGCTGGACGCCGATCAGAACGCTGCCCTCGACCGGCTTGGCAATCGGCCGGGTATAGCTCTGCGCCCCCGACCGGTAAGCCTTGCAGAGCTGAAACGCCTTGGTCTCGCCATCGCCGATGCCGATCACCTGATCCTCGAAGGCGGGCGCGCGCGAGGCCGGGCAGGACTTGTAGTCCGACCAGTCCTTCCAGCGGAAGCCATAGAGCTGGCCCTGCCGCGCTTCGAAGAACGCGATCAGCGTCTCGATGTCGTCGAGCGAGCGCATCGACACGCCCGCGTCATAGCGCCGGCGGGCATGCGCCCAGGGCGAGTTGCGCTCTTCGAACCCGTTCGCCAGCGTGACGATCTCGGTGCGGCGCTCGGGCCCGCCGACCGAGCCGAAGCTCAAACTGGCGGGAAAGCGTACCTCGTGAAATCCCATGGATCCCCTCCTCAAAACTCAACGATTGCGCTGGCCGCGCGCCAGCGCCCGGCCCATCTGCGCCGCGATTTGGCTTTGGCTCCGGCGGAAGCCCTCGGCATCAGGCGTCTGGATGTTCATCACCACGTTGATCGGCCGCCCGCCGCCGGCGGCACGCACGCCCAGCCGCCCGTCGGCGCCGCGCGCCAGCGGCATGATCGCCTCCGGCCCCGCCTCGCCCATCAGGCCAAGCCCGCCGCGCATCGGAAAGTTCACCGGCCCGCTGACCACGCCGCCGCGGGCGAACGGGATCACCCGGCCCTGGCTGAACGCGCCGCCCTGTTCGAACGGCAGGGCGCCCTGGATCAGCCCCTCGACGCTGCCGGCGATGACGCCGCCGAAATGCTTCATCACCGGCTTGACGGCCGCGTTGTAGGCCGCGTCGACCATCGACTGCGCCACCGTCTGCAGCGCGTCCGACAGCTTCATCCCGTCGAAGATCAGCCCATCGAACGCCTTTTTCAGCCCCTTGCTGATGCCCCGCGACAGGGTCCGCACCTCGCGTCCCGTATCCGAGATCGTGGCGCCCATGCCGCGCAGTTCGGCGTCGAACCCGCGCGCCTTTTCCTGCGCCTCCGCCAGGCTCGTGGCCAAGGCCTCGACCAGGCCGTCGAAGTCGTCGATATCATCCATCGCTCAATCCTCCATCGCCGTCGGGGAAGGCGCGCGCCAGCTCGTCGAGCCGCGCGCGGCTCAGCGGCGCCTGGCCGTCCTCCCGTCCCAGCATGATCATCAGCTCGGCCGGGCTCAGCCGCCAAAACTCGTCCGGCCGAAGCCCAAGCCCGCGGATCCCGGCCCGCATCAGCGCAGGCCAGTCGAACCCCGTCATTCCGCCGCCGGCGTCTGGAACGCCCGCACCAGCAACACGCCGACGACCCGAGCGGCCTCGACCGGCCCGCCCTCGATCTCGGCGGCGAGCAAATCCGCAGCCCCGCCGCGCCAGCCGCCGCCCCGCAAGCCCGCCACGATCAGCGCCAGCACGTCGCGCGACGAAAACCGCCGCGCCTCGAAGCGTTCGATCAGCCCGACCAGCGTGTCTTCCTGCAGTTCGGCCTCGAGCTCGGCCAACGCCCCCAGCGTCAGCTTCAGCACGTGGGGCTCCCCATCGATGGTCAGCGCCACCTCGCCCGCCCACGGATTGGCCATCTCAGAGCGCCGTGAAAGTCAGCGCGCCGGCCGAGGCCATCGACAGCTCATAGGTCGCCTCGCCGTTGTGGCTGCCGGCATATTCGATCGCGGTCACCTGGAACGGCCCCTCGACGATGCCGAAATCGGGGATGATCACCTGGAACCCAGGCGTCTCGCTGTCGAAGAAGATCTGCCGCGCGCGCTCGTCGGTGCTGTCGTCCTTGAACACTCCCGAGCCCGAAATCGTCGCCGATTTCACGCCCGCCCCGCCCAGAAGCTCGCGCCAACCGCCCTGGCTTTCGAGGCTGGTGACATCCACGCTCTCCGCGTTGAACGAAATCCGCGTGGCGCGCAGCCCCGCGATTGTCTCGAACACGCCGCCACCGGTCATGTCGAGCTTGATCAGAAGGTCCTTGCCGTTTTGGGCACCCATAGCCGTCACTCCAAGTCTTTGAGATTTCAGTCGTCTTCGACGCGCGCCCGGAAACGCAAATCGATCTGCCTCAGCGCGCCCGACGACAGCCGCCGCGCCCGTGCCTTGAGGAAATTCAGCGACACTAGCCGCCCGCGCGCCAGTGCCAATGGCGCGTCCACCAACGCGTCCGACACCGCCGCGGCGGCGTCCTTGGCGGCCTGAAAGCCCGCCGCGTCGGTCACCACGCTGACGGTGAAGTCGTGCTCGGCCCCGCCGCCGGATATGTCCGAGCGGTCGCGCACGTCCTCCGGCCCCAGGCTGACATACATGCCCAGAACCGGCCCCGCGGGGGCTGCGTCAAAGATCGCATCGCCCACCAGCGCCTCCAGCGCCGCGTCGGCCTGCAGATGCGTGTAGACCGCCGCCTGCAAGGCGGCGCTCATGCCATAGCTCATGTCGTCACCTCCTCGCGCGCGGTGCAGATCAGGTACTGCGCCCCGGCATCGGCCTCGGTCACCGCGAGGATGCGGAAGACCCGCGCCCCGTCGACGAACCGCTGCCCGGCGACGGGGCGCGACGGCGCCCCCTGCGGCGCGGCGCGCAGCACGATCCGGTAGGGCACCCGCGATACCGACAGCCCCGCGGCATCCGCCGCGCGGCCGGTACCCGCCTTGACCTCGGCCCAGACCGTGCCTTGCGCGGCCCAGCTCTCGGCAAACCCGCCGGCCCCGTCGACCGTGCGCAGCGGTGCCTCGAGCACCAGTCTGCGGGTCAGCTTCGGCGGCTTCATTTCGCGCCCTCGCCAAAGAGCCGCACCGACCGGTAGCGATCGATTAGAAGGCTCACCCCGAACGGCATCGGTGTTTCGCCGGCGATCATCGCCGCGCGGTTTTCGTAGTAATGCGCCGCCAGCAGGAACACCGCCTGGCCCAGATCGGCGGGCAGAGCCTGCCAGTCTGGCCCAAAGCCCGCGGTGAACTGCACCTCGGCCGACCCGTGCACCGGGATCATCGGCAGATGCATCCCGGTCGACACGATCCGCGGCCGCTGGGCATCCTGCTCCAGCCGGTAGCGGTCGGCGTCGATCACCGTCTCGGCGCCGTGCCGGTCGATCACCTTCACCTCGGCCACCGTAGTGACCGGCGCCACCGGCAGCGCCTGGCGGCCCAGCTCGCGCCAGCCGGTCAGCGTCCAGCTGTAATCGCGGGCGATCAGAACCTTGCCGGTGCGCGCCTCGATCGCCGCCATCGACGCACGTAGATAGCTTTCCAGGACTGAATCCTGCACCCCGTCATCGGCAAACCCGGTGCCCAGCCGCAGGTGGTCTTTGAATTCCGCGACCGGCAGCGCCGTGGACGGCACTGTGGTCTGCTCGACTAACATCATGGAATCTCTCCGATATTTCGGGCCCCTCGACCCCCGAAATGGATGGACGCGCACCCCTGCGTCGCTCGGACGGAGGGGAGCAGCTAGACAACGCAGGTCACGTGATGACAAAGGCGCGCGCCCACCGGCCGGACCTGCTCAGACCCGGCCATTCGCCGCGACTGGATTAAGCGGCGAATTTCAGCAGGCGGATCGCCCGGAAGTCGCTGACGTCACCGCCTACGCGCTTGGTGGCGTAGAACAGGACGTGCGGCTTGGCCGAGAACGGATCGCGCAGGATGCGCAGGTCGGGGCGCTCGGCGATGGTGTAGCCGGCGGCGAAGTCGCCAAACGCGATCGCGGCGGCCCAATCGGCGATGTCCGGCATGTCCTCGCAGATCACCACCGGATAGCCCATCAGCCGCGCCGGCTCGCCGGCGGCCAGGCCATCGGACCACAGGAACCGGCCGTCGCCGTCCTTCAGCTTGCGCACCGCGCCCGCGGTCTTCGAATTCATCAGGAAGGTCGCGTTGGCACGGTAGGGCGCGTCGAGCGCATAGACCAGATCGACGATGGCGTCGGCCGGGTTGGTGGCGTCGAAATCGCCGGCGGTGCCGGTCAGCACGTGGCCCATCTCACCCCAGGCCTCGGTGCCGGCGGCGTTCGAAGTGTAGGTGATGAAACCCTTGGGCTTGTCGACGCCGTCACCCGACACGAACGCCGCCGATTCGGCGCGGCTGAACTTGTCGGCGACGCGGCCGGCGAGCCAGCCCTCGATGTCGAAGGCGCTGTCGTCGAGCAAGCGCTGCGAGATCTTCGGCAGCGCGCTCAGCTCGTGCAGCGGGATGGTGATGCGCTCGATCGAGGGCGTGCCGGTCTCTGCCGAGGGATCGGTCTCGGTGGCCCAGCCGGCGCCGGCCTCGGTGGTGTCGATCAGCACGTCGTAGCTGGTCGATTCCACGTTGACGACATTGGCGACCGAGCGGATCGAGGCGGTCGATTTCAGCACCGACTGGATCGTCTCGGCGGTCTGCGGATCGACCAGATAGCCGCCGTCGCCGGCCACCGCGGTCGACATCGCCTTGCCGTCCAGCTCCAGCCCGCGCAGGGCGTCGTCATCGCCGGACCGGACATAGGCCTCGAACGCCTTCTGGTGGGGCGCCTCGACCTCGGCGGCGGCGGCCAGGGCGGGACGGACCCGCGTCAGAGATTTTCGATCAAGCATCATCAGTCGCTCTTCCTGTTGTTGAAACTTCGCTTTCATTTCGGCCTGGAACTCCCCCAGGTCATTGACAAATCCGGCCAGCGCGGTCTTCACCTCCGCTGCCGGGCCCCGGCCATCGGGCGCACCTTGCCCGGCCCGAGCCGTCGTCTCGGTCTTGCTCATCCAACCATCCTGTTTTGGTGAGGGTTTAGCTGGCTCAGCCCTGGGCCAGCGTCCGGCGCGCGTCCCGCAGGGCCGCCGCCAGGTCACGCATCAGGTCTTCGGCGGGCTCCGGCGTCTCCGCCTTCGCCCCGACCCGCGCGTCGGGGAGCATCGGGAAGGTCACCAGCGACACCTCCCACAGCTCCAGTTCAGACAAAAGCCGCTGGCCCTTGCCATCCTTCTGGGCGCGCACCGTGCGATAGCCGATCGACAGCCCGTCGATCGCGCCGGCCTCGATCAAGGCCACCGCCTCGCGCCCCTTTTCCACATCCGTGAGGATCCGGCCCTTGACGTAAAGACCGCGCGCATCCTCGCGCACCTCGTCCCACACGCCAATCGGCTGCGCCGGATCATGCTGCCACAGCATCTTGACCCGGCGCCCCCCGGCCTCCAACGCCTGCAGCGATTTGCCATAGGCGCCCGTCTCGACCACATCGCCGCCCTGGTCGCACTTGCCGAACAAGGACGCATAGCCCTCGATCAACGCGCCATCCTTGACCGTGATCTCCTCGCCGAGCCGACAGAACTTGCGCTCCAGCCCCGATCCAATCTCATCGAACATCTGCAATCCTCTCACCTTACGACTGCGTGAGGCGGGCTTCAGCCCGCCACCTCGTCGTCCGTCACTGCCGGCAACCCCAACAGCGCCCGCTTCTCCGCGTCGCTCAGAAACGACGCACCGGCGACCCGCCGCCATTGTTGGTCCCGCTCCGCGGCCAGCGCCGGCACCTGATCGAGATCCGGTTTCAATTCCACCGCGTCGCCGGCAAACTCGCTCAACCAATGCGCCACCGCCGCCGTCACCCGCGTCGCCAGCGGCAACACCGTCAGCCGATAGAACGCCCGGTTCGCCTCTTGGTAATTCGAATAGGTCGCGTCGCCCGGGATCCCCAGCAGCATAGGCGGTACCCCGAACGCCAATGCGATCTCGCGCGCCGCCGCCTCCTTGGTCTTCTGAAACTCCATGTCATGAGGCGAAAAGCCCATCTGCTTCCAGTCAAGCCCGCCTTCCAGCAACATCGGCCGGCCGGCATTCGCCGCACCCTGATGATAGCTCTCCATCTCCGCCTGCAGCCGCTCGTACTGGTCCGGCGACAACGCGCCCTGCCCGTCCGCGCCACGATAGACGATCGCCCCCGACGGCCGCGCCGCATTGTCGAGCAGAGCCTTCGACCAGCGCGATGCCGCGTTGTGCACATCCAACGCCGACGCCGCCGCCTGCATCGGCGAAAACCCATAGTGGTCGTCCTGCGGATGGAAGTTCTTGATATGGCAGACGGGCGAGACTCCCTCGCCCACCGAAAACCGGTGTTTCTTCGCGCCCACCGCATATTCGAAGGCGACCGGCCAGCCATCGGCCCCCGGTACCACCGACATCCGGTCCGACCGCAGCACGTGCAGCTCAATCGGCACCCCGGTCTCGCCGCCCACGGCCTCAACATAACCGTCGCCCGACAGCAGCATCTGGGCATAAAGCGCCTCGAACAACTCCGCCCGCCCCTGCGCGCCATTGGGACGCGAAATCAACCCCAACACCGGATGCACGTCGTAGCGCCGCTCGGCATCTTGGCAGACCAGCGGCAACGCCGCCGCCGCCTCGGCGATCAACTTCACCGAGCGAAATCCAACCGGGTTCCCGGAAAATCCCTGCCGCGTCAGCGATCCAGTGTCTCTAGGCGTCCAGGCCACCCGCCCGCCAGAGGGCCAGGCCACCACGCGTCCCGTGGCCGAGGCCTTTTTCTCCGGAACCTCCGCTCCGCCGCCCCTTCTGAGAAAATCAAACATCTGCGTCAGCTCCTTCGTCACCTATTCGCCGCGGGCCAGGCCCGCGCATGATCCAGGCCCCCGCGCGGAACACCCGCACTCCGCGCGGGGGCACACGGAAAGGGGTGCCGCGCGTCTTATCGACCGCGCGCGGCCCCGCGCCTTTCCGATCCCGTCAAAGAAAAACCGGCCGCCCCCCCGGGCGCCGGCTCGCATCTTCATCTTGGCCCACATACGCGGGCCCGTCCTCTCACCCCGCGCGCCGGACGGTCGTGACCGCTCCAATACCCCCCGCGCCCAAGGATCCTCGAAGATCCTGGTCAGATTTCCTTCCAAGGGTCTTTTCACGCCGAGGTCCCTGGCAAG
>JAAUYB010050595.1_pt1 | contig 25167 bp, 22 predicted proteins | sample 7278071 | NCBI WGS metagenome assembly JAAUYB01 (sample SAMN14350121, study PRJNA611818) | marine sediment metagenome | isolation source: surface marine sediment (1.8m) | place: French Polynesia: Moorea | collected 2018-08 | reverse complement strand
GCACCTCACCCAAAGCGTCGGAGGGAAAGCTGACCGCCTCTTCCCCGTTGCGGCGGCGGATATAGGGGTGGACCATGTCACCCTGAATGGGGCCGGGGCGGATGATCGCGACCTCGATCACCAGGTCATAGAAACAGCGCGGGCGCATGCGCGGCAGAAAGTTCATCTGCGCGCGGGATTCGACCTGGAAGACCCCGATGCTGTCGGCCTCGCAGAGCATGTCATAGACCATCGGGTCTTCGGGCGGCAGGGTGGCCAGGGTGTGGCGTGCCCCGTGATGTGTGGCGATGAGGTCGAATGCCTTGCGGATGCAGGTGAGCATGCCGAGGCTGAGCACGTCGACCTTGAGGATCCCCAGCGCGTCGATATCGTCTTTGTCCCAGCAGATGACGGTGCGGCCCTCCATGGTGGCGTTTTCGATGGGCACCAGTTCGTCCAGCCGCCCTTCGGTCATGATAAAGCCGCCCACATGTTGGGAAAGGTGGCGGGGAAAGCCGATGATTTCGTAGATCAGCTCCATCGTCAGGGTCAGTTGCCGGTCGGTCGGATCAAGCCCGATCTCGGCCATACGCTCGGCCTCGAGCCCCTTGGTGGAAAAGAACCCCCAAAGCTGTGAGCTGAGCGCGCCGATGGTGTCTTGGCTGAGGCCCATGGCGGCGCCGACCTCGCGGATGGCGCGTTTGCCGCGGTAGTGGATGACGGTGGCGCAGAGGCCCGCGCGGTGGCGGCCATAGCGTTCGTAGATATGCTGGATCACCTCTTCGCGGCGTTCATGTTCGAAATCGACGTCGATATCAGGGGGTTCATCGCGGGCCTCCGACACGAAACGTTCGAAGACCATGGTGCCAATCTCGGGGCTGACCGAGGTTACACCCAGGCAATAGCAGACCACCGAATTGGCCGCCGACCCGCGGCCCTGGCAGAGGATGTTGCGCGAGCGGGCAAAGGCGACGACATCGCGCACGGTGAGGAAATAGGGCTCATACTGCAGCTTGCCGATCAGGGTCAGTTCGTGTTCCAGCAAGCGGCGGACCTTGTCCGGGGCGCCCTGCGGGTAGCGCCAGTCGAGCCCTTCGTACGAGAGGCGCCGCAGGCGCTGGGCGGCGGTTTCGCCTTCGGCGATTTCCGAGGGGTATTCGTAGCGCAGGCTGGCGAGGTCGAATTGGCAGGCCGCGGCGAGGTCTGCGGCGCGGTCTACGGCGTTGGCGTACGGGCCCAAGATGGCGCGCATTTCGCGTTCCGAGCGCAGGCGCTGTTCGCCATTGGCTTGCGCCGCGCGGCCGAGTTGGTCGACGCGGCAGCCCTGGCGGATCGCGGTCAGCACGTCGGCCAGACGGCGGCGGCGGCCGTGATGCATGCGGGGGGCGGCGGTTGCGATTGTGGGCAGGCCCAGCGTTTCGGCCAGCCGGGCGTGACGGTCAAAGCGCGCCGGGTCTTCGCCGTCATAAAGCGGGCTGAGCGCGAGGAAGATTTGCCTGGCAAAGCGGCGCGACAGCTGTCGCGCAAGTGTCGACCATTCGCACGCGCCGGGTGTCGACGCCTGTGCCTGTGGCGGCGGGTGGAGGATCAGCTGCAGCCCGTCCGCGCCCTCCAAAAGGTCGGCGAGTGTCAGATCGCAGCTGCCTTTCTCGGCCCGCAGCCGGCCTTTGGAAATGAGCCGGCAGAGCGTGGCCCAGCCCTGCCGTGTGGCGGCAAGCGCGGTCAGTTCCAGCCCGTCGCTGAGCACCAGACGGGCGGCGGGGATCAGGCGGGGACAGTTGTCGATCTGCGCGCCTTCGGCACGCAAGGGGCTGTGGCCGGGCAGGGGTGGGCCGATTGGGCCTTCGGTTGCCTCGGTCTCCATCCGGTCGCGGATCTGGTGCGCGATCTCCTTGGCTTGGGTATGGGCGCGCACGATGCCTGCCACCGTGTTCACATCGGCGATGGCAATCGCCGAGAGACCCAAGAGGGCGGCACGCTCCATATACTCCTCGGGGTGGGAGGCCCCGGTGAGGAAAGAGAAATTCGAGGTGATCGACAGTTCGGCAAACATCGTGACAAAGAATAGTTCACTCTTTGTTCTATTTCGAGTCCCCGCTGTGCCTTGTTTTGCAAGGGTCTTGGAACATCACGCGGTGCGGTGGGGTGCCCAGAGGCAGGCGGCGGCGAGAAGCAGGCCCGACACTGTCGCGATCATACCGGCGGCCGAGACCGAGGTGGCGGCGCCGATCCAGAGCGGGCCGTAACCAGCCAGCACATAGCCCAGCACCGCCGAGAGCGTGGCGAAAACCAGCGACCAGGCCACCTGATGTTCGAGCCGGTTGGTCATCAGGCGGGCGGCGGCGGGCGGGCAGATGAACATGGCGATCACGATGATCGAGCCGACAGCGTCAAACGCGGCCACCGCAGCCAGCGCGGCCATCACCACGATGCCGAGGCCAATCAGCCCCGTGGGCAGGCCGAGGCTGCGGGCAAAACCTTCGTCGAAGGTGGAGAGTTTGAGCGGGCGCCAGAAGAGCGCCGTGACGATGGCCACCACGAGAAAGGCCAGCGCCATGCGGGGTAGTTCCGGGGGCAGGGCGGCGAGCGCCTGTGGGTCGGTCAAAGACGCCCAGCCGGTGGCGTCGAGCCAGATCAGGCTTTCCAGATTGCCGTAAAGCGCGTGTTCGACGTCGAGATGCACACCGGAGGTGTCGGATTGCTCCAACAGCAGCACGCCGCCGGCGAACATCGCGGTGAAGACGACGCCCATCGCGGCCCCCGGTTCGACATTGCCGAGACGGCGGATCGCCTCGATCAGCACGACGGCGGCGAGGGCCGCGGCGGCGGCGCCGAGCATCATCGGCACGGCGGCGACAAGGCCGGTGATCAGGAAGGCCACGACGATACCCGGCAGGACCACATGGCTGATCGCGTCGCCAATCAGGGCCTGCCGGCGCAAGAGCAGGAAGTTGCCGGGCAGGGCGCAGGCCATGGCGGCGAGCACGCCGATCACCAGGGGCGGCAGCGACAGGGCGACAAATTCGAAACCCATCAGGCACCCCCTTTCTGCGGCGCCAAAGTGGCGTCGAGCGTGGCGATCTGATCGCTGGTCAGCACATCCTCGATCCGGGTCAGTCCATCGTCGCGGGTGGCAAGCTCAGACAGATGCTCGGTCCGTCGCAGCGCCTGCCAGCGGTTTTCATCCCGCAGCGCGCGCGAGGCGGCGGCGCGGCCGTCGCGTGTAGCGACGCCATCGGGGCGGGTCAGCCCTTGCCGGCGCAGGATGCGGCGGGTCAGGCCTTCGTAGATCGGCTGGCCATGGGCGAGGGCGAGCAGGCCCTGGCGCAGATGCACACGCTGCTGCACCTGGCGGTGCCTGAGCGCCGTTGCAAGTAGCCCGCGCCCGGGGGCAACCAGCAGCGAGGTCGCAAAGAGGCCAAAGGCGACTAGAACGATAATCGGGCCGGTCGGCAGATCCGGCGCGGTGGCCGACAGCGCGGCCCCGGTATAGCCAGAGAGCCCGCCCAAGGCGCCCGAGATCAGCACCACACGTTCCGCCTGATCAGACCAGAAGCGCGCGGCCACGGCCGGGATGATCAACAGCGCCACAATCAGGATCAGCCCGACCACTTTGAGCCCCACCACGGTGACCGCCATCACCAGGGTCATCAGCATGAGGTCAACCTGCCGCGTGGCCACGCCCATCATCCGCGCATGCACCGGGTCAAACGCGCCCATCAGAAGCGGCCGGCGCAGCGCATAAGTCAGCGCAAGCACAACCAGCCCGCCTGCGGCAATCGTCAGTGCGTCGCTGCGCAGCATGCCGGCGGTGGAGCCTAAGAGGAACCCTTCCAGCCCCGCCTGTCGCCCGGCGGGCAGGCTCTGGATCACGGTCAACAGTACGATGCCAAAGCCGAAGAACACTGAAAGGACGGCGCCGATGGCGGCGTCTTCGGCGAGGCGGGTGCGGTGGCTCATCCAGCTGACGAGCCAAAGGCCCAGCCAGGCCGAGAGCGCCGAGCCCGCCAAGAGCCCCGGCAGGAACCGCCCGTCGCTGCCCAAAAGCACCATCACGATGAACGCGAGCGCCAACCCCGGCAGGGTGGCGTGGCTGATGGCGTCCGACACCAGCGAGCGTTTGCGCAGGTAGAGAAAAGCACCCACCGCCCCGGCGGCGATGCCCAGCGCGGTGGCGCCCAGAGCGACAAGTGCGGCGTTGTAGCCGAGTTGCAGGAAAAGCGCGTCGGCCAGCATGGGTTACCCCGCCGATTGTCGCGCCACAAAACCGTCGGACAGCCGTCCGCCATAGGTTGCTTGCAGCGCGTCCTGGGTGAATGCCGTGGCCACCGGCCCTTCGCCCATCCGGCGCCGGTTGATCAGGAAGACGCGGTCGAAATAGGCCTCGACGGTGCTGAGATCGTGGTGCACGGCGACGACGGTCTTGCCTTCGTCCCGCAGCGCTTTCAGCACGCCGATGATGGCGGCCTCGGTCGCGGCGTCCACGCCGGCAAAGGGTTCGTCCAGCAGGTAGAGATCGGCCTTCTGCGCCAAGGCGCGAGCCAGGAAGACCCGCTGCTGCTGGCCGCCCGAAAGCTGACCGATTTGGCGTTCGGCGAAATCCTGCATGCCGACGCGGGTCAGGCATTCCATGGCATGGGCCACGTGGCGCGGGCGCACCCGGCGCAAAAGTCCCAGCTCGCGATACATGCCCATCAGCACCACATCGAGCACCTGCGTCGGGAAATCCCAATCCACACTGGCGCGCTGCGGCACATAGGCGATCCGGTCGCGCATCTTGCCCAGGGGCTGGCCCCAGACGGTCACGCGGCCGGCCAGCGGCGTGACGATACCCAAAGCGGCCTTGAGCAGGGTCGATTTACCGGCGCCGTTGGGGCCTATGATGCCGGTCATGGAACCGGGGACAATCGTCATGTCGACGGAAAACACCACCGGCTCGTCATGATAAGAGACGGTCAACCCGCGCAACGCCAAAGGCGCCTGCGACAGGTCTTCGGCCACGGGTTGGCCAGCATCGGTGATGAGTTCCAGCGCGCTCATGTCTTACAGCCCCGCCGACAGTTTGCCCGACATGCCGCGCGCCGGCGCGTCGGCGCCCAGGGCGCGGGCAATGGTGGTGGCGTTGTGGTCGATCATGCCGACCATCGTGCCTTCGTAAGTGCCAGGCAGGCCCATCGCGTCGGAGAAGAGCTCGCCGCCGATCTGGACCTTGTGGCCCTGCGCCGCGGCGCCTTCGATCAGGGCGCGGATATTGCGGTCAGAGACCGAGCTTTCAACAAACACCGCGCCGATGCGGCGTTCGACCAGCAGGTCAACAAGTTCGCTGATGCGCTGCAAGCCGGCCTCAGACTCGGTCGAGATGCCCTGGATGCCCAGCACCTCGAACCCGTAGGCCTGACCGAAATAGCCAAAGGCGTCGTGGGCCGAAATCAGCACGCGCGCGCTTTCCGGCACTTTGGCGAGGGTTTCCTCGGCATAGGTGCCAACCGCTGCGATGTCGGCCAGGTAGGCCTCGGCATTGGCGGTAAAGGCCGCGGCTGCGTCGGGGCGGGCGGCGATCATCGCGTCGCGGGTTGCGATCACGGCGTGACGCCAGAGGTCGGGCACCATCCAAAGATGCGGGTCCGAGCGTCCGGCATAATCTTCATGCTTGATCAGCACGTCGTCAGGTGCGGCCTCGGCCACGGCCACAACCGGCTTGCGCGTCGCGAGGTCGAGCAGGAAGTCCTCCAGCTGCGCCTCAAGATAATGACCGTTCCACAGCACCAGATCGGCGCGGGTCATCGCGACAATGTCGCTGCGTGTCTGGCGGTAGCCATGCGGGTCAACCCCGGGGCCCATCAGCGCCTGAACATCGGCCGCCGTGCCGCCGATGGCTAGCGCCGCATCCGCCACCATGCCGGTGGTCGCCACAACGCGCAAAGGCGTGTTGGCCAGCGCCACGCTGGGCAGGGCGGCCGTTGCGGCCAGGGCGGTCAATACGTGTCGACGGGTCAGGGTCATCGGAATCCTCGCGCTGTTTGAAATGAATATGCGAAGCATTCGCAAAAGGTCAAGCTTATTGCGACTTATTCGCAATAAGAATCTGCTAGCAGGCCGAAATAGGCCTTAAAATGGGGCGTAGCGTCACCTTTCCCGCCCGCTTGCCAAGCCCCGCGCTGCATGAGACTTTGGCTGAGGGGAGGCGCGGAACTCATGGCGACACTGACCACCGACAGGGTAGACACAGGGCAATTGCCGCAGGCGATCGAGCCGCGCAATCCCGGTATGCCGCTGGATCTCGACTGGGTCATGCGGGCGCGGGCCAACCGGTCGGCCATCGAACGACGCGCGGCCACCCTGCCGGGGCGGCGGTCGGTGAAAAAGGCGCATCAGGCGGCGTGGCTCGCGCGGGCGATCAGCTGTATCGATCTGACGACTTTGGCTGGCGATGACACCGCGGGACGTGTGGCGCGGCTCTGCGCCAAGGCGCGGCAGCCGGTGCGGGCCGATCTGCTCGACGCGATTGGCCTGCCCGACCTGACGGTAGGCGCCGTCTGCGTCTATCACGACATGATCGCGCCCGCGGTGACGGCGCTGCAGGGCTCGGGCATCCCGGTGGCCGCGGTCAGCACAGGTTTTCCAGCCGGCCTGTCACCCTTCCCGCTGCGCGTCGCGGAGATCGAGGCGAGCGTCAAAGAGGGTGCTGCCGAGATCGACATCGTGATCTCACGTCGACACGTTTTGACGGGCAATTGGCAGGCAATTTATGACGAAATGCGCGCCTTCCGCGCCGCGTGTGGCGAGGCGCATGTCAAGGCGATCCTGGCGACCGGCGAGCTCGGCACCCTGCAGAACGTCGCCCGCGCGTCGCTGGTTTGCATGATGGCGGGGGCGGATTTCATCAAGACCTCCACCGGCAAAGAGGCGGTCAACGCCACGCTGCCCGTCAGCCTGGTGATGATCCGGGCGATCCGGGATTACCACGAGGCGACGGGCTTTCGCGTCGGCTACAAACCTGCGGGTGGCATTTCCAAGGCCAAGGACGCGGTGACCTACCTCGCGCTGATCAAGGAAGAGCTGGGCGACCGCTGGCTGCGGCCCGATCTCTTCCGCTTTGGCGCGTCAAGTCTGCTCGGCGATATCGAGCGGCAGTTGGAACATCACGTCACCGGCGCGTACTCCGCCAGTTGGCGGCATGCGATGGGATAGGGCGTCGGAATTCTTCAAGAATTCGAGGCCCGTTGAAAGCGGAAGGCAAGGCAGATGACCGTCAGGGACAACTTGGACGACATGCAGGCGCTTACCGGCGGTCTTGGAGAGGATTTCCGGAACGTCGTAAACCCGGGAATAGGCCATGCGTGATAACCCGCTGATCATCCTGCTGGGCGTGTCTGTGCTGCTTTGGCTCGGTGGGCAAACATGGCGGCGGCGCACGCTCAAGCGTGCAGTACGCGACCTGCCAACCCTGACACGACGCCAGTTGGGACCGGAGCCGTCCTTCGATCCACCCGCCGAGACGCCCGACGGGCTGGCACCTTACGCGGCGCTGCATGCGCGCACCCGCAAGGTCGAACTGGCCGTACGCGCCGTCGCGTTGGCATGGCTCGTCTACGTTCTATACCTCGCCACAAAAGGCACGCTGCAATGACCGTCAAAGACATCTTCGAGACCATGGAGTACGGACCCGCCCGCGAGGCGGCCGGTGACGCGTTGGCCTGGATCACCGATCAGGGCGCCCGCTTTGGCCATTTCATCGACGGCGCTTTCACGACCCCGCGCGAAGGGTTCGACAGCACCAACCCGGCCACAGGTGAGGTGCTGGCCACGTTGACCCAGGCCTCTGCCGCCGAGGTCGACGCCGCTGTTGCCGCCGCACGCAAAGCGCAGCCGGGTTGGGAAAAGCTGGGCGGCAAAGGTCGGGCGCGGTACCTCTACGCGCTGGCGCGGCTGTTGCAGAAACACAGCCGGCTCTTTGCGGTGCTGGAGACGCTGGATAACGGCAAGCCGATCCGCGAAAGCCGCGACATCGACGTGCCGTTAGCGCAGCGGCATTTCTACTATCACGCCGGCATGGCGCAGCTGATGGACACGGAACTGCCGGATCGGCAGGCCTTGGGCGTGTGCGGCCAGGTGATCCCGTGGAACTTCCCGCTTCTGATGCTGTCCTGGAAGGTCGCGCCGGCGCTGGCGATGGGCAACACCGTGGTGTTGAAGCCCGCCGAGTGGACCTCGCTTACGGCGCTCTGTTTTGCTGATATCTGCCGCCAGGCTGGGCTGCCGAAAGGCGTGGTCAACATCGTCACCGGCGATGGTGAGGTCGGCGCGATGGTGGTCGCGGCGGAGGTCGAAAAGGTCGCCTTCACCGGCTCGACCGAGGTAGGGCGCAAGATCCGGCAGGCGACGGCGGGCAGCGGCAAGGCGCTGACACTCGAGCTGGGGGGCAAGAGCCCGTATATCGTGTTCGAGGATGCGGATCTCGACAGCGCCGTCGAGGGGCTGGTCGACGCGATCTGGTTCAATGGCGGGCAGGTCTGCTGCGCCGGGTCGCGCCTTCTGGTGCAGGAAGGCGTGGCCGAGGCGTTTTATGCCAAGCTGCGCGCCCGGATGGACAAGCTGCGCATTGGCGATCCGTTGGACAAGAGCATCGATGTCGGCGCCATCGTGTCGGACGAACAGCTGGGGCGCATCCGCGCGCTGGTCGAGGGCAATGACGAGGGCACGCTGTATCAGGCGCAATGTGCTTTGCCTCAGGGGTGTTTTTATCCGCCGACCTTGATCACGGGTCTGTCGCCCGCCTCACACCTGATGCAGGAAGAGATTTTTGGCCCGGTGCTGGTCGGCAGCACCTTTCGCACCCCGGCCGAGGTGGTGCAGCTGGCCAACAACACGCGGTACGGCCTTGCCGCGTCGGTCTGGTCGGAGAATATCAACGTCGCTTTGGACATCGCGCCCAAGCTGGCGGCGGGGGTGGTCTGGGTCAACGGCACCAACATGTTCGACGCTGCCGCCGGGTTCGGCGGCGTGCGCGAGTCCGGCTTTGGCCGCGAAGGCGGGTGGGAGGGGCTGATGGCCTATACCCGGGCCGTGGGCAGCGCAAAACCGTTGAAACCCGTGGCGGCGTTTGCCGGCGCGGATGCCGAACCGCAGGCGGTGGACCGGACCGCCAAGCTCTATATTGGCGGCAAGCAGGCGCGGCCCGATGGCGGCTATGCCCGAAACGTCTATGACAAGCGCGGCAAGCTGATCGGACAGGCGCCGCTGGCCAACCGCAAGGATGTGCGCAATGCGGTGGAGGTCGCGCGCGCCGCCAGCGGCTGGACCGCGGCGACGGCGCATAACCGGGCGCAGGTGCTCTATTACATCGCCGAAAACCTCGCCGCGCGGGAGGCGGAATTCGCCAGTGCCATCAACCGCCTGACCGGCGGGCGCAGCGGCGCGAAGGAGGTCGACGCAGCGGTGGCCCGGCTCTTCACCTATGCCGCCTGGGCCGACAAGTTCGACGGGCAGGTGCGGTCGGTGCCGATGCGCGGTGTGGCTTTGGCGATGCGCGAGGCGTGCGGCGTGATCGGTGGGTTCTGCCCGGATGAGCTTCCCCTCTTGGGCCTCGTGTCGCTGATGGCGCCGGCGATTGCGATGGGCAACCGCGTGGTGCTGGTCGCCTCGGAGCCCTTCCCGCTGGTGGCGACCGATTTCTACCAGGTGCTGGAAACCTCGGACGTGCCCGGCGGCGTGGTGAACATCCTGACCGGGTCGCATGCCGAGCTTGCCCCGACCCTGGCCGAACACATGGATGTGGAGGCCGTCTGGTCGTTCAGCGGCGCGGACCTGTCGGCGCAAATCGAACGCGGCGCGGCGGGCAATCTGAAGCGTACTTTGGTCAATGACGGCAAGGCGCGCGACTGGATGGGGGCTGAGGGTGAAGGCCGCGCGTTCCTTGAGGCCGCGACCGAGGTCAAGACGGTCTGGGTGCCCTACGGCGCCTAGACGTCGGCGTCGCCAACGGCCTCAAGCAGGTCCCCCGGCTGGCAGTCCAAAGCGGCGCAAATCCGGGCCAGCGTCTCAAACCGGATGCCTTTGACCTTGCCGGATTTCAGAAGCGAGATGTTCTGCTCGGTGATGCCGACATGCTCGGCCAGCTCGCGCGAGCGCATCTTGCGCCGGGCCAGCATCACGTCGAGCCGGACGACGATCTGCATCAGACAAACCCTTCGTTTTCGCGCGCCACCGCGACGGCCTGTTGCATCACCGCCCCGATGAGCGCCATCAACCCGCCGGCGAGGGCTAAACCCACATCCGAGGAGGAAAGCCCGATGGCCAGCACGCGGCTGCCATCCGGGGCGTTGAGCGTGATTGCCAAACCGGCGAGCGTTCGGCCCAGAATGCCGAAACCCGCCAGAGCAAAGAGCAAGAGGCCAATGCGCCGGATCGTGCGCGCGGCCTCGAAAGTCAGGGCGGCATCGGCGGCATAGTGCTCGAAGAGACGCGCAAGCTGCCAGAGTAGGACCAAGGTGAGCGCTGTGCCGATCCAGAGACCGGTGACCATCAGAATGCGCGTTAGGGCGCCGGTGTCCCAAGGGCCAGTGTCGATGTTGAGCGCCGCGGCGCGGGAGGTGATCAATCCGGTGGGATCCAGCGTCGCATAGACGCCGGCCGCGACGACCAGCGCCATGGCGGCAAACGACAGCAGGCGCAGACGGTGGGCCCAAGTGCGGGTGGATGGGGGCAATGGGTGCATCGGAAAACCTCTTGTTGTGTTTATAAAATTTAATATAAAACAATAAAAAATGATTCCACAAGGAGATTCTCATGAAGCCCGCAGTCTTTCTGTTCCCCCTCGCCCTGTCCGCCTGCGCGGTGATCGATCCGGTGACCGTTGCGCGCCTCGCGTCCACGTCTCCGCTGACAGCCGACCCGGCGGTGTTCGAGCTGCGCGCCAACCTTCCTGACGGTCTCGCACTGGCCCCCGGGGCGGCGGTTTTGACGCTGTCAGCCACACGTGGAGAGGAGGTGGCGGATGGCCGGTTTACCCTGGCGCAAGTGCGCGACGGCGACGCAACGGTGCTGCGTGTGGCCGAGGTGGATGTGCCGGTTTTGCGCGCGCTGCAGAGCCGCATCAATGCCTGGGAAGAGGCCGATCCCGATGGCACGATGGGCTCGCTGGGGATCGACGTGCAGCCCTGCACCACCGGAAATGGCCCCGCTCCGCAGGCGCGGTTTTCCGTCGATCTGGTCATGGCGCCAGGCGGCCCGGCGCGGCCCTTGCTGCGTCCGGTGCCGGTCCGCCGGTTCAAGGAAAGGCTGCGCAAGGAGGCGGGGGTTGGCCTGATGCCCTGCCCGCCCCAAGCCAGAGATTGAGATTTCGCAGGACGGGTGCTATCTTTGATCTATCCCAGCGCCTGGGATGCAACGGCGCGTTTGAAAAAGGAGGACAATGTCCTGTCAACGACAGCTCATGTGGCCGAGGCCACAGACCGGGGACGCCCCATGACGACGTCCCAAACTCCCGCGAATGGTGATGCGCTGCTGGCCGCCATTCTGGAAACCCTCTCAGACAACAAGGCCCAGGATGTTGTGCAGATCGATCTGCGCGGCAAGTCATCCGTGTGTGACCACATGATAATCTGCTCGGGCCGGTCGTCGCGCCAGGTGACGGCGCTTTCCGAAAAGCTCGCCGATATGCTCAAGCAAGAGCATGACGTGCTGGCCAAGATGGAAGGCAAGGAAACCGGCGACTGGGTTTTGATCGATGCCGGCGACGTGGTTGTACACGTCTTCCGCCCCGAGGTCCGGGAGTTCTATCAGCTGGAAAAGATGTGGCTGCCGGTTGGTGCCGAGGCTGAGGCCGCAGCGACCTGAATGCGCCTGCATCTTTGCGTTGTCGGCCGCCTGCGGGCGGGGCCGGAACGCGATCTGATCGACGACTATCTGACCCGATGTGAGCGAACGGGCCGGGGCCTGGGCCTTGGTCCGGTCGAGGTGCATGAGGTCGAGGACCGCAAGGGCGGAGGCATGGCGGCGGAGGCTGTGTTGCTGCGCCGGGCGATTCCTGGTGGGGCCAAGCTCTGCGTGCTGGATGAACGCGGACGCCAGATGACCTCGCCCGATTTTGCGCGGACGCTGGCGCGGTGGCGGGATGATGGGCTTGGCGACCTGGCGTTTGTCATCGGTGGGGCGGATGGTGTTGACCCGGGCTTGCGCGCCGAGGCGGATATGGCGCTGTCGTTTGGCGCGATGGTCTGGCCGCATATGCTGGTGCGGGTGATGTTGGCAGAGCAGCTCTATCGCGCTTGTTCCATCCTCGCCGGGAGCCCCTATCACCGAGCGTAACGCTGTTAAAAGGAGTGCTTCCGCACGCTTTTATTCTGCGGGAGGGCGGCGCAACGCTTTGTTTTTGCTGATGTGCCTTTGGCGGGCGTCAGCTATAGGCAATGATCAGCAGGATGACGCCCAGGATGCAGCGGTAGATCACGTAGGGGGTGAAGCTGACGTTGCGCAAGAGGCGCATCATCAGCGAGAGGGCGGCGAGCGCGGCGGCAAAGGCCATGACCGCGGCGATCGTGGCGTCGCGGGCGATCTGGGTGTCGGCTTCGGCGATGACCTCGACGCTGAGCAGGGCGCCGGAGGCGAAGATCGTCGGGATCGACATCAGCATCGCCAGCTTGGCGGCGTCGTGGCGCGCGTAACCGAGTTGCCTCGCGGCGGTGATGGTGATGCCGGAGCGTGAGGTGCCGGGGATCAGCGCGATGGCTTGCCACAGCCCCATGATCAGCGCGTCTTTGAGAGACCAGCGGGCGGCGGTTTTTTCCTGCGCGCCGGTGCGGTCGGCCCAGTAGAGCACGAGGCCAAAGATCAGCATGGTCCAGCCGATGACGGCGGTGGAGCGCAATGCTTCGTCCCAGCCGGTGAGTTTGAGCGCAAGGCCAAAGAGGATCACCGGGATCGTCGCGATGCCGAGGCAAAGCGCGAGGAACGCGCCTTGGGTGTCGACCTTGCCGCGCATGAGGCGGGTGGTGCCCGCGAGGGCGATCTTCACGTCGGCCCAGAAATAGAGCACCACAGCGGCGAGCGTGCCCACGTGGACAGCGACGTCCAGCGCCTGTCCCTGATCCTCCATGCCGGTGAGATTCGGCAGCAGGATCAGGTGCCCCGAGGACGAGATCGGCAGGAATTCCGTGATGCCCTGGATAAGCGCAAGGATCAGCAGGTGGGTCAGCGTCATAAGCGGGTCCGGGTGATATCGGCTGTCTTTGTGTATAAACACATGCTTTTCAAGGGGAAGCGTTCATTTAGGTCCGATTTGTTACCCAATAATGCTGTGCCGCAGCGTAATTTTCTGCCTCGGATCACAAAATATCATATTAAAGGTCAATAATTATGACTTTTATTCCGTTTTCACTTTGCGTAAAGAACTGCGACCACTGCCCCTTTTGCGGAGATGACCTTCATGGCCAAGCAGCCGATGTTAAAATTCGTTAAGATCGAGCGTGAGACTCCGGAAAAGCGTGATGCGACTGTGCGGCGTGAGGATTTCGATGAGATTTACGCAGAGTACGCTGATGCCAAGGCCAAGGAGCAGTCGGCGCGCTGCAGCCAGTGTGGGGTGCCCTATTGCCAGAGCCATTGCCCGCTGCACAACAACATCCCCGATTGGCTGCGGCTGACCGCCGAAGGGCGGCTGCGTGAGGCCTATGAGGTCAGCCAGGCGACCAACACTTTCCCTGAGATTTGTGGCCGGATTTGCCCGCAGGACCGGCTGTGCGAAGGCAACTGCGTGATCGAGCAATCCGGGCACGGCACCGTGACCATCGGCGCGGTGGAGAAATACATCACCGACACCGCGTGGGAGGAAGGCTGGGTGCAGCCGATTGCGCCTTCGCAGGAGCGGACCGAGAGCGTCGGGATCATCGGCGCAGGCCCCGGCGGGCTTGCGGCGGCGGACGTGCTGCGGCGGGCCGGTGTGCAGGTCACGATCTATGACCGCTATGACCGCGCGGGCGGTTTGCTGACCTATGGCATCCCTGGATTCAAGCTGGAAAAACCGGTGGTTATGCGCCGGAACGAGCAGCTGGAAAAGGGTGGTGTGCATTTTGTGCTGAACTGCAATGTGGGTGAGGATCTGAGCTTTGAAGAGATCCGTGCTCAGCATGAGGCGGTGATCATCGCCACCGGTGTCTACAAGTCGCGCGACCTGGGTGGGCCGGGCAGCGGGTCGGACGGAATCGTGCGGGCGATCGACTATCTGACCGCCAGCAACCGTAAGAGCTTTGGCGACGCGGTGCCGGAGTTTGACAGTGGTGAGCTCGATGCCACAGGCAAGCGCGTTGTGGTGATCGGCGGTGGTGACACCGCGATGGACTGTGTGCGCACGGCGATCCGGCAGGGCGCCGAGAGCGTCAAATGCCTCTACCGTCGAGATCGCGCCAACATGCCGGGCAGCCAGCGCGAAGTGCAGAATGCCGAGGAAGAAGGTGTGATATTCGAATGGCTTACCGCGCCCAAGGGCTTTACCAGCGAAGGTGACACCGTGACCGGCGTGATGGTGCAAAAGATGCGCCTGGGCTTGCCAGATGCGACCGGGCGGCAGGCGCCCGAGGTGATCGAAGGGGCGGATTACGTTGAAGACGCCGACCTGGTGATCAAGGCCTTGGGCTTTGAGCCAGAGGACCTGCCGACGCTCTGGGGTCAGCCTGATCTGCAGGTGACGCGCTGGGGCACCGTCAAGGCGGAATTCACCACCGGGGAGACCGCGATGCCGGGGGTTTATGCGGTGGGTGACATCGTGCGCGGCGCGAGCCTGGTGGTCTGGGCCATTCGTGACGGGCGCGACTGTGCGGAGGCGGTTCTGAACCGTCTTAACGGGGCGGGCGCTGTGGCCGCTGAGTGAGGGGTCACGCAAGATCACGCAGCAATACGTCCTGTTTTGTGCGATTTCGGTACGGATTACCGGGCGCTGAAACGGCCGGAAACAAAGGGTCAAACAGCAATACGTCCTGAATACCCCGAGAATGGGACAGATTGCTGAAATTTCTGTGCATGGATGCACAATGGGGCGTCGCGGCGCCGGTAACACTGGTTAAGGGTCAGAATGGCTGACCCGGTAGGGAGGTACGGCATGAGCAAAGTCACGGGACAATGCCTTTGCGGTGCGGTGACGGTCACGGCCGAACCGGCGCGGCCGAGCCTGTCCGTGTGCCATTGCGACATGTGCCGGCGCTGGTCATCGAGCGCGTTTATGGCAATCGAGGCGCGGCCCGGGTCGGTGACGGTAGAAGGCCCGGCCAAGACGATCACCACCTCGGATTGGGCCGAGCGTGCCTTCTGCCCGGAATGCGGATCACCGCTCTGGTACCGGATCACCGCAGAGGGGCCGATGCATAGCCAGATGCAGGTGGCGGCGGGGCTGTTTGACAACGCGGCCGGTGGGACGCTGAAGCTCGAGGTTTATGTCGATCGCCAGCCCGCGGGGTATCACTTTGCCGAAGCGACCAAGCGGCTGACCGAGGCGGAGTTGCTGGCTGCCATGGGTATCACGCCGGAGGGCGGGGCATGATCGAGCAGTATATGACCCGCGGCAGGCTGGCCGGGCGCTGCGTCTGCGGCGCCGTCGAGATTGCCATCGATGGGGAATACATGGCCGCCGTGGGGGCGTGCCATTGCGGGATGTGCCAGCGTTGGAGCGGCGGTGTTTTCACCTGTTTCAGCGCCAAGCCGGAGGCCGTGACGGTGACCGGGCCGGTGAAGCGGCACCAAAGCTCGGGCTTTGCCGACCGGGCGTTCTGTTCGGTCTGCGGGAGCCATTTGTGGATGCGGGATACGACGGGCGAGGGCGCGGATTACGACCTGATGCCGGGGCTGTTTCCTGCTGCGAAGGAGTTTCCGCTGATTTCGGAGATCTACACCGACCGGGCGCCGGCTTATGTCGCGCTGAAGGGCGATCACAAGCGCGCCACGCGGGCGGAATATGAAGCGAAGAACCTCTTTGTGGAGGGGGATCAGTGATGGTGGCTGGTACACAAACGCCGCTGGCGGAGATTTCGCCTCGCTTGAACCGTATCGCCCGGCGGCACGCTGGGCCGCGCCCGACCCTCCCCCCGGGAGGGCGCATCTTTGCCGTCATGCGCCGGACTTCTGGTTTTCGCACGACGCGGACAATATCTATGCCGATTGCTGCAAACGCCCTCCCAGGGTCGGGCGCGGCCCTTCTTTCCTTGGAATACAAAACCACTGCCGCCGTGGCGGCCCCGCTGACAGGAGTCCTGACATGACCCAATTCGACACCAACTGGGCCGCCGCCGAAGAGGCCAAGCGCAAGTGGATGGCTGAGAACGGCCTTTATCACGAAAGCGAAGAGCATTCGTCCTGCGGGGTGGGCCTTGTGGTGAACCTGGATGGCAAGCCGTCGCGCGCGGTGGTCGAGGCGGGGATCACGGCGCTCAAGGCAATCTGGCACCGGGGCGCAGTCGATGCGGATGGCAAGACCGGCGATGGCGCGGGCATTCACGTGCAGATCCCGGTGGCGTTTTTCTATGACCAGATCGACCGCACCGGGCACAAGCCGCGCAAGGATGAGCTGATGGCGGTGGGCCAGGTGTTCCTGCCGCGCACGGACTTTGGTGCGCAGGAAACCTGCCGGACCATCGTGGAAACCGAAGTGCTGCGCATGGGGCACTACATCTACGGCTGGCGCCACGTGCCGGTGAACATCGACTGCCTGGGTGAAAAGGCCAACGCGACGCGGCCCGAGATCGAGCAGATCATCATCTCGAACGCCAAGGGGATCAGCGAAGAGGACTTTGAGCGCGAGCTCTATGTCATTCGCCGGCGGATCGAAAAGGCGGCCTCGGCGGCGGGGATCACGCAGCTTTATATCGCGTCGCTGAGCTGTCGGTCGATCATCTACAAGGGTATGATGCTGGCCGAGCAGGTGGCGGAGTTCTATCCCGATCTGCAGGATACGCGCTTTGAAAGCGCCTTTGCGATCTATCACCAGCGCTATTCGACCAACACCTTCCCGCAATGGTGGCTGGCGCAGCCGTTCCGGATGCTGGCGCATAACGGTGAGATCAACACGCTGAAGGGCAACGTCAACTGGATGAAGAGCCATGAGATCCGCATGGCGTCGTCGGCGTTTGGCGATCATGCCGAGGATATCAAGCCGATCATCGCCTCGGGCGCGTCGGATTCGGCGGCTTTGGACGCGGTGTTCGAGGTGCTGGTGCGCGCCGGGCGCAATGCGCCGATGGCCAAGACCATGCTGGTGCCGGAATCGTGGTCGAAGCAGGCGGTGGAGCTGCCGCAGGCCTGGCGCGACATGTATTCCTACTGCAATTCGGTGATGGAGCCGTGGGACGGTCCGGCCGCCTTGGCGATGACCGATGGCCGCTGGGTCTGTGGCGGGCTTGACCGCAATGGCTTGCGGCCGATGCGCTATGTGGTCACCGGGGATAACCTGCTGATCGCGGGGTCCGAGGCCGGGATGGTGCCGGTCGATGAGGCGACGGTGCGGGAAAAAGGTGCGCTGGGCCCGGGACAGATGATTGCCGTCGATATGCAGGACGGCAAGCTGTACCACGACGTCGAGATCAAGGACAAATTGGCGTCCTCGCAGCCCTTTGGCGACTGGGTCGGCAAGATCACCGAGCTGGATCAGGCGCTGGGCGGGATCACCGAACAGCCGAAATTCACCGGGGCCGAGCTGCGCCGGCGTCAGATCGCGGCGGGCTATACCATTGAGGAGCTGGAACAGATTCTCGCGCCGATGGCGGAGGATGGCAAAGAGGTGGTGGCCTCGATGGGGGATGACACGCCAAGCGCGGTGTTGTCGAAGAAGTATCGCCCGCTCAGCCACTATTTCCGCCAGAACTTCAGCCAGGTGACCAACCCGCCAATCGACAGCTTGCGGGAATATCGGGTGATGAGCCTGAAAACGCGGTTCGGCAACCTCAAGAACGTGCTGGACGAAAGCAGTGCGCAGACCGAGATTCTGGTGCTCGACAGCCCGTTTATGGGCAATGCGCAGTTTGATGCGCTGGGTGATCACTTCAACGCGCCTTGTATTGATCTTGACTGTACCTTCCCCGCTGGCGCCGGGCGCGATGCGCTGCGCCAGGGGTTGGAGCGGATCCGGGCCGAGGCGGAGGATGCGGTGCGCTCGGGCGCCGGGCATATCACCCTGACCGATGAGCATGCGGGTGAGGACAAGGTGGCGATGCCGATGATTCTGGCCACCAGCGCGGTGCACAGCCATCTGACGCGTAAGGGCTTGCGGACCTTCTGCAGCCTCAATGTGCGCAGCGCCGAATGCATCGATCCGCATTACTTTGCCGTGCTGATCGGCGCCGGCGCCACGGTGGTCAACGCCTATCTGGCCGAGGACAGCCTGGCCGACCGGATCGAGCGCGGCCTGTTGGACCTGAGCCTGACCGAGGCGGTGGCCAAGTATCGCGACGCGATCGATCAGGGCCTGCTCAAGATCATGTCCAAGATGGGTATCTCGGTCATCTCGTCTTATCGCGGCGGGTTGAATTTTGAGGCGGTGGGTCTGAGCCGCGCGATGTGTGCCGAATACTTCCCCGGCATGATCAGCCGGATCAGCGGCATTGGCGTCAGCGGTATCCAGACCAAGGCCGAAGAGGTCCACGCGCTGGGCTTCCGCGGTGGGCGCGACGTGCTGCCAATCGGTGGCTTCTACAAGGCGCGCAAGACCGGTGAAACGCATGCCTGGGGTGCGCAGACGATGCATCTGATGCAGGCGGCCTGTAACAAGGCCAGCTATGAGCTGTGGAAGACCTATTCCAAGGCGATGCAGGCCAACCCGCCGATCCATCTGCGGGATCTGTTGGCGATCAAGCCGATTGGCGAGCCTATCAATATCGAAGAGGTGGAAAGCATCACCTCGATTCGCAAACGCTTTGTCACGCCGGGGATGTCCTTGGGGGCTTTGAGCCCCGAGGCGCATAAGACGCTGAACGTGGCCATGAACCGCATCGGCGCCAAGTCTGACAGTGGCGAGGGCGGCGAGGATCCGGCGCATTTTGTGCCGGAACCCAATGGCGACAACCCGTCGGCCAAGATCAAGCAGGTGGCGTCGGGGCGCTTTGGCGTGACGGCGGAATACCTCAACCAGTGCGAAGAGCTGGAGATCAAGGTCGCCCAGGGTGCCAAGCCCGGTGAGGGTGGCCAACTGCCGGGGATGAAGGTCACCGATCTGATTGCGCGGCTGCGGCATTCCACGAAAGGCGTGACGCTGATCTCGCCGCCGCCGCACCATGATATCTACTCGATCGAGGATTTGGCGCAGCTGATCTACGACCTCAAACAGATCAACCCGCGCTGTAAGGTGACGGTGAAGCTGGTGGCGTCGTCGGGGGTTGGCACGATTGCCGCCGGGGTGGCCAAGGCCAAGGCCGACGTGATCCTGATCTCGGGCCATAATGGCGGCACCGGAGCCTCGCCTGCGACCTCGATCAAATACGCCGGCCTGCCCTGGGAGATGGGCCTGACCGAGGCGCATCAGGTGCTGGCGATGAACAACCTGCGGGATCGGGTGATCTTGCGCACCGATGGCGGGCTGCGTACCGGGCGCGACATCGTCATGGCGGCGATGCTGGGGGCCGAGGAATACGGCATCGGCACCGCGGCTCTGATCGCCATGGGTTGCATCATGGTGCGCCAGTGCCAGTCGAACACCTGCCCTGTGGGCGTGTGTACGCAGGATGAAAGCCTGCGCGCCAAGTTCACCGGCAATGCCGACAAGGTGGTGAACCTGATAACCTTCTACGCGCAGGAAGTGCGCGAGACGCTGGCCTCGATCGGCGCGCGGTCGCTCGAGGACGTGATTGGCCGGGCCGATCTGCTGCGGCAGGTCAGCCGGGGCAGCGATCATCTGGATGATCTGGACCTCAACCCGCTGCTGATCCGGGTCGATGGTGCAGATGATATCGAGTACGACCGCAGCCGGCCGCGTAATGCGGTGCCGGACACGCTGGATGCCGAGATCGTGCGCGATGCGGCGCGGTTCCTTGAGGATGGCGAAAAGATGCAGCTGTCTTATGCGGTGCAGAACACGCACCGGACGGTGGGCACGCGGACGTCGAGCCACATCGTGCGCAAGTTCGGCATGCGCAACGCGCTGCAATCGAACCACCTGCATGTGAAGCTGACCGGCTCGGCCGGGCAGTCCTTGGGGGCTTTTGCGGCGCCTGGGCTGAAGCTGGAAGTATCGGGGGATGCCAATGACTATGTCGGCAAGGGCCTGTCGGGTGGCATGGTTGTTGTGCGCCCGCCGATGATGAGCCCGCTGACCGCGGCTGACAACACGATCATCGGCAACACGGTGCTTTATGGCGCGACCGATGGCTACCTCTTTGCCGCGGGCCGGGCGGGCGAACGCTTTGCCGTGCGCAACTCGGGCGCCAAGGTGGTGGTCGAGGGCTGCGGGTCGAACGGCTGTGAATACATGACCGGCGGTGTGGCGGTGATCCTGGGTGAGATCGGGGCCAATTTCGGCGCCGGGATGACCGGGGGCATGGCCTATCTGCACGATCCTGACGGCAAGGCGGCGGCGCTGATGAACATGGAAAGCCTGGTGACCTGCCCGGTCACGGTGGCCGAGTGGGAAGCGCAGCTGAAAGGCCTGATCGAACAGCACCTGGCCGAGACCGGCAGCCGCAAGGCCGAGGATATCCTGCAGCACTGGGACATCGAAAAGGCGCATTTCATCCAGGTCTGCCCGAAAGAGATGCTGGATAAGATCCCGCACCCCTTGGGCATCGAAGACACCGCCGTGCCGGCTGAGTAACTCGGCCCTCGGCAACGCCGAACATCCGGGGAGGGGATGAAGGCACGGCAAAGCCCCCGCAAGTGATTGCGGGGGCTTTTTTGTGTCTGAGGGGATGTCTGCGGGCCGTTGATTTGGCGCAAGGTCGGGTGGTGGGGCGTTTGCTACACTCATGCGTGTGCCCAGCCCGGTGTTTCGAAAGGAGACCGTGATGTGCTTTTCTGCGACGGCCAGCTTCACGCTTTGCGGCGCCTTGGTGCCGGCGGGGGTCTATGCCATCGCGCGGGCGCGCAAGGTCAATCCGGACATGCTGCCCTTTGCGATCTACCCTTTGGCGTTTGGTATACAGCAGGGGTTCGAAGGGTTTGTCTGGCTGGGGATGAATGCCGGCGATGCCGGGACGGTGGCCTGGGCCTCCCGCGGGTTCCTGTTCTTTTCGCATTTCTTCTGGCTGGCCTGGGTGCCGTTTTCCGTGCACTGGTTCGAGGATGATCCGGCGCGCAAGCGGCTGCTGACCTGGCTGAGCGTGTCGGGCTTTCTTTACGGGCTGACGATCTTCCTACCGTCGTTCCTGTTTGGTGGCTGGCTCAAGGTGGTCGAGATCAACTATTCGCTCGATTACAAGACGGTGCTGATCTACGAGGATCTGGTCAACCGGACGGTCTTGCAGTTGATCTATGCGATGCTGGTGGTGGGCGCGCTGGCGTTGTCGACGGACAGGCGGATCCAGGTCTTTGCCGGGATGGTGGCGGTGTCGCTGCTGGTGACTTATGCCTTCTACGCCTATGCCTTTATCTCGATCTGGTGCTTCTTTGCGGCGATCCTGTCGGGCTATCTGGTCTATATCATCGCGCAGGAGGGGCGGGGCAGTGGGTACGGCCTGCAGCAAAGCGCCTGAAGGTCATTCGACCGAGATCAGCACCGCCTCGACCCGGCGGTTGGTATCGCGCCCTTCTTGCGTGAGGTTACTCGCCAGCGGGGCAAGATAGCCCACGCCGTTGGCCGAGATTTGCCCGGCCGGGATGTCATGGCGGTTACGCAGGTAGTCCACGGCGGCCTGGGCGCGGCGGCGCGAGATGGTCTGGTTCACCTCCAGCGATCCGGTGGCGTCGGTATGGCCGACAAAGACGATCTGGCGGGTGGGGTTGGTTTTCAGATAGGCGGCAAGCGCGTCGAGCGAGGCCACGGCCTGATCCCCCAGAGTGGAGGCGCCTGTCGCAAAGATCATGTCGCGCAAAACCACGTGGCCACGTGCCTCGAGCTGTTCGGGGATGCTGCCGGTGGGTTCCGGCGGCGGGCTCGTGTTGGAGACGATCGGCGCGGCGTCGGCGGTGACACTCGTGTCGGCGGCAAAGCCTGCGCGGATGATCTGGACATAACCTGAGTTGCGCGCCCGGCTGGCCAAGAGCGTCACCGCGCCGCCATCGGGGCCGGTGAGGGCGGCGAACTGGTAATTGGTCACGTCGACATACATCGCCGGTGAGGGCAGCACGACGGTGCCAAAGCGAAAGTCGAACCCGCCGCAGTCTTTGGCGGCGCAGTCCATCTTTAGCGTAAAGCCCTGTTCCAGCAGCTGATCCCGCAAGGGGGCAAGCAGTTGCAGCGCGGTCAGACCGGCGCTGTCGATGCGCCAGGCCTGCTGTTCGATGCGGCCTTCGATGCGGGACGTGGTCAGGCCAATCTCGGGGGACCAGGGCTTGATGGGCAGGGCGTAACTGCCGGGATCGGTGACCTCGGTCGCGGTCAGCACCGCGCCTTGCGGCAGGGACAGGCCCTGCGCCAGGGCGCCCCCCGGCAGACAAAAAGCAAGGATCAGCGCCCTAGCGCGACTGCGCGTGGTATTCATCGTTGGGACGCATATCGGTGGCGCTGGCCACACGGTTGGTCATGTTGAAGAACCCGGCGACATTGACGATGTCCCAGATGTCACGGTCGGAAAAGCCGGCATCGCGCAGCGCCTCGCGGTCGAACTCGGCCACTTCGGCGCTGGCTTTGGTGACCTTTTCGGCAAAGCTCAGCATCGCGCGGTGGCGGTGGTCGAGATCGGCCACCCGCCAGTTCATCACCAGCATCTCACCCAGCTTGGGATCGCCCGACAGCTCACGCACCGCCTGGCCATGGGCGGTGAGACAGTAGAAACACTTGTTCACCGAGCTGACGACGACAGCGATCATCTCGCGTTCCAGTTTCGTCAGGCCACTGTCGGCCAGCATCAGCTCGTTATACATCGCGGTGAAGGCGTTGAGCTTTTCGATGTCAAAGGCATAGGCGCGCAGCACGTTGGGCACCATGCCCAGCTTGTCCTGGCAGATATCGAAATATTTCTGCGTGTCGGGGGGCAGCGGGTCGGCCATCGGCAGGTTCAGGGCGGTGGGCAGGTCTTTGGTCACGTCAGTCGCTTTCGGCGTTATTGAGCTTGCGGTAATGGTACTCTCCCACAGTCGCAAAGCCGAGGGAAGCATAGAGCCGGTTGGCCGGGATATTGGCCTTGGTGCAGAGCACGGCGAGCGTGTGCGCGCCTTGTTTGGCGGCCCAGAAGGCCGCACAGCGCATCATCCAGCCACCGAGCCCCTTGCCGCGGTAGCCGTCGAGGATTTCCAGCGCGTGGACCATGACGATACCGTCGTGGATGGCGCAAAAGCCGGTGCCGGCGGGGTGGTCGCTGACCCGGCCGAAGAGGCCCGTTTTGGGGCCTTGGGCGCGGTTCATCACGGCGATGCGGCGCGGGCCGATGCCGGCGGTTTCCCAAATCTCGAGCATGATGGCCAGCGGCTCCCATATCGCGAAGGCGGTGACGCGGGGCAGCGGGCGGTCGGTGAGGCTGTCCACGGGGGCGGCCCAGAGGTTCACCGGGTCAACCACGTCATAGCCACGGGCGGCGAGCGCCTGATCGAGCGCGTCTTCGCCCGGCCGGATCATGAAAAGCGGGGTTTGCCCCATCAGCTGCATGGCGCGCTCGGCGGCGTCGATGTCGGGGTCGCGCCAGTCCTCACGCGCGGTGGCGGCGGACACGCGCTGGCCGCCGCCGCGGCCTTCACGCAGGGTCCATGGCCCGGCCTCGACCATCGCTGCCGCGGGCCATGTGGCATCGATCGCGGCAAAGAGGCGGGCCTGGTCGGTCATTCGGCGAAGAGCTGCGACAAGCGCGAAATGGCGGCGTCGACCTGCGCGCCATCGGTGCCGCGCACCACGACATTGGCGCCAAAGACGCCGTCTTTCTGGAATGGGTAAGAGCCGAATTGCAGATCGTTAAATTCCTCCGCCAAAGCACCCAGCGGCCCAGCGATGTCGCCCTCGCCGCGCATCACCCGCAGGGTCTGGCTGAGCAGCGGCGCGCCACCGGTGAGGGTGGGCAAGACGCTGGCGACCATGGCCTGGAACACCGAGGGGACGCCGGCCATGACATGCACGTTGCCGATGCTGAAGCCGGGCGCGACCGAGACCGGGTTGTCGATCAGTGTGGCGCCGTCGGGAATGCGGGCCATGCGCAGGCGGGCGGCGTTGAGCTCGGTGCCCTGCCGGTCGTAATGCGCCTGCAGCAGCGCGCGGGCATCGTCGCGGATGTCGATGGGCACGCCAAAGGCCTCAGCCACGCAATCGGCGGTGATGTCGTCATGCGTCGGCCCGATGCCGCCGCTGGTGACCACGGTGTCATAGCTTTCGCGCAGGGCGTTGAGGGCGGCGACGATGGCGGGGCGGTCATCGCTGACGATGCGGACCTCGCGCAGGTCGATGCCGTGTTTGGTGAACTCGCCCGCCAAGTAGTGCATATTGGCGTCGCGGGTGCGGCCCGACAGGATCTCATCCCCGATGACGAGCATGGCGGCGGTTGGGTTCGGCATCGGACGGCTCCTTGCACCTGTGTCAGGGTTCGGTATAGGCCCGCTGCCATGCGCTTTCAAACCGAACTGATCCCCGCGACGCTGATCAAACGCTACAAACGCTTTCTGGCGGACTGTGTTCTGCCCGATGGGCGCGAGGTGACGGCGCATGTGGCGAACCCGGGCTCGATGCTGGGGCTGGCTGATCCGGGCCAGGCGGTGTGGTTGGAGCCGAATGACGATCCGAAGAAGAAGCTGAAATTCGCCTGGCGGCTGGTGGATCATGGCGCGGGGCATTTCACCGGGGTGGATACGGGTGCCGCGAACCGTGTGGTGCGGGAGGCGCTGGAGGGTGGGCTGCTGCCGGATCTGGCGCATGACACGCTGCTGGCCGAGGTGAAGTATGGCGAGAAAAGCCGGATCGATTTCCTGCTGTCTGGCGGCGGTCGAGAGACTTACGTCGAGGTCAAATCGGTGACGCTCTCTCGCCAAAAGGGGCTGGCGGAGTTTCCCGACAGCGTGACGGCGCGCGGGCTGAAGCACTTGGGCGAGTTGTCGGAGGTGGCGCGCGGGGGCGGAAGGGCGGTGATGCTGTACCTGGTGCAG
>JAAUYB010212590.1_pt1 | contig 25203 bp, 24 predicted proteins | sample 7278071 | NCBI WGS metagenome assembly JAAUYB01 (sample SAMN14350121, study PRJNA611818) | marine sediment metagenome | isolation source: surface marine sediment (1.8m) | place: French Polynesia: Moorea | collected 2018-08 | reverse complement strand
TGGCCGAAGACCTGCAGACCGTCACAACCCCGGACGGCAGCAAAATCGTTTATCGAAGTGATGACGATGACACCGAGATGGTGCTGCGCACCGATACCGACGCCTGGACCTATCTCGCTGCCGATATCGCCTATCATCAGGACAAGATCACCCGCGGCTTTGACCGGATCGTCGACGTGCTGCGACCCGACCACCGCGTATATATGGACAAGCTGAGGGCAGGGGTCTCGGCCGTGGGCGGCGACGACATCCGCTTTGCCATTCGGCTTGTGGCACCTTTGCAAACCGACGCCGAGCTCTCCGCGCGGGAGCTTGTCGCGCGTCACGGCGTCGATGCCTTGCGGTTTTGGCTGCTGTGCACGGATCCTGGAGGGACTGATCCGCGTTCGGCTTACGAGGCGTTGCAAGCCGCGGTGGCGTTTTGTCAGGTGGCGCCAACCGATACGGATGCAGACGCGACGCCAGAGATCGCTGCTCAGCTGCTGCGTTGGCCCATCCTGCGCCGGATCGCCATCGCCACCCATGCGCCAGAACTGATCGCCGACTACGCCGCCGCGCTGAGTGCCGCAGTCAACGCCGCGCGTGAGCCCAACGGGGCACAGAGCTGGGCAACTGTGGAAATCGACCTGCTGAGCCGTGTGTTGGACGAGCTGAGTGGTGTCTTGGGGATCGATGTACCCAGGAGGGCAGCGCGGTGATGCGAAACAAGATAAGAAACGTTGCGTAATACGCTGTATTTAATAGATTTTCATCGCTATAGAGCAGACCGGAAAACTCAATACAATTATCCGATAATCAGTATTATGTAAATTAAATACGCTACCTCCAAACACTCAGACCACCCAAATACCACTCCGCACATAGGACAATCCGCAACGCTCACGCGCAAAGACCCGGCGCACCAGCCGCAACACTGGACAGCTTTGCCCCTCGTGGTTAGCACTTCGCCACCAATCGGAGTCCGTCATGCGTTCCATTCTCATTCTGAACGGTCCAAACCTGAACCTGCTCGGCACGCGCCAGCCCGAGGTTTATGGCACCACGACGCTCTCTGATATCGAAGAGATGTGCCGCACCTATGCGCAGGCGATCGGCGTGAATGTTGCGTTTGATCAGTCCAATCACGAAGGCGACTTGGTCGATGCGCTACACGCCGCGCGCGGCACGCATCACGGTGTGGTGCTGAATGCCGGTGCCTATACGCATACCTCGCTCGCATTGATGGACGCGATCAGCAGCATTGCGCTGCCGGTGATCGAGCTGCATCTGTCAAACGTCCACGCCCGCGAGGAGTTTCGCCACAATTCCTTCATCGCCCCGGTTGCGCTCGGCCTGATTTGCGGCTTTGGCGCGCGGGGCTATACTTTGGCCATGGATGCGCTGATCAGCCACCTGGAGGCCACGGAATGACGCCCGACTTGCGCGACTATCTGACCGACCTGACCCACACCGACACGGTCGAGGATCTGTGGCAAAAGCATTGCGCGCGCATGGCGGATTATGGGTTTGACCGGCTGATTTACGGCTTTACCCGGTTCCGGACGGAGAACTCGCTGGGCGATCCAAACGACTTTGTCGTGCTGTCGAACCACACGCCGGAATACCGCGCGGGCTTTGTCGAAGGTGGCCTCTATCGCAACGCGCCGATGGTGCGTTGGGCGCTGGAGAACGAAGGCTCGGCCAGCTGGCGCATCATGGCCGAACAGATCAGCGCCGGCACGCTGGATGACAAGATGCAGAAGGTGATCGCCTTCAACCTCTCGCACAAGGTGCATGCCGGTTACACGATCAGCTTCCAGTCGGTGTCGCACCGCGCCAAGGGGGCGATTTCGCTGACTGGCGAGGCCGAGATGAACCAGGATCAGGTGGACGATATCTGGGTCGCGCATGGCGAAGACATCGTGTTGATGAACAACCTTGTACATCTCAAGATCCTCACCCTGCCCGTCAACTTGCCCAACCAGACGCTGACGCCCCGCCAGCGTGAGGCGTTGGAATGGGTCGGTGACGGCAAGACGATGCAGGACATCGCGCAGATCATGGGGCTGACCCAAGCCACCATCGAAAAGCATCTGCGGCTGGCGCGTGAAACGCTGAATGTCGACACCACGGCGCAGGCCGTGGCCAAGGCCGCGTTCCAGAATCAGATGTATATCGTACAGGCCTAGGCACGAAGCCCCTGAAAACGCCTGTCATTTGCGCGCCGTTCCGTGAAACTTTCGTAAAATCACACGTTTCTCGCTAAGGGTCGGGAAAACCCGACTTCCTTAACCTAAGGTTAATTGCCAAGGTGAGGATGTTCCGTGAGTGGTGGCTTTGGCCATGGAGCAAAAGGCCCGCATCCCGTGTAATTTCCGGGCTCTGCGGTGCCTCCGGTCTTTGCCGGTGCTGGTTTCGGGGGGGTAATTTCGGCTTTGCCGAGCCAGCAACCTTAACCTTGGGTCCCTCACCTCATCCCCAATGTCTCAGGGGGCCTTTGGATAGGGAAAGGAGCCGTCCTTCGGGGCGGCTCCTTGGCTTTTTCACGGGCGCCCTGCCCTGCGGGTTCACAGCAAAGCGATTCGAATCGATTCGGTGTCGTGGAAAAACGGTGTCAGCGGGGGGCGTCCGTCAAATGGCGTGGCAAACAGCGCCGCGGATCTGTCCGCGCCGGTATCCGACAGCCCAAGACAGGACAGCGTGAGCCTGGCCGGCGCATAGAACCCGGCCTCGGCCCGCGTCAGGATCGCTTCGGCGAGAGATTGACGCGCGCCTTCTAGCGCGTAGCCCATCAACGGCGCATCACCTGCGGGTATGTGTTTGGGTGTCCCCATCATCAGAAACGCCGCCGCCGCGGTGGCTCGGTCACAATCCGGTTGCGCGAGGATCCATGTCAGGCTCTCCAAGGCGGGTTTGGCGGTTGCGGCGTCAAACGTCCGGGCCACCAGGATGGGCAGCAAGAGATGCCAGAACTCCGGGTCGCGGTAGTGTTGCAGCCAAGCCGGGGTCGCCCGGGCGATGGGCAGCGCATATCCTGCCGGGTCCGGCAGTGACGCGCGACGCACGCCGAACCGCGTTTCGGCAATCACGCAGGTCTCGAGGATGCGGGCGATGGCATGGTGCGGAAGCGGTGACCCGCCCTGCCCTGTCTTTCGGTAGTCCTCGACGCCGCAGAAGGTGGGCAACCGCAGTTTTGACCGCGGAAGCGGGCGCTGTGCGGGCCCCTGCACAGCGATTAAAGAGGCGTCGAACGCCATTATATAATCATTTAGAAAGACATGGTTGCGCGCGATATCTAATGTTGTCTCACGGCTGGAATGCGCAATCAATTGCCAGCACAGTGCCAAGGCCCTTCGCTCGACCTCGGACAGGTCGTGCCATGCGGGCGTTGCGGCGAAATCGGCCTGCGACTCGCGCCGTAGGCTCGCGCGGGCCAAAGCGGCGCCCATCGGCAACCATAGGCACCCGCGCTTTCCAGCGCCGTTGAGCCGGCCAAACCGGCGACCCAAGTCTTTGCGTCCTGTCTCATACTCTGGCATCTGCGCACCGGGATCGGACCTGCTGCGTCAGTATGAATCCGGACGGGCGGCGCTGTCAGGCCACCGCCCGCACGCGACAAACCAAGTGAGTCGCGCGTGCAACATCCTCAAAGCAAAAAGAAAAACGGCGCGGGAGGCCCCGCGCCGCTTCCAAAAGCAATTGAAGGCGCCCTGCCCTTAGCCTTGTGCGGCCTTGGCCACTTCGGCGGCAAAGTCTTCTTCGACCTTTTCGATGCCTTCGCCGACCGCCATGCGGACAAAGCCGGTGATCGTGGCGCCGGCGTCCTTGGCGGCCTGTTCGACAGTCACATCCGGGTTCACCACAAACTGCTGACCCAGCAGGGTGACCTCGGCCAGGAACTTCTTCATCCGGCCTTCGATCATCTTTTCGATCACCTGCTCCGGCTTGCCGGATTCACGGGCGATGTCGATCTGCACCTGACGCTCTTTTTCGACAACTGCCGCATCTAGATCATCCGCCGACAGCGACGCCGGGTTCGCGGCCGCGATGTGCATCGCCACCTGCTTGCCGAACGCCTCATCGCCACCGGTCATCGACACCAGCACTCCGATCTGTCCCATGCCGGCGGTCGCGGCGTTGTGCACATAGGCAGCCACTTTCTCACCGTCGACAGACGCCATGCGGCGCAGCGACATGTTTTCGCCGATGGTGGCGATCTTGTCGGTGATCGTGTCGGCGACCGATTTGCCGCCCAGATCCGCGGTCTTCAGCGCTTCGACGTCTGCGGCGCCCAGGGCGGCCTTGGCGATGCCGCTGACCATGTCCTGGAAATCGGCGTTCTTGGCGACAAAGTCGGTTTCCGAGTTCACCTCGACTGCGACGCCCTTGCCACCCTCGACAACGACGGCCACCAGGCCCTCAGCCGCGGTGCGGCCGGACTTCTTGGCGGCCTTGGCCAGACCCTTGGTGCGCAGCCAGTCGATCGCCGCTTCCATGTCGCCATCGGTTTCCACCAGCGCTTTCTTGGCATCCATCATGCCGGCGCCGGTCATTTCGCGCAGTTCTTTCACCTGTGCTGCTGTGATCGCCATCTCTTGGCTCTCCTCATATCTGAAATCGGGTTCGGGATGGCCGCCCGGGCCACCCCTTCATGTCGTGATCCCATGTCGCGGATGCGACAAGCCGGGGCTCAGCCTTCGGCCGGTGCCTCGGCTTCGGCCGGCGCTTCGGCTTCTGCGGCCTCGGCCACGGCCTCTTCGGCGGGTGCCTCTTCGGCGGGTGCCTCTTCCAGCGCGCCAAGGTCGACACCGGCGGCACCCAGCTGAGCGCTCATGCCGTCAAGTGCCGCGCGGCTGGCCAGATCGCAGTAGAGCGAGATGGCGCGGGCAGCGTCGTCATTGCCGGGGATGATGAAATCCACACCGTCGGGCGAGCAGTTGGTGTCCACCACCGCCACAACTGGGATGCCCAGCTTGTTGGCCTCAGCCACAGCGAGCGCTTCTTTCTTGACGTCGATGACGAACAGCAGGTCCGGCACACCGCCCATTTCGCGGATCCCGCCCAGCGACGCCTGCAGCTTGGACTGGTCGCGCTCCATGTTCAGGCGCTCTTTCTTGGTCAAGCCCTCGGCGCCCTGCGCCATCTGCTCGTCAATCTGCTTGAGCCGGTTGATCGACTGCGACACGGTCTGCCAGTTGGTCAGCGTGCCACCCAGCCAGCGGTGGTTCATGTAGTACTGCGCGCACTTTTCCGCCGCTTCGGCGATCGGCTGCTGCGCCTGACGCTTGGTGCCGACAAAGAGCACGCGGCCGCCCTTGGCGACGGTCTCACGGATCGCGTTCAGCGCCGCATCCAGCATCGGGACGGTCTGCGTCAGATCCATAATATGGATGCCATTGCGCGCGCCATAGATGAACTCACCCATACGGGGATTCCAACGCTGCGTCTGGTGACCAAAGTGAACGCCTGCTTCCAAGAGCTGGCGCATGGTGAACTCGGGAAGAGCCATGCCGTTTTCCTTTCCGGTTTTTGCCTTGACGAAGGATCGACCCATCTGGGCCAACCGGTGGACATTTGGGGATGTCTCCCCCAAGCGCCCGCCTCCGTCTGCGAAATTTCGTGGCGCGCGTATAGACTGAGATGGCAAGAGGCGCAAGCCCTCTGTCGGGCCAATGTTTCACAGGCCAATTCTACGATCGACATCGGCTGAAACCAAAGACGGCCCGACGTTGAAAACCCCGAACCGGTACTTCAGTTTTGCTGGCTCGCCACCTTGGCGGCCGCGCCCGCACTCACTGCCGCAGATTCCATGAATTGGGGCCTGTCTGCACCAGATTGGGCCGCTCGGCCGCGCGCAACCCATTGTTCAAAAGACGGTCAAGGTCGTCTCCAACTTGCGGATTGTGGATGTGGTAGAGGTGGCCGCTGGGGCTTTCGTTTGGAAGCCCGCTGAGATCGATGACCTCCAACCCCGATAGCGAGGCCACGTCGTTTCCGGCTTGCCCCAACCGGGGATAGCCATGCAACTGCGCGGACAAAGCCAGTGGCCGATCCTCATCCGTGACATAAACCGTTATCGCGTTAGCGATCTGCGCAATACGCGGCAGGATCCTGGAAAAGATCTCAAAATCCATGTCCGGGGCCAGCAACACAACCTCGCCCAGGCGGATGTCGGGATGTCGATGCGCCACTTCCTGAAGGGCAAGCACAACACCCCTGCCCCCAAGGCTGTGACCCAGAACATGGATGCCGCCGTCGTCGCCTGCACGGCGATCCAGTTCGATGATGGCATCGGCAAGATCAGGCACGCTCCAGTAGAGATCGGCCTCATCGCGGGCATAATTGGCGATGTCGCCGTCCGAGGGCCAGCTAAACCACAAGAGGCGGCCAGTCAGCGATGCGTTGTCCTGAAAGAGCGATGCGCGTCGGCAGCCCTTTTCGAAATCGATGAAATAGCCGTGCACAAAGAGCGCGGGCGGGGCCGCCGCCTCTTCGTTCTGCAAGCTATCCAGCAGATCGGCCGGGTCTAGAACACGGACGTCGTCGACACGCAGGAACTGCTCACGAACAAAGGCCGGCACCGCCTCTAGCACCGGAGCCAATCCGCCAACATCGACGTCCTGTAGCTTGCACCAGCCCGCACGCAACTCGCTGCGTTCATCGCCGAAGAACTCACTGGGGCCGTCGGGCCCGCCCGGGTTGCGCACTGTCAGAAAGGGAACTTGGGAGTCGCTTTCCTGTGCCACCAAAGGCGCAGGGGCAGAACTCAGCACCAATGATATGCCTATAGCAGACCACTTTAGAAACGCGCAGATTGTTGGCTTCATAGTCCTGCAGTTGCCCCCATGCGTGCCGGCGGATAGCCCGACCTGAAATCCAACACGCTACAGAAACACCCTCTCAACGAACCAATAGGCCCCCACCAGCGCGATGCCGATTGAAGCGGGCATAGAGACGAAACGGCGGTAGGCGTCCAGTTTGTCGACATTGGTGGCCGAGAGCGCGCAGAGCGCCGCAACGGCAGCGAGCGGCCAGAAGAAAAGCGGTGCCCCGGCCCCCATCGTCTGCATAAAGCCCGGGCCGTTCAGCACAAAGCTGAGGCCAACAAAGGCCAGCGCCAGCACACCGTAGGTGATCTGCGCGGTTTCGACCCGTGCCTCGCCCGCATCGACGCGCATTGCCAGCCAGACCAGCAAGAAGGCAATGGCGATCACCGTCAACTGGCCAACCTCGACCCCGATGTTGAAGCCGATCAGCGCGGCGACGAATTGGCCTTGCGGCAGGCCGAACTCCCCCAGCACCGAGGCAAAACCCAGCCCGTGCAGCAGGCCAAAGCCAAAGATCACCGCTGGTCGCCAGCGGCTCATGGTGTCAGACCTGAGATTTTCCACCGCCACATAGACGATCGAGGCGGCAATCAGCGGCTCGACAATACTACCGGGGATATTGACCAGCCCGAGCGCCCCCAGCGCCAGGGTCACCGTATGCGCCAGGGTGAAGGCCGAGACTTGCCAGAGCAGCGGCACCAGTTGCGTGGTCAGGAAAAACAGCCCCAGCACAAACAGGATGTGGTCTAGCCCCTTGGGCAGGATGTGGTCAAAGCCCACGGGGATGTAGCTGAGAAACGTCGCGCCAAAGCCCTGCGCCTGGCCACCCGACACGTCAATCGGTCCCGTACGCATCCCGCCGCCCATATACATGGTCAGCCCGTCCTCAACCCCCTGCTGGCGCAGGATCAGCGTGCCATAGGCGGCCGGCCAGGCGAGATCCAGCCGATCCGCCCCAGACGGCAAGGTGCCAGTGAAGACCGCGGTGCTGTCGCGGGGCAATTCGACATTGCCGACGGCATCGATGGTGATGCTGTCAAGGCTCAGCGGTACCGCGTCTTCGCTGGCCCGCAGGTCCATGCCTGCGATGATCTGGCCGGCGATCTGTTCGAACTGCGCAGCCAAGTCTTCGGGCGGCAGCGCCCGCAGCGCGTCGATTTCCTCTGAGGCCTCGGTGTCGTTGGTGTTGGCGACGCCTTGCAGATCGACGCCTGAGACCAGGGCTTCGGCATTCAGGCGGATCGACAGGGTGATCTCGCCATTCTCTACCGTCAGGTCTCCGACTGCGGGCCGCACCTCATGCGCGGCAGCCGCCGATACCCAAAGCAGCAAAGCGCTGAAAACAGACAGGAAAAAGCGCATCACGGTCCCCCAACCAAGCCCCTTTCAGACACCATGTCACATCTGGCGGGGCGGTCAAGCAAATGACCCATGTTCGCCAGAGAATCTACGCATCGCGTTAAAAGTGATGATCTTCAATGCACTGGGCGACGTTCTTTACGTCTTTATCCCAGCGCATACCCCGCCCCGCGCACGGTCCGCAACGGATCGTTCCCGCCATGCTGGCAGAGCGCCTTGCGCAGCCGGCCGATATGAACGTCGACGGTGCGGGTATCGACGTAGATGTCGCGCCCCCAGACCCGATCGAGCAGCTGTTCGCGCGACCAGACGCGCCCGGGTTTTTCCATGAAGGTGCTGAGCAGACGAAATTCGGTCGGGCCCAGTTTCAGCGCCTTGCCGCTGCGCGTCACGCGGTGGGTTTCGGCGTCGAGGTGGATATCCTCATAGTTCAGCGCCTCGCCCACCGCCGCGGGCCGGGTGCGGCGCAGATTGGCCCGCACACGCGCCATCAGTTCGATCACCGAATAAGGTTTGACGACATAGTCATCGGCTCCTGTCTCCAGGCCGCGCACGCGATCGACCTCTTCGGACCGGGCCGAGAGCATGATGATCGGCACCCCGCGCGTCTCGGTGCGGATCTTCAGCTGGCGGCAGACCTCGATACCCGACACCTTGGGCAGCATCCAGTCGAGCAGGATCAGGTCGGGGTTCTCTTCGGCGACCCGCACCAGCGCGTCTTCACCGTTTTCGGCGCGCACCACGCGGAAGCCCTCAGCCTCGAGGTTGTAGCTGAGGATCTCGCGTTGGGCCGCTTCGTCCTCGACGACAAGAACTGTGGGTTGGCCGGCGCTCATGCGATCAATCCCCGTGGGCATCCATATCGGGCGCAAGGCTGGCATCACGCGACGTGCGGTCGGCCTTGCTGCGCGCTTCATCCGGCATCTCGCCCGTCGTCAGGAACACCACCTGTTCGGCAATCGCCGTCACATGATCGCCCATACGTTCGATATTCTTGGCGATGAAATGCAGATGCATGCAGGCGGTGATATTACGCGGATCTTCCAGCATAAAGGTCAGGAACTCGCGGAAGAGCGTGTTGTACATGTTATCGACATCGTTGTCGCGTTCGATGACGTCCATCGCCAAGGCGGTGTCGCGCTGGATATAGGCATCCAGCGCGTCTTTCAGCATCAGCTCAACCTCGCGCGCCATGCGCCGCAGCGCTGATGCGGTACCACCCACCGCGGGCAGTTGCACCAGAACGCTTGTCCGCTTGGCCATGTTCTTGGAATAATCGCCGATCCGTTCCAGGTTAGCCGAGATCTTCAGCACCGCCAGGATCACCCGCAGGTCGATGGCGGTGGGGGCGCGCAGCGCGATCACGCGGGCGGCCTCGTCATTAATCAGCTCTTCGAGCGCGTCGATCGCCTCGTCCCCCTTGCGGACCACTTCGGCCTGCTCTTCGTCGCGGGCCTCGAGCGATTTCGCCGCCTGCATGATCGACGCCTCGACCAGGCCGCCCATTTTCATGATCTGCGCCTGGATTTCCTCCAGATCGCGGTCAAACGCGCTGGAGATGTGTTCGCTTAGCTCGTGCATCAGCCGATCCGTCCCGTGATGTAGGATTCTGTCCGCGGATCTTCGGGGTTGGTGAAGATCTTGCCGGTCTCGCCAAACTCCACCAGGTTGCCGAGGTGAAAGAACGCCGTGCGCTGGCTGACCCGCGCGGCCTGCTGCATCGAATGGGTGACAATCACCACGGAATAGTCGCGCCGCAGCTCATCAATCAGCTCTTCGACCTGGGCGGTGGCAATGGGGTCCAGCGCCGAACAGGGTTCATCCATCAACAGCACTTCGGGCTCAGTCGCCACCGCGCGGGCGATGCAAAGACGCTGCTGCTGACCGCCGGAAAGGCCCGTGCCGGGCTCGTTCAGGCGATCCTTGGCCTCGTCCCAGAGCGCGCCGCGGCGCAGGGCACGTTCGACGATGTCGTCGAGCTCGGCCTTGTTGCGGGCCATGCCGTGGATTTTGGGCCCATAAGCGACGTTGTCATAGATCGACTTTGGGAACGGGTTCGGTTTCTGGAACACCATGCCGACCTTGGCCCGCAGCTGCACCGGATCGACGCGCTTGTCATAGATGTCTTCGCCATCGAGCTGGATCTGCCCGGTCACGCGGCAGATATCGATGGTGTCGTTCATCCGGTTCAGGCAGCGCAAAAAGGTCGACTTACCGCAACCCGACGGGCCGATAAAGGCGGTGACGGTCTTGTCTTCGATGTCGACATCCACATCCTTGATGGCATGGTTGTCGCCATAATAGACCTGCACGTCACGGGCAGCGATCTTTACGTCCTGGGTCACGGTTCTCTCCGATTGAGCGGCGTCGTACATAGGGTTCTACCTCTCTTACCAGCGACGTTCAAAGCGGCGGCGCAGAAGCACGGCGATGATGTTCATCGCCAAAAGGAACACCAGCAGGATGATGATGCCGCCCCAGGCCCGTTCGTAATAGGCCGGATCGGCGCGTTTGGCCCATTCATAGATTTGCGCCGGCATGGCGGAGTTCGGGTCGAGAAACCCGCTGGCGATACCGTCGGGTACGTTGGTGGCGATATAGCCCACCATGCCGATCAACAACAGCGGCGCGGTCTCCCCAAGCGCTTGGGCCAGACCGATGATGGTGCCGGTCAGAATGCCGGGCATTGCCAAGGGCAACACGTGATGGAACACAGCCTGCATTTTTGAGGCCCCTACCCCAAGCGCTGCATCGCGGATCGACGGCGGCACCGCCTTCAGCGACGCGCGGGTCGAGATGATGATGGTGGGCAACGTCATCAGCGTCAGCACCAGACCACCCACCAAGGGCGCCGATTGCGGCAGATGGGCAAACTGGATGAACACGGCGAGCCCCAAGATCCCGAACACAATCGACGGCACCGCGGCGAGGTTCGAAATGTTCACCTCGATCAGATCGGTAAAGCGGTTCTTCGGGGCGAATTCCTCAAGATAGATCGACGCGGCGACACCAATCGGCAGCGACAGGATCAACACCACCAGCATCATGAAGAACGACCCCAGCATCGACACACCCAAACCAGCCTGTTCGGGCCGCGATTCCGAGGCATCGGCGCCGAGGATGAAGTCGATGTTGAACTCGCGTTTGATCACCCCCGCCGCTTGCAGCCCGTCCACCAGATCGAGGTGACCGGCGTCGATATTCTTGTCCCGCGCAATACTGTCGCGGGTCACGCGGCCCTTCAGGTAGCCGTCCACGCGGCTGGAAGTGAGCAAGCGGAATTCCATCGTCTCACCAATCAGGTCGGGATTGGCGAGCACCGTGTCGCGCACCTGGGCCGCCGCCGAGGCCGACAACAGCGCCTTCATCTCTTTGGCTTTTGTGTACTCGGTCTCGATCCCCGCCTCACTCACCGCGTCAAACACCGCCTGCTGGATCAACGGGTTATAGCCAAAGGTCGATACCTTTCGGATATCGTCGATATTGCGCTCACCCTTTTTGTCGAGCTTGGCCGGGTCCAGATAGACCGACACGGTCACAAAGCTCTGCTGAAAGGCGCCGACACCGTTCCAGATGATCGCGCTCAGCAGCACAACCAGGAAAAACAGCCCCGCACCGATGGCTGCGATGCCGTAGAGGCGAAAGCGTTTTTCGGCGGCGTTGCGGCGGGCGGTGCGGGCGTCGGCGTCGGTCAGCGACGGGCGGGCGCGGGGCGCATCAGAGGCGGTTGCGTCGGTCATTCGTATTGCTCCCGGTATTTGCGCACAATGCCAAGCGCCAGCACATTCAGCCCCAGCGTGATGACAAACAACGTCACCCCCAGCGCAAAGGCCACCAGCGCCTCGGGCGAGGCAAAATCGCTGTCGCCGGTCAGCTGGCTGACGATCTTGGCTGTCACGGTGGTCATCGCCTCGAAGGGGTTGAGGCTCAGCCGCGCGGCGGCGCCTGCGCCCAGCACCACAATCATCGTCTCACCAATAGCGCGGCTGGCGGCCAGAAGGATCGCACCGACGATACCCGGCAGCGCCGCGGGCAAGACCACCTGGCGGATGGTTTCGGATTGCGTGGCGCCCAACCCGTAAGACCCATCGCGCAGGGACTGTGGCACGGCGTTGATGATGTCGTCGGAAAGCGAGCTCACAAACGGGATCAGCATGATGCCCATGGCGATGCCGGCCGTGATCACCGCCCTCTGGCCCTGCATCCAGCCCAAGCCATCATCGCCAAAGACGCTCATCAACAGCGGCCCCACCGTCAGCAGCGCAAACAGCCCGTAAACAATGGTCGGGATACCCGCCAACACCTCGAGCATCGGCTTGGCAATGCTGCGCACGGTTGGTGAGGCGTATTCCGACAGGTAGACGGCGGCAAAGATACCAATCGGCACCGCCACCAGAAGCGCCACAAACGAGATGTAGAGCGTGCCCCACAAAAGCGGCAGGATCCCCAGTGACGACGCCCCGCCCCGGCCGGAAAAGCTCGGCGCCCATTCCAGCAGGGTGAAGAATTCGAGCGCCGGGTAAAGGCGGAAGAACTCCACGGTGTTGAAGATCAGCGACAATACGATGCCGATGGTCGTCAGGATCGCGATAGAGGCCGCGAAGACCAGGATCGCCAGCACACCCTGTTCGACGGTGTTGCGGGCACGGAACGACGCGCTGGTTTCCCGCAGAGCCCAGCCGAGGCCCAGCAGCGCCACACCAATAATGGCGATGCTCCGCCACAGGTTCCCGGTGCTTGCCAGCGCGCGATAATCCTGGGCCGAGCGCAGCACCTCGGGGCTTACATCCGACCCCAGCGCCACCCCGGCTTCGGCCAGCACCTCGCGCACATTGGTGGTCTCGGCGCGGATTGTGCCGGTCTCCGCCTCGCTCATCACCCCTTGCGCGACCGCCCGATCCAGCCCTTCGGCGACCCGGCGCACATCCGTCATCACCAGCGACAGCGACGTGTCCTCGGCCACCGCTCCTTCGGGGAAATTGTTGGCCAAAGTTGTACTCAGCCACAATGGCTGCGCCACCAGCCAGATCACCAGCAACCCCAGCGCCGGCGTCATTACCTTGAGCGCGACGTTCCAGCCGTAGTAATTCGGCAGCGAATGCAACGCCCGGCGGTTGTCACCGGCCGAGCTAAGCGCGCGCATTCGGCCCGCGAAAAAGCCCGCAAGCGCAATGGCGATCACGCACGCAATTAGCCAGACCGTTGACATGAGCCCCCCAGCGATTTGGTAAATGTCCTGAAAGCAGGAAAGGGGCGACGAAATTCGCCGCCCCTAAAGAACGTGCGGCAGATTACATGCCTTCGCCCATCACGGATTCGTCGGCGACCATGGTCTGGGTGCTGGCCAGCTCCGGGTCGGAGACCAGGCCGTATTCGGCCAACGGGCCGTCGGGGCCAGCAATCTCGTCGGACACGAAGAACTCGGCGAACTCCTTGAGGCCCGGGATCACGCCAATATGCGCCTTCTTGATGTAGAAGTAGAGCGGGCGCGACACCGGGTACTCGCCTGCGGCGATGGACTCGGTGGTCGGTTCGACCCCGGCCATGGTCGCCACTTTCAGCGTGTCAGTATTATTTTCGTAGAACGCCAGGCCAAAGACACCGATGGCGTTGGCATTTGCGTCGATCGAGGCCAGCGTTTCGGTGTAGTCGCCGTCGATATCGACCGAACGGCCGTCGGTACGTACTTCGAGGCAGGCATCTTCGGCATCGTCTTCGGACATGCCGGCGGCCATCATCGCCTCCATCGCGCCTGTGGCTTCGCAGCCCGCCGCGATCACCTTTTCTTCGAACACTTCACGGGTGCCGTGCTTGGTGCCCGGGATGAAGGCGAGGATCTCGGCATCGGGCAGATTGGCGTTGAAGTCCGACCACTTGGTGTGCGGGTTGTCGACCAGCGCGCCGTCAACCATGACCTTGGGCGCCAGCGCGTTAAAGATGTCGGACTGGTTGAACGCCGTATACTCCGGACCGTCAATCTGGCTGGCAAAGACGATGCCGTCATAGCCAATGCGCACTTCGATGATGTCGGTCACACCGTTTTCGGCGCAGGCCTTGATTTCCTTCTCGCGGATGGCGCGCGACGCGTTGGCGATATCCGTATGCTCGGTGCCGACACCCTGGCAGAAGCGCTTAAGACCCGCAGAGGAACCACCCGATTCAACAACCGGTGTCGGGAATTCAAAGTTTTCGCCGAATGCTTCGGCCACGATCGAGGCATAAGGCAGAACGGTCGATGAGCCGGCAACTTGCACGTTGTCACGTGCGGCAGCAGCGGTTGCAGATACGGCGGCGATTGCCAGAGCAGAGACGGTAATCTTTGCGTTTGTCATAAGGAACACTCCTGATGTCACCCAAGCGGCCATCCCCGCGATGGCCGTTGCGGCGGGTCTAGGGACGCCACGCAATGCTTTTGTGACACTTGCGTAACAGATTTATGACAGGCTGGATGTGCTGCGGCGGGCGCTTGTTAACGCTTTGTTAACGTTGAGAAGTTTCTTTTTCATACGCTGAGAATGGCGCTGTGTCGGGGTGCATTACACGCCAGTTCAACACCTTGAAAAGGCGGCGCTTTCACCCCTTGGTTGGGCCGATTGGAAACCACGTTTTTCGCGTGTCTGACAGGCCGAATTGATTCTCTTGCGTGCGCGACTCCAAGGTGACCCAAGGTCACTATTGGAGCCGGTTGGCAGCCCGTGCCCAAGCCACACTCAAAGATCGCGCGTGGGGGTCTGATCCAGCGGCAACAACACGCTGAACCGGCTGCCTTCACCCGGTGCACTCTCGATGCGGAGACGGCCGCGATGCCGGTTGACGATGTGTTTGACGATGGCAAGCCCCAGTCCGGTGCCGCCCATCTCGCGTGAGCGGTGGTTGTCGATGCGGTAAAAGCGTTCGGTCAGCCGGGGGATTTGCACGGGGTCGATGCCCGGCCCGGTATCGGCCACCGTCAGGCAGACGCCATCACGGCGCAGGCGAGGTTGGTATTCGGGCGCCGTCAGCGACACCGTCACCTCGGCCCCCTGCCCCGAATACTTGATCGCGTTCTCTACCAGGTTGCTGACCAATTGGCAGAGCTGGTCGTGATCCGCGATGACGCGCGGCTCATCCTCCGGAAGGTCGACATCGAGCGTCACACCATGTTCCCTGGCGATTGGGGTCAGCCCGTGCAGGGTGGATCGGATCACAGCGGTCAAGTCGACCTCTTCGGTTGGGCGCACGCGTTCCGTGGCCTCGACCCGGCTGAGCGATAGCAGATCCTTGACCAGTCGGTTCATGCGGTTCGCCTCGGTCTGCATGATTGCCAGGAACCGCTCGCGGCCTTCGGGGTCGTCCTTGGCCGGGCCGAGCAATGTCTCAATAAAACCGATCATCGCGGTCAGCGGCGTCCGCAACTCGTGGCTCACATTGGCGACAAAGTCACGGCGCATCTGGACGGCGTGCTCCAGGTGGGTGCGGTCCTCAAACGTGACCAGCACGCCGCGGCCGTCTGTCATCGGCACCGACCGCGCAGTGACGCGATAGGTCATGTCCTGGCGGCCGTCATTGGTCAGGTATTCGGTGCTCTGCATGGCGTCATCGCGCCGGGCGGCATCGATGGCGTCGAGCACCTGCGGCTGGCGGATGGCGGTGATGAAATGCCGCCCTTCGATCCGCGGGCCGAGCACCTGCAAAGCCGCCGCGTTCGCCGCGGCGATCCGTTCATCGGGGCGGATCAACAGGGCCGGCAGCGGAAAGGCTGCCAGCAAATCGGCGTTGTCGCCGCTCACGTCGCCTGCCGCGCGGCATTGAGGCCGGCGTCGAAGGTGGCGAGCAAGGCATCAACCGGTTCCAGCCCGACAGAGACGCGGAAGAACCCTTCGCTGATGCCGATGGCAGCGCGGCCTTCGGGCGTCAGCGCGCGATGGGACGAGGACGCGGGATGCGAAAGTGTCGTGCCCACATCGCCCAGCGTCGGGGCAAAGGCGACGCCGTCTGCCGCGGCGGCAAAGGCGTTGGCAGCGGGACGCCCGCCGGCGATCTCAAAGCTGACCATGTTGCAGCCGCGCCCGCGCAAGAGGCCTTGCGCCCGCGCCGCATCCGGGTGGTCTGGACGCGTCGGGTAGAGCACCCGGGTCACCCCTGCCTGCCCCGCCAGATGATCTGCCAAGCGCTGGGCGTTAGCCTGCGTGCGTTCGAACCGCAGATCAAAGCTCATTAGCCCACGCTCGGCGAGCCAGCAGTCAAACGGGCTGGCAGTGAAGCCGGCGGTGACGGCAAAGACGCGCATCCGCTCCATCAGCGCGGCATCCTTGGCGGCTACCCAGCCCAACGTGACATCGGAATGCCCGGCCAAAAGCTTGGTCAACGAATGGATCACGATATCCGCGCCAAGGGCCGCGGGTTGCACCGCCAAAGGCGTGGTAAAGGTGTTGTCGACCGCCAAGAGTACGCCGCGTTCTTGGCAGAGCGCGGCGATGCCTTCGACATCAGCGATGCGCAAGGTGGGGTTCGACACCACCTCGATCAGCACCAGCCGCGTCTCGGGGCGCAGAGTCGCCGCAACCGAGGCGACATCCGTCGGATCGGCCAGGGTTGTTGCGATGCCCAGGCGCGGCAGATCCTCCGCCATCATTCGCAGCGACCGGCCGTAAAGCTGGTTGCCGCCCACCACGTGATCCCCTGCCCCGCAGAGCCCCAGTAGAACCGCCGCCACCGCAGACATGCCCGAGCCGGTCACCATCCCGCCCGACATGCCCTCCAAGGCGTCGATCCGGCGGGCGAGCACATCGGCATTGGGATGGCCCTCGCGCGCATAAGTATAGCCCTCGGCCCTACCCTCATATTGCGCGTCCAAAGCATCGGGCGTGTCCGAGGCATAGACCACCGACGGCATCAGCGGCGTCACCACCGGGGTCGAGGCGCTGTCGGGCAGGCCGCCCGGGCGCATGATCGTGCGTTTCATCACCTGGTTTTGTCCTTCATCCTGCGCGCCGACGCCCTACGCATCACACCGCCGTCAGCCCCTTGGCAAAGCGCCGGGCGTTTTCCTGATAATGCAGGGCCGAGGCGCGCAAGCCATCGATGGCGGCCTCATCGAGTTGCCGCACCACCTTGCCCGGCATGCCCATCACCAGGGATCCGTCGGGGATCTCTTTGCCCTCAGTGATCAAGGCCCCGGCGCCGATCAGGCAGTTCTTGCCGATCTTGGCCCCGTTCAGCACCGTCGCCCCCATGCCGATCAGCGTGTTATCGCCAATCAGACAGCCATGCAGCATCACCTTATGGCCAATCGTACAGCCCGCGCCAATCAGCAGCGGGTAGCCCATATCCGTGTGGCAAACGACGTTTTCCTGCACGTTGCTGCCCGCACCGACGCGAATTTCCTCGTTATCGCCGCGCAAGGTGCAGCTGAACCAGACCGAGGCGGCATCCTCGACCACCACGCGGCCAATCAGGTTGGCATCCGGCGCGACCCAGGCCGTGTCTGCCACCTCGGGCGCAATACCGTCGATTGAGTAGAGTGTCATGCCAGCTCCTCAAATTCGGCCTGCAATTTGCGCACATGTTCGACCAGCCCGGGCTGCTGCAGCCGACGCAGGCGGGTGGCGGTCAGGATGGTTTTCAGATCGTCGAACGTGCGGTCGAGATCGTCGTTGATCAGCACATAATCATAGCTGCCCCAATGGCTGATCTCGTCCCAGCTTTTCTGCATGCGCTTGGAGATCACCTCGGCGCTGTCCTGACCCCGGCTGACCAGCCGGCGGCGCAGCTCGGCAATCGACGGCGGCAGGATAAACACGCTCAGGGTGTGCTGCCCGAGGGCCGAGTTCACGATCTGCTGCGCGCCTTGCCAGTCGATGTCAAAGACCACATCGCGGCCTTCCTCGATGGCCGTCTGCACCGGCGCGCGGGGGGAGCCGTAAAAATTGCCGAACACATGCGCATGTTCCAGCATGTCGCCCTTGGTCACGTCGCGCTTGAACTTTTCTTCGCTGAGAAAGTGATAGTCCTTGCCGTCCGCCTCACCCGGACGGGGCGCACGGGTTGTGGCGGAGACGGAAAAGCTCAAGCTTGGATCCCATTCCAGCAGACGCCGCGAAAGGGTGGATTTGCCTGCCCCCGAGGGCGATGACAGGATGATCAGCAGGCCACGGCGGGTCATGTCAGCTCACTCCACATTCTGCACCTGTTCGCGCATCTGATCGATTGTGGTCTTCAGCGACAGGCCAATCTGCGTGAGATCCGCCGCACCGGATTTCGAACAGAGCGTGTTGGCCTCACGGTTGAATTCCTGCATCAGGAAGTCGAGCTTGCGCCCCACCGGGCCGGACTGCCCCAAAAGATCCCGCGCTGCGGCCACATGCGCGCGGAGGCGGTCAATCTCTTCGGTGACATCGGCCTTGACCGCGATCAGCGCGAGTTCCTGCGCCACGCGCTGCGGGTCGACATCGCTGGCATTGTCGATGACGCGGGCGAGCTGTGTCTGCAGCCGCACGGTCTGGGCCGCTTCGCGTGCCTTGGCGGCGGTTTCGGCGTCAGCGGTCAGGGTCTCGATCTCACCTAGCTGCCGGGCCAGCACGTCCTGCAGCGCCTGCCCTTCGCTGCCGCGCATCTCGACAAACCCCGCCAAAGCTGTCTCGAAATCCGCCATCAAGGCCGTGCGCAACGCGGCCTGGTCGACCTGCCCCGCCTCGCTGGTCAGAACGCCACGGACCGCAACCACCTCGGCCGCTGTCGACGGCGCCAATGAGATGCCGCGATCCATCGCCTCGGTCTCGGCCACCGCCATGGCATCCAGCACACCAGCGAGCTGGCCCGCATCGAGCCGCAGGCCCGCGCCGCCCTCTTCGGCGGCGACCCGCAAGCCGATCTGCACATTGCCGCGTGCCAGCCGGGCTTGGGCGGTCTTGCGCACCAGCGGCTCCAGCCCCTCGATCCAGTCCGGCAGGCGCAGGCGCAGGTCCAGCCCCTTGCCGTTCACGCCGCGGATCTCCCAGATCCAGCCAAAGCCCTGGCCGCTGCCCTGCTCCGAGGCAAAGCCCGTCATCGACTGCCGCATTGCGTCCCTCCACTTCTGGCCCCTTGGCTACAGACAAGCCCCCGCCAAGGCAAGCGGCGCTGCCGCGTTAACCTTTGCGTCACAAATGAGGCGAAATCTGGTCAGAGGTTTGGTATTAAGAACTTGTGAAGGAAGATTACGCAAACTTGAAGGAACGGGGGCTCCATCAACGTTGCATCGCAGGAGGATGGGATTTGATGTTGGGCAAGGGTGGAAAAGATCGACACGTGGTTTCGATGACCAACCGGGAAAAGCAAAAGCGCCGCGCACCGCTGCGCCGGGTTGAAAGCTATTGGCACGCCTTGTGCGGCGCCGATGAGGTGCCCCTGCGCAGCCAGATCGACCCGCGTGGTCTGGAAGGATCGCTGGAGAACGCGTTTCTGGTTGAACGCATTGCCCCGTCGCTGGCCAAGCTTCGGGTGGCAGGCGGACATATGTCGGACCTGATGGGGATGGAAGTGGCGGGCATGCCGCTCTCAACCTTTATTGCGCCCTCCGACCGGGATCGCCTGGCCGACGCGATCAAGGCGTTTTTTGCCGATCCGGCGATCCTGAAGATCGAGTTGCAGGCCGAAACTGGGTTCAACAAGCCGGCCATGCAGGCCGAGATGATCCTGTTGCCTTTGCGCTCTGACATGGGTGAGGTTAGCCGCGGCCTTGGTGCACTGGTCAGCACCGGGCGCATCGGGCGAACGCCGCGCCGGTTCACGATAACCCGGATCGAAATGACCCCAGCGCTGAAGGCACCCGGCGTGGCCTATCTGCCCGAACCGGCGCCCACGGTCCCGCTTGAAGCAGCCGAAGCGCCGACACCGTTCCGGCATAAGACGCCGCCAGCTGCTGAGGACCAGGCCGCCAAGGGCACACCACACCTTCGGCTTGTGGTGTCGAACGACTAATCCTAGAGCCCGTGGATCGCATGGCGGCGCCGGTTCGGGACATAAGTCCACCCAGCCTATGTCATGCCGTCACAGAAGCCCCACCCACAGCGCGCCGCTGAGGGTGATGGCCCCAACTGCTTTCTCGTCTTGGCTATGCGCCACAAACAGCCATTCGGCCAACACAAACGAAAAACCCCGCGGCTCTGTCGAACCGCGGGGGTCAAACTCTGCGATTAATCTTAATTAGCCGTTGGCCGCCTCGGCACCCGCCTCGCGGCGCGCGGTCAGCTCTTCGGCCACGAGGAAGGCCAGCTCCAGCGATTGTGACGCGTTGAGGCGCGGATCACACGCCGTGTGATAGCGGTCGCTGAGGTTTTCGTCCGACAGCGCATGCAGACCGCCAGTGCATTCGGTGACGTCCTGACCGGTCATCTCGAAATGCACACCGCCGGGAATGGTGCCTTCGGCATTGTGCACACCAAAGAACTCCCGCACCTCGCGCAGCACGGACTCAAACGGCCGCGTCTTGTAGCCGGTCGAACTCTTGATTGTGTTGCCATGCATCGGATCGCAGACCCAGGTGACATTGGCACCTTCCTGCTGAACCGCCTTGATCAGACGCGGCAGATGCTCGGCCACGCTGCCGGCGCCAAAGCGCGCGATCAGGGTCAGCTTGCCTTCCTCATTCGCCGGGTTGAGCTTGGCCATCAAGGTCTTGAGGTCATCCGCCGTGGTGGTCGGGCCGCATTTCAGGCCAATCGGGTTCAGCACGCCGCGGGCAAATTCCACATGCGCGCCGTCAGGCTGCCGGGTGCGGTCGCCGATCCAGATCATGTGGCCCGAGCCGGCCAGCCAGTTTCCGGAGGTGGAATCGAGCCGGCAGAGCGCCTCTTCGTATTCCAACAGCAGCGACTCATGGCTGGTGTAGAACTCCACCTGCTGCAGCGCATGCGTGCTGTCGCTGTCGATCCCGGCCGCGGTCATGAAATCCAGCGTGTCGCTGATCCGGTTCGCCATGGCGCGGTACTTGGCCGCCTTTTCACCTTCGGCAAAGCCCCCGGTCGAGAACGCGCGCAAGAGGTTCAGCGTCGCCGCCGCCTGGGTGTAGGCCTGCAACATTTTGGCCGGGTCCGGAATCCGCGCCTCAGGTGTGAAGGCCAGTTCGTTGATGATGTCGCCGCGGTAGCTGGGCAGCTCGACGCCATCCACCACCTCGGTCGGCGCACTGCGCGGCTTGGCAAACTGGCCGGCCATCCGGCCCACCTTGACCACCGGCACCTTGGCACCGTAGGTCAGCACCATCGCCATTTGCAGCATCACCTTGAAGGTGTCGCGGATCCCGTCGGCGCTGAACTGGTCGAACGCCTCCGCGCAATCTCCGCCCTGCAGCAGGAACGCCTCGCCGCGCGAGGCCGCCGCCAGGTGCGATTTCAGCCGCCGCGCCTCACCGGCAAAAACCAGCGGCGGATACTTCGACAGCTTGGCCTCTACCGCGTGCAGGGCCTCGGCATCGGTATAATCGGGCATCTGCACCCGGGGTTTCGCGCGCCAATCGGATTTTTGCCACTCTGTCATCTGAAGTCTCCGCAAGAGTGAGGGTGAGCGTTAACAGAACCTGTCTATACCCAAGCCTGACCGGGCTGGCCATATGTCTTTTTAGCGACGTCTCTTGACGCTGCGGACCAGTTCTGCCCATCTGAGAGGCATAGCGCCGTTCGCGGCCGGAAATACGCAAGAGCCTAGCACACCATGCTGCCCCCCACGCCCCGCCAGACCGTCGAACTCGATGACACGCCTTTGAAACCGCGGCGCTTTGTGTTTGTGCTGATGCCCGAGTTTACCATGCTGTGCTTTGCGGCCGCCGTGGAATCGCTGCGGATTGCCAACCGGATGGCCGGGAAAGAGCTCTATTCCTGGATGATCACCGGCGAAGGCGGTGAAACGATCGCCTGTTCGGCGGGGGTCAGCTATAACCTCGATTGCGACCTGCCGGAGCTCAACCGGGACGACACAGTGATGCTCTGCGGTGGGATCGACGTGCAGGCCGCGACCACCAAACGATTGCTCAACTGGCTGCGGCGCGAGGCGCGGCGCGGTTTGAAGATGGGGGGGCTGTGCACGGCCGGGTTCACGCTGGCCAAGGCCGGTTTGCTCGACGGCAAGAAGGCAACGATCCACTGGGAAAACCATGACAGCTTTGCCGAGGAGTTTGACGAGGTCGAACTGACGAAATCGGTCTTTGTCATCGACGGCAACCGCCTGACCACGGCGGGTGGCACATCCTCGATTGACCTGATGCTCAAGGTGATTGCCGACGATCATGGCGAAGAGCTTGCCAATGCGGTGGCCGACCAGCTGATCTATTCCTCGATCCGCACCGATCAGGACACCCAGCGCCTGTCCGTGCCCACGCGCATCGGCGTGCGCCACCCCAAGCTCAGCCAGGTCATCCAGATGATGGAGCAGAATATCGAGGAACCGATCAGCCCGGCGATCCTGGCGCAGCGCGTGGGCATGTCGACGCGGCAGCTAGAGCGGCTCTTTCGTCGTTACCTCAACCGCTCTCCCAAGCGCTATTACATGGAATTGCGGCTGCAAAAGGCGCGCAACCTGCTGATGCAGACGGATATGAGTGTGATCAACGTGGCCCTTGCCTGCGGCTTTGCCTCGCCGTCGCATTTTTCCAAATGCTACCGCGCGCATTATGAAACCACACCCTACCGCGAACGCGGCACCCATGCGGCGCGCCTGTCGGTGTGACGGGCAAGCCGTTTCGCACCAAACGTCTGCTGTTGCGTCCCGCAAGGCTGGATGATCTGCACCCCCTGCACGCGATCTTTTCCGACCCGCGCGCCATGCGCTATTGGGACCGGCCAGCCTATGAAGACATCGCGCTGACGCGAGACTTTCTGGAGCATTTCATCCATCGCGATTGGGACGCGCGGGAAGAGTTTATCCTGGACCTGGACGGGCTTTGTATCGGCAAGGCGGGCTGCTGGCGGCGGGCCGAGCTCGGCTATATCCTGCACCCCGACTATTGGCGGCGCGGATTGATGACCGAGGCGCTGACCGCGCTTATCCCGCGCTGTTTTGCCAAATTCCCCGAAGAACCCGCGCTGACCGCCGAGTGTGACCCGCGCAATACCGCCTCGGCCAAGCTGTTGGAAAAGCTCGGCTTTCAGCGGACAAGCTATGAGACGCGCAACTTTCAATACGGCGACGAATGGTGCGACACCGCCTATTACGCCCTGCCCCGCCCCTGAGTGAACCCGTCAGAACAACGCGTTCAACTCGGCAAAGTCGCTGTTGAACCGGAAATTCACCGCAATCACGTTCTGTCCGGTGTCGTGCACCAGCACATAAGCGTAGATGTAGGAGAGCCCCGTCCAGTAGGCCAAAAGCTCTTGCCGCCAGCCGTTTTCATGCGCCGTACGGCGGATGATGGCGACGTCGGTGAAGTTCTCGGGATAGATGCCTTCGACCTGCATATCCAGGTTTTGCAGCTGTTGAATGGTCATCTCGTCCGCGCCGCCAAAGGCGATCATCAGCTCTTCGATCTCACGTGCCATCATCAGGCTGTCGAGCTTGTCGCGCAGCGCATCATAGCTGTCGAAAACCGCATCCTGCGCGGCGGCCGGTACCGCCATCACCAGCGCCAAAACCGTTGCAATCCATTTCATGACAAAAGCCCCCCTTGGTGTTTCAACACCGCCAGACTGTCACGAAATGGCGCGTGCGCCTAGCTTCCCGTCTGCGGCACCAGGCGATAAAGGGCGCCATTGCCGATGCTGAGGAACCAAAGATGACCGTCGGGGCCCTGCCGGACGTCGCGCACCCGGTGTGTCACATCACCGGCGATCTGTTCGACCTCGGCCAAGGGATCCCCCGAGAGCCGCGCGATATAGTCGAATTTCAGCGAGCCGACAAAGGCATTGCCCTGCCAATCCGCGACAGCCCCGTCATAAAACGTCATCCCCGATGGCGCGATGGACGGATCCCAGAAATGCACCGGCTGTTCCATCCCTTCGCGTGCCTGGCCCTCGCCGATCTTTGAGCCATCGTAATTCACCCCATAGGCAATCAACGGCCAGCCGTAATTGGCGCCTTTCACGATGCGGTTCACCTCATCGCCCCCGCGCGCGCCGTGTTCGTTGACCCACAACTGGCCTTGTGCGTCCACGGCCGCGCCTTGCGGGTTGCGGTGGCCATAGCTCCAGATCTCGGGCAGCGCGCCGTCGGTGTTCACAAACGGGTTGTCGGCGGGTGCGTCGCCGTCGCTGGTGATCCGCAGGACCGACCCGTTATGCATGCCCAGATCCTGTGACAAGTCCTTGTTGCCCCGGTCGCCGATGGTGACAAAGAGCGTGCCATCCGGTGCCTCGGTCAGGCGCGATCCAAAGTGAAACCCTCCACCGGTGCCGCGCGCGATCTCAAAGATCGTGTCGCCATCTTCCAGGCTTGTTCCATCCTCGGAGAGCCGCGCGCGATAGACCGCGGTGCCCGAGCCTCGCAGGAATTGCTTTTTGGCGTAGGTCAGGAACAGCTCACGCGATTGCGCAAAATCGCGCGGCACCAGCAGGTCCAGCAACCCGCCCTGCCCGTCCACATGGATCTTGGGCAGGCCCGCCACCTCTTGCTTCACCCCGTCCCGTAAAAGCCAGAGCCGGCCTTCCCGTTCGGTGATCAGCACCGCGCCATCGGGCAAGAACCCGAAGGCCCAGGGCACGTCGAGCCCGGCGGTCACAACCTCCGCGCGCATCGGCCCTGCGTAGGTGTCCAGAAGCTCGGCCCGCGCCGGCAGGACCAGAAAGATCGACAGGATCGCAGTCAGAACCACACGCATGGGACACCTCCGTTCTCCCCTCGATATGGGGACGCGGGCGACACAGGCAAGAGCGCCGATGCCGTTCAAGCACAGGCCATGCGGGGGCTTTTCTTTTGCGGCACCGCACCATAATCTTTGCGCCGGACAAATAAGATCCAACACAGGGAGTGGAGAGATGAAAAAGCTACTGATGGCCTGCGCGGCCACAGCATTGATGGCGGGTGCGGCCCAGGCGGGCGGCCACGCGAAAGAGGTCGGGATCGGCGTCATCCTGGGCTTCACCGGCCCGAT